>Ga0190309_1000416_pt1 | contig 12049 bp, 10 predicted proteins | sample 48700767_MG_FD_161656 | JGI IMG/M metagenome (GOLD analysis project Ga0190309, IMG submission 161656) | Hydrothermal vent sediment bacterial communities from Southern Trench, Guaymas Basin, Mexico - 4870-07-6-7_MG | ecosystem: Environmental > Aquatic > Marine > Hydrothermal vents > Sediment ... | reverse complement strand
TTTTCCCATCCCGTCTCAAAAAGATTTATAGTTCCATTAGGCTAGGATGTTCTAGGTTGGAGATTGTGGATGAAGGATGCCGGAAGGTCGGGGGATGAGTTTTTCTCACCAAGCATAGTCCGGGTCTCTCTCGGCTCAGCCATCCTACTCGGTTTGACACGTGGCCGACTTGACGCTGAACCCACAACCATATACCTGCTCACATATAGGCGTGGGAGATGCACAGCCAACTGCGGCTTCTGCCCCCAAGCTAGGGACTCCACAGCGCGGTCTGACATGCTCTCAAGGGTTGTTTGGCCACCATTCTCAACGGTTGAGGTTGTAGACCGTGTCGGAAAGGCCTTCGGAGACCGGAGAATAAGGAGGGTCTGCATCCAGTCTCTGAACGTTCCCGGCATACTCGAGGAGATAATCTCCCTCGCGAGGATGATTAGGCTTACATCACCCGTTCCGATCTCGGTCTCCTGTCAGCCCTTACAGAGGGAAGGGATGATCCGTTTACGTGAGGCCGGAGTCAACCGTGTCAGCGTAGCCCTAGACGCTTCAACGCCGAAAATCTTCGACGAGGTTAAAGGGGCTTCAGCTGGAGGCCCATACACTTGGGAGGGGCATATGGAGGCGCTCAGAGGCGCTGTCGAGGTCTTCGGGAGAGGCTCAGTCACAACCCACCTAATAATTGGGTTAGGCGAGACCGAGGAGGAGGCCGTTCGAACCATGCAGCTATGCCACGACATGGGCGTTTATCCAGCCCTCTTCGCCTTCACGCCTATACCGGGAACTAGGCTGGCTGGGCGTCCGAGACCCCCAATTGAAGGATATAGGAGAATCCAAGTCGCACAGTACCTCATAACCCACGGCTTGGCCAAGTATGCCGATATGACCTTTAAGGACGGCGTCCTCAAAGACTTTGGGGTTGAGAGAAGCCTCCTCTTGAGAATCGTGGAGTCGGGAGAACCTTTCATGACGAGTGGATGTCCGGGATGTAACAGGCCATACTACAACGAGAGGCCGAGCGGGCCCATCTATAACTACCCGAAGAAGCCTACCCTTGACGAGGTGAGGGAGATTAAGAGGCAGCTGAGCATTCATTAGGCCGCTAAGATCGGGTTGGCTTCGCCCGCTCCTCTGGCCGTCACAGCCTTAACGCGGTTAACCTTTTAATTATGGAAAAACTTTTATTCGGTTTCGGTATAGTAAAGTTATAAGTATACTATTTCCCTGAGGCACAAAACATGAAGCGAACACAAAAGTCCCGGAGCCCCCTGAAACCTGTCCAACTAGCGGTCTCAGCCGTCTTCTCAGCCCTCGTCTGCGTAGCAACAATAATATTTACCGTCTACGTCCCGCAGACGAGAGGGTTCTTCAACATAGGCGAGACCATGGTCTACATAACAGCCCTCCTCTTCGGGCCTCTAGTAGGCGGCATAGCCGGAGGGCTCGGCTCCATGCTGGCCGACGTGATCCTAGGCTACATGGAGTTCGCGCCCGCAACCCTAGTAATCAAGATGTGTGAAGGCGCGGTAGTCGGCTTTCTAAGCCGGAAGACCCCTAGAAGAGAGTCGAAGAAGAGCTGGAGAGCCGCAACATCCATCCTAGGGGTCGCCGTAGGCCTTCTACTCGCCACCATAGGTTCAACCTACTACTGTGGAAACGTAGAGGTATATCTCGGAACCTCAACCGACCCCGCCTTTACACTTTGGATTCCAGCTGAGGTCTGGTATCTGATCGGGGGACTCGTCGCGTTCCTGATGGTCTTCGCAGGGGTTAGGCTGGAACCTACGTTGGGGTGGACAGTCCTCTCAATAACGGTTGGAGGCCTCATCATGGTTACGGGATACTTCATCTACGAACTGTTCTTGGTGGGCCCCGGAGCCTTCGCCGAGATTCCCGTGAACATAGGGCAGATGTCGGTCGGCCTAATAGTCTCAATTCCTGTTGTGAGGGCGGTGTGGAAATATCTGCCATCCCTAAGAGAGCAACAATGAGGGCGACGCTCCCTCTCTCCCGGTCGGCCTGCGCAGTATGCCCATAAATCTATAGATGCTTTACGGGGACGAAAACTTTTATTTTGGTTCCCCAAAATTTTTTAGGGAAACCGATTTGAGCGGCGCAATCACCAGGAGAGCTGAGGACTACTTAAGGGCAATATACGAGATTGTTGAGCGGAAAGGCTTCGCCCGCATAAAGGACATAGCCAAAGAGATGAACCTCAGGGCTTCCACTGTCGTTGAGATGGTTAGGAAACTCCACAGGTACGGACTCGTAAACTACGAGAAGTACGGGGGCGTAACTCTTACTCAGGATGGTAGAACGATCGCTGAGTCCATAAAGGAGAGGCATGAAACGTTCAGGAAGTTCCTCGAGATAATCTTGGTTCCCAAGGATATAGCCCTAAAGGACTCCCACATCCTTGAACATCAGCTCGACCCAAAGACGATACTGCAGTTCACGCGGTTCGTCAAGTTTATAACGGAGTCGAAGGAACGGCCGAAGTTCGTTAGCAGGTGGCTGGAACAGTTCAAAGAATACTGCAGAAGAGAGGAAGAAGCTCAACAATCAAACCGTAAGGAGATAAAGTGAGCCCGAACCCTTGGATCTCCACCTCCAGAAACTGACAACACGGAGGCCTACACTTCATCTTAGGCATAAAGCCCTAAACCTAACTTCTTTAGGACAATCTCTAAATAGACCTAAAGAAATTAGTTACCGAACCGAAGTTAGGAAACCCTAAATATTTATCATAAGTCGAGCGGAAAAACCGATGGAAAGAGTGTCGCCACCCAAAACCCCTGCAAGAGAAGGTTCATCCACACACTGTAAACCAGCAGCTTTTAGGTGATGAAGTGATGAGGGTTCCCTTAACATTCCTGAAAGCCGGCGAGACCGGGATAGTCACGTTCATAACCGTGCCCTCTAGGGGAGGCGGACCTAGAGGTAGAGGATGGGGTCTAAGGAAGAGGCTTGTAGACATGGGTTTAACCCCCGGCACAAGGGTTACGGTCATAAAGTCCGCACCGTTCCGCGGGCCGATGGAGATACTCGTCAGAGGGTCGAGGCTGGCCTTAGGGAGAGGCATGGCGGAGAGGGTCTATGTGGAGATAGACAGATGACAGAGAAAAAGCTGAGGATAGCTCTAGCCGGAAACGCCAACGTTGGGAAGTCCCTGACCGGAGAATCCGAGGTTCTTATTCAACGTGAAGGGAGATGGGAGATAGCCCGGCTGAGAGACATTGTGGAGCACACTTTAGCCAGCCAACCCTCCGCGAGGCTTGGAGACTCTGAGATTTCCACGCCGAACAGCCTCTTCGTAGTATCGTTGGACCCAGAAACCATGAGAGCCGTGAAGGCCAAGGTCTCCAAGGTTCTACGCCACAGGGAGACTCGGCGTTTGGTACGGGTGAGGACGAGGTCAGGCCGCGTGGTAACCGCAACCAGAGACCACAACTTCATAGTGATGTTGAACGGCGAACTGAGGGTCGTGGAGGGAGAACATCTATCCCCGGGAGACCGCATCCCCATACTCGAAGAGACGCCGCCAGTTCCCGAAGGAATCTCGTCCACCAAAATCTCTTGGGACGTTGTAGAGAGAATCGAAGAGGTGAATCCTAAAGGAGAATACGTGTACGACTTGGTGGTTGAGGGTTACGAGAACTTCATGCTAGCCAACGGGCTCTTCGTCCACAACAGTGTCATCTTCAACCAGCTGACAGGGCTCCACCAGCACATCGGAAACTGGCCGGGCAAGACCGTTGAGAAGGCTGAGGGAACCCTCCACTTCAAGGGCTACGAGATCGACATCATAGACTTGCCGGGAATCTACTCCCTCTCAACATTCTCTCTGGAGGAGCTAATCTCGAGAGAATACATAGCAGTCGAGAAACCTGACATAGTCATAAACGTGGTCGACGCCTCGGTTCTGGAGAGAAACCTCTTCTTCACCTTGCAGCTGATGGAGCTGGAGACCCCTATGGTGATCGCGCTGAACCAGATGGATATCGCCGCCAAGAAAGGTATAAAGATCGACTGCAAGAAGCTCGAGAAGCTCCTCGGAGTACCAGTCGTACCGACAGTAGCGATAACCGGGAGAGGAATCTACCAGTTACTGGAGAAAGCCGTCGAAGCCGCAGAGAAGGGAGGAATAAAGCCTCTACGGATAGAATACGGAGAAGAAGTTGAGGAGAGGATCAGAAAGCTAACAGACCTAATCGAGAAGATTGAGTTCAAGTATCCAGCCCGGTGGACCGCGATAAAGCTCTTAGAGGGAGACAGGGAGGTTGAGAGGGAGATCCAGAAGATCAAACCTGAGATCGTCCAGACCGCTAGGAGGCTCTCCAAGGAGATCGAGAAGATACACGGCCATCCATGCTCAACAGTTATAACCTCTGAGCGGTACGAGGTTGCCGGCCGCATCGTCAGAGAGGTCCAACAGATAGTGACGCCGATAAAGCCGAGCCTAAGCGAGAGGATACATGAGATTACAACCCACAGGGTTCTCGGCTACCTCGTTATGGGCCTCGTCCTGCTCGCCGTATTCTACTCGATCTTCGCCTTCGGAGACTACGCTTCAGGGATACTTGAAGACCTCCTGTACGGGTTGGAGCCCCCGTTCAAAGCGATCTTCGGAGAAGGACTGCTCGGAGACCTCCTCTGGGGAGGAGTCATGGAGGGGCTCATAGCTGGAATAACCATAGTGCTACCTTACATCGTCCCCTTCTACTTGATCCTCTACATGCTCGAAGACTCTGGCTACCTGAGCAGGATAGCCTTCCTCACAGACTCGGTTATGCACAAGATGGGGCTTCACGGCAAGGCCTTCATTCCGATAATGTTGGCTTACGGATGTAACGTTCCGGCGTGCCTCAGCTGCAGAATCATGGAGACCCAGAGAGAACGCCTCTTAGCCGCCTTCGTCGTAACGCTTGTACCCTGCGCCGCGGTAACAGTTATAGTGCTTGGGCTCGTCGGAAGGTTCGTTGGCGTCAACTGGGCCTTAACACTCTACATAGTCAACATAATTCTAGTCTTTGTTTTGGGGAGATTCGCCTTCAATATTTTACCAGGCGAACCTACAGCCCTCATCATGGAGATGAGCGATTATAGAATACCCCACCTCAAGACCGTGCTGAAACAGACATGGTTCAGGCTGGAAGAATACATCAAGATAGCCTTCCCCCTAATAATGGTCAGCAGCTTCCTGATCAAGACCATAGAAGTCCTCGGCCTCCTAGGAGTTTTTCAAGCCGTGCTAAGCCCCGTGGCCACTGTTTGGCTGGGATTACCCAGAGAGGTAGGAATAACCCTAATCTTCGGAATCCTAAGAAAGGAGCTTATGCTGGTCATGCTCGCCGCCATCCTCGGAACAACCGATTTTGGAAAAGTCCTGACACCAACACAGATGATAGTCTTCACAATAGTCGCGATGCTCTACATACCATGCATAGCTACAATAGCCGCCCTCGCAAAAGAGTTCGGTTGGAGAAAAGCCCTCCTCATAACGGTCTTCGAGGTACTCTTCGCAATCACGGCGGGGGGAATCGCATCTAGACTACTCACCCTCATAAACCCTCCCTACTAACCAGAGGCGAAGCAGATAGACCGTTCTGAAGACAACAAGGGAATTTACCGCTGGAAGAGAATACTCTTTGGATTGGAATAGATCGAGATGAAAGGATCGGTGGCAGGAGGTTGCACGTAACTAAGGGTTAGCTAAGAATAGTTCTTTGGCTAAGAACCTACATCTAATGGTGACAAGTGTCTAAAAGTTCTTAACGGTTTGCAGTATCAGGTGGAAAAAGTCAGTTATGCGCGTTGGTTTGGGACTTAATGGTTCTGATGAAGAGTAAAACCCGTAATGTGAATGTACTCCCTTTTCTAAATTAAATCCGTGATCTGAAACTATAAGAAACAAGGTTGAATCTCCAATTTTGTTTTTTAAAAACGAGACGAAATCGTTCAAGTCTAAGTAATGTTTCTTAATTATCCAAGGCCTCTTATATGCGAAATGTTCCATCATGTCCGGGAAATGCATAAAAGCAAAAATCACGTTCTCATCTTGAATCTTTTCTATTTCGCTGAGAATAAGTTCCTTTCTTTTCCTGTAGAGTTTTTGGTAGGCGCTTATTGCTTGTTGTAAAGAGAGTTCTCCTAGGTTAAAACGAGACATTATATAGAATGAATAAGCATCATTATTGTAGAACGGAACATTTATAGCTTTGGACTTCGTAAGGTCGAGAAAAGTTTTTTGATCTAGAGATATTCCAAATTTCGTTCTTTTCCATCGTTTAACAGGTATTATACTTAGAACCTTATCTCCTAAACCTAAACCTAAACTAATGTTGATGTATTTCCTCAGAAACTTAAGTATTTGAAAGACCACTACTACAGGATATTTCATTCTCATTTTTTCGAGGTCCACGTTAAGCTGTTTGCCCAGTAGGAAGCTGCTCCAAACTTCAGGTGTAAACGGATGACCTCTTTCTTTGTCAATTGGGACCTCCAGTTTCCCGTATTCCCTTTGCTTCAAATGTACAAGATTCCATCTTTCTACAAGATCATACTCGAGCCCGTCTAAACCAAGTATAAATATTCTATCGGTGTTAGTTCGTTTCATAACTGTATTCCGCTCCCTCTCCCTTCGTATTTGCCCACTCCATTTCTATGTCTTGTTGCAAAGCTTAAGGAACCCAATAAATAAAAGTATGATGGTAAACCTAAGTAGGGGTATGGAGATGTGTCAAGTCTATAATCATATAATCAATAGGTTTATGTTAGTTCATGCTTCTCCCCGAAGCGAGTAACCAGAATTTTGACACAAAATTTGTAGTTAATTGTCAATATCTGCAACAAAGCAGAAAACTTAATTGTTTCACGAAGCAAAATTTTGTAACGAATAGCTATGAAGATCGGGGTAATCCACAACTCTTTGAATCCAACCGGAGGTGCAGAGAGACTTTGCTTAAAGACGATCGAGGCTTTGAAGGAGGCGGGATATAAGGTTGTTCTAGCTACAGTTGAGCCGACTGATTGGAGAAAAGTTGAACGAATTATTGGTGAAGTTACTAAACCCGATAGTGAAGTTTCACTTTTAAATGTCAAGATACAAATGTTCACTATATACATGAGGCTTCTGACGAGCTCTTTAGCTTTAAAACTTAGGAGACGATGCGACATCATCCTTAATACGCACGGAGATGTTCTACCGATCGAAGCTGACATAGTTTATATGCATTATCCGACATTTGCGCTTTTGAAAGAGAACCCGGCTAACACGAAGTACTCCAGTAGTCTTTTTTGGAGGGCTTATTTCATTCCCTACGAAAGAATACAACGATTCTTTGTCAAGAGATTTCTTAACAGCCTCATATTGACCAATAGCATCTTCAGCAAGAAAGCAATAAGGAAATATACTGGAAAGAACGCAATTGTTGTCTATCCTCCGGTTGATGTGGAAACTTTCGCTTATGCGGCTAAAAGTGATATGCAAGAAAACTTGGTTGTCAGCTGCGGGCGCTATAGCCCCGAGAAAAATTATGAATTTATACTCGAAGTAGCGGAAAAATTGAAGGACAAGCCGATAAGGTTCATAATAGTTGGGTCTCTCTCAGGAAGAACCTCAAGGCAATACTATAAAAAACTTGAAAAAATCAGGCGGGCGAAGAAGCTAAAAAACGTCGAGCTACTAAAAAATCTCGACTTATCTGGATTACTTGAGCTATATGGAAAAGCCAAGATCTACCTTCACGCGATGAGAGATGAACATTTCGGAATCTCCGTAGTAGAAGCCATGGCCGCGGGGCTGGTACCAGTAGTCCATAGATCAGGCGGGCCGTGGGAGGACATTCTAAAGGCGCAACAGGGAAAGCATGGCTTCTCCTACTTAACCACAAAAGAAGCCGCGCAGACGATAGAAAATCTGATCGAAAATGAGCAAGCCAGAAAAGAGATAGTTTCAAGAAATATGAGGTACACGTATGTGTTTTCTTCGGAATCCTATAAGAAGAAAATCCTAAGCATAATTGAAAAAATTGCTGAGGTAACATCCAATTATCATACGATTCTACCGAAGCAACCTTTTGGGGATATGTAACGTGAAATGCGAATGGTTAACCGTTAAACTTCTGATCGGTTAAATTACGTTACAGCCGCTCACAGGTTTCTCAGCGAAGACTTTTTTGATGTTAGGTAAGGCCAAAGTCCACCTCCACACGATGATAGGTGGACACTCCGGCATAGGCATAGTCGAAACCGTGACCGCCGACCGCATAGATTATGCAACTCCGTGAAAACGTTGAGATATCGAGAATAACCGAACATGCAGAGAAATTTAGCCTCAAGAACTTTAGAAGGAGAATAAAAGAAGTCTTGAGGAAAGAAAAGATTTATTTTCGCCTTTCTCTAGACAAAGTTCAGCGGATCATTTAACATATCACATTTTAAAATAATTTCACTTAAACTTTATCTCATCTTCTCATTCACTATTTAGCCTTTTTTAGCTTGGCTAGTAGTTGTCGGTGCCTCGGCGTGCCTATGACATGGCCTTCTCTCAGTTTCTTGATCTTCGTTAAGACCTCTTCGAACGACTTCTTTTCTTCTGGGGAGAGCATGTTCTCTTTCTCTAGGAGCTTCTGCAACGCGGTTAAGTAGAGCATGTGCATCGGCCAGATGATCTCAGTCTCTTTCCCAGGCGTGATCATGTAGTTGTATGGGTTCGATTCGACGTTTATGGCCATGGCGGCCGAGTATGCTAAGGTCCGTTTGAAGTGGAACCATCCTATCAGCACGCCCAACGGGATGATCGTAACTAGTGAGAAGATTATGAACGTGTAGAAGCGGGGGAAGACCCAGCTTAGAGCCAAGTCCTCGATGGCCAGTTTGTAGATCACTGTTATGTAGGACATGAATGCCACTGCGAAGGCTAGGTAGGTGCTGTAGCCGATCCTGAAGTAGTACCAAGCCCTGAAGACTAGGTCCATCATTTTCATCTTTGCAACACCTCCTTTCTACTTAGTTTCGGGATATTCTATTTTTCTTTTTTGGCCTAGCCTGTTTTGGGAGAGTATTAGATGCCGCCGCTTCAGTGGAAGAGACATTACGCAACCAAACACTTCATTAGAGGCTAGAGCATAAGCTTAAATCGAGGATCGGAGCTACCCAGAGAACCTTCATTCCTTTGAGGATACTCTCACGTGTCATAACTGAGGGACTGGCGGCTGGTCGACCCCTCATTTTAAGCGAGAACCCTTTAGATCAAAAGTTCCAGAAGAAGACTACCCGCCTCTCATATCGCACAACGATGTCGAGAACGTTAGGAGGGTTCTCTCCACAGCTACAAGAGAGGGGGGATCCAAATTCACAAATCTCATGGAGAAAATGTACGGAGACTTGAAGGACTGGAGAGACTTCTTAGGGCTTCTTCGCCTAAAAACCTAAATTTGGAAAAGGGTTGATGTGCGTGATGGAGTATGCTCAGCGACAAGGTTAAATTGGAGTTGTGCATCTCTTCTCTACTTAGAGGTTTGGGAGTGCGGACGTTGTCAGATGAGGGGCAGGTTATTCTGTACAGATGCGTTAAGTGCGGAGCTATCGTGAAGTCCACGGAGCTCAAGCTGGGAATTAGGTGTCCACGTTGTCGATATAGGGTTTTAATGAAGGAGAAGCCCCCGATTGTGAGACGTATAAAGGCTGAGTAGGCACCGAGAATGAAATAAGCGGGAGCTGAAGCTGCGAATCCTTCAGTCGTTGCTAGACTGTTAGAATATCTCGCGTTCACCGATCTTCCTGAAGGTTTTCCCTCTAACCCTTATCGTTGGCAGGGCTTCTTCCTCTAGGCGCTTCTCCGAGGTTCTCCGTTTGACAGTCTCTCCACATGTTCCGCCCGGCAGTAGTCTCCTAGCGACGCATAGGGCGTACGTGCATTTCGATGGGTCGCAGGGCTCATCGGTCCATTTGCACCAAGCGGTTCTACCGCGAAAGATCAGAGCGTTTCTCCCGCACCTAAACTTCCTACATCCCGGAGAACATCTCTTAGGCAAAGTTGGCACAACCCTGTTCAAATAGAACACTCTTAATGAAGGTCGCCTTCATCTGCCGCTCTATATTTGGCTATATACAGAGGGTTATAAACTTTTCTCTACCCGACGTGTGGACGTAACCTTCTTGTAGACTAGAGCCAGAACGGAGAAGGCGGTTATCAGAGCCACTGAAAGGAGTCCTGTCAGCTGAGCGACCCCTACCGGATGACCGGCTACCATAACGTAACCCTCAAGTCTAACCCTCATCTCCTTCGACCCATGCATTCTTACCGATACGGTTTCACCGAGTCTCCCTGAGACGTAGACTGAGATTCGGTACTCGCCCCCGATGAGACCGTGGATGGAAGCCGTCCCGTCCACGTTGGTGGTTAAGGACTTCACTAAGAGACCGTCGGACCTAACGTCGATCCGTATGTTCGGCATCGGCTGGCCGAGAGAGTCAACTACGAGGATCGACAACGTTATGTTGAAGCCTCGACCTCTCAGGATGAGGGAAGTAAACTCCCCCGTAAGGTTTACGAAACTCCTGCTTATGATGATCTCCCTCTGGAGAACCGTGCTATAAGAGTGTGCTTCCACCTCGTATTTTCCGGGAAGCGTATGGAATGAGACCCATCCGGAAGAGTTCGTCACCTCCGACCCTTTGAGGAGTCCGCTCCCAGCCTCGTAGAGGCAGACGGAAACGTTTGAGACAGGGTTTCCTTTAGAGTCTAAGACTTGGACTTGGAGGGTGAAGTGTGGGCACAGAACCTCCACATGGGCCCAACCGTCCGTCAACAGTTCCGTTAGGTTGGCGATCTCGACCTCGGCGAAGGATACGTCTTCACGTAGGGCCTCCAGTTCATATTCGGCGTCGACGAAGAGGTTATGGAACTCAGCGTTACCTCTACTGTTCGTCTTGAACGAGTCTTCCTTGAGAATGGTCGATCCGTACCTATCGACATACCTCTCTCTAAGCCTCAAGTCGATGTTGGGTAAGGGTTCCCCGTTCTCGTCGGTCACGGTTACGTTTAGGTTGGCTACCCTTGCCTCGAGGAGAACCGTCCCGCTTGAGTTCAAGTGAAGGGATAGGTTAGCAACCTCGAAATTCTCCATGAACGTTGTGAATAGGTATCGTGTGCCGTTTGGCAGGGAGATCCCTCCAGTTAGGCCGGACCGGTTGGTTTCCTCAACCTCGAGTAAGACCTCCGGTTCACTCCAGTTGTAAACCTCAACTCTAACCCCGCTTAGCGGTTCACCGTTTAAGTTCACAACCTTGACGTAGGCCTTAACGAGCTGACATAAGAGGGTGAACGTGGCGTTGCCGCTCACGTCTACTGAGAGCGAACCAACCGTGACGTTGTGCCACAGAGCCTTGAAGGTGTAGTTTCCAGCCTTCAACGAGAAGAGGGCCCAGCCGGTTTCGTTCGTCTTCTCGGTTAAGATCGCTTCACCTTGAGGATCGTAGACTGTCACGTTAAGGTCGGCGACGGGCTCTCCATCGAGGTTGAGAGTTCTGATGGCCACGTTATATGAGTCCGGAGTAGCCTTAACTCCGGAGAAGGGCATGATTACGTTGAGAATTAAGATTAGTATTAGAAGGAAAAGATATGAACTGGCTGTGGGTCTCATTAGATCAACCGCCGTTATCTTCTCACTTCACAGCTTCAACCAAGCTTGGTATGATTTCTTCGTATCCAACGGACATTAAGTGGCATCCAGCTGCGGGCGTCGTCTTCTTGATCTCTTTCAACAAGTTCGTGAAGTACTCCAGATTTATCTCATTATATCGTTGTCTCCTCCTCTTTTTGTCAGGTATTCTCTTTGCTTCGGCTAGGGCTTTCATCAGCTCTTCTGGAACTTTGACTCCGGGAACGGTTTCATCAAAGTACTTGGCTACTCCGTAGGACCTTAATGGAAAGATCCCTATCAAGACGGGGACATTATAGCCTTTGATTTCGTCGAAGAACCTCTTCACGGTCTCGATGTCAAAGACAACCTGTGTCTGGAAGAACTCAGCTCCAGCGGAAACTTTCTTC
>Ga0190309_1000414_pt1 | contig 12119 bp, 27 predicted proteins | sample 48700767_MG_FD_161656 | JGI IMG/M metagenome (GOLD analysis project Ga0190309, IMG submission 161656) | Hydrothermal vent sediment bacterial communities from Southern Trench, Guaymas Basin, Mexico - 4870-07-6-7_MG | ecosystem: Environmental > Aquatic > Marine > Hydrothermal vents > Sediment ... | reverse complement strand
GTTTGGATGAAGGAATTGCCTAAAGAAGAAAGGAAAATTGATAAAGAAAGATTCATGTCACAATGGATGGATTTGTATCAAGTAGTATCAGCAGATTCCATGATTCTTTTGATGCCGAGTAAGCCAGGTTTGCAGGACATTACATTTGTAAATTCATTTGTTTCATTATACCTCCCATCAAAACAGGACTATATAATAGTAATTAGTAAATTTAAAGCTGAAGGTAGAGATGGTGAATCTGAAGTTGCGAAGGAATTTTTACAGTCTTTTGGCTATCATACTATCCAACCTGAAACATATCTAGAGGGTTACCCCGAACTTAAACTAGTCACAATAGATAATAATAAGGCAATTTATTGGGGAAATTATGGTGTTAGAACGCAACCTGAAACTCATGATTGGTTAATGAAATATTATCCCGATGATATTTATATCATTAAAAGTGAAGTTACGGATGAATATTTATATCATGGCGATTGCACATTTTTTATGCTGGATAATGAAAATGCAATGGTATGCACTAAAGTAGTTAAAAGAAAACCAATTCGTGAATTAGAAAAATATGTAAATATTCATCCAGTGGATAAGGATTGCGCATATATGGGAATATGCAATAGTCTAAAATTAGGAACTTCATTAGTAATAAATGCATCTAATTTACATAGAATGTCAAAAAAAGATAAATATTATGATTTGGAAGTTAAAAAGAATGAAACTTTAGAAAAAATTTGTAATGAACTTGGAATTGAAGTAATGTACTTAGATTTAAGTGAAGCAATGAAACTTGGAGCATTGCTAAGTTGTTTTATCACTCCTTTAAATTATCCAAATTTAATTCTTTTACCACCAGATTTAATAAAGAAGGGATAAAAAATGAAATCATTAATTGAATGGTTGAATTCCGAAGAAACAAGAAAATTAAGAAAAATTAGCATTCGTAGAATGCTAGAACAAGTCTTTCTTCGTGACCCAATGCGAACTATTTATTATGATCCCGAAATAATGTATAGTCCAGTAGATGGAACAGTTTTATATGTACATGAGAAAATAAATCCAAATGATGAAGTAGTAGATATCAAAGGAAAAATTTACAATTTAAAAAAAATATTAGAAGATGAAAATTATAATTCGCCTAGCATAGTAATTGGTATATTCTTAAGTTTTTTTGATGTCCATATGAGTAGAATTCCAACAAATGGATTTGTAAAAGTAAGAAGTGTTGATCCAATAGTAACAAATAATTTATCAATGCGTGATATGGAAAATGAAATATTAAAACAAATAGTACATCCCAAAAGATTTAAAAGAAGTTTAGAATTTTTATATTATAATCAAAGGGATATTGTTGAAGTCGTTCATCCATTGGGATTTAAATATTATGTAGTTTTAATTGCTGACCAAGAAGTAAATGCAAATGTTTTTATGATAGATGAAGATGGTGAATTTGTTAATCAAGGCGATAGAATTGCTATCATACGTTATGGCAGTTTAGGAGAATTGGTAATTCCATTAGATAATAAAATAGAATTTGAATGCTTGTTGAAAAGCCCTAAAAAAACAGAAGATTTTGTTCATGTAGAAGCTGGAATTGATCCATTGATCAGAATAAAATCGAAAAGGAAAATGTTGGGTAATAACTTTTTAAAAGAGGTGAGATAAGATGGCGCAAGTAATAACAGTCAGGAAACTTCCAAAACAAGGTAAGACTGATGTCATTTATAAATATAAAAATAGATGTTTTAGATGGACAGGTAAAAAACCATTAATATGGAGAATTACAAAATGCCCAAGCAAATAAGATATTTGGCCTATAAGGGAACTAATTGGTTGGCTAAAGTTATTAGATGGGAAACACAAGGCGAATATTCCCATATAGCTTTTGTTTTTGATGATAAACATACAATTGAAGTTTGGCCAGATAGTTATAAGGAACTATTAAATTGCAAATGGAAAGTTAGGAAAATTTTTGATGGTTACAAAGAAGGTGATGAATATGAAATTTGGGCACTAGATGTAACTACAGCGCAATATGTCTTAATAAATAAATTCTTTATTGATTTAGTGAAAAAGGGGGCTAAATTTGATTATTGGGCTGGATTTGGTTTATTCCTAAAATGGAAGAAAGAAAAGAAGAATCAATATTTTTGCTCAGAAGGATGTATTTACCCATTAATTGAAACATTCAAATTAGACCACATAATTCCTTGGAAAATAACGCCTGATGCATTTGTTTGGATAATACAAGCGCTTGGTGCTAAAATAGTTGAAGAAGGTATAATTTCCAAAAACATTCCAAATGAGGAAGTAATTATGAATTGGGCTCTTGACAATACAATATAAAATGATTATCTTTAAAATAAGATGAAAGATAAGATAGAGAGAATCTTAATGGAAGAAAATTTTAATGGCACTTGGCAAATTTTACCCGTTCGTAGTGTAGGAATAAAAGGAGATAAGCGAATCTATGGAAAAGTTATTGAACTTATCCCAAAATCAAAATGGGATTATGAAATAATAACAAATGTTTCCAAGCGATTATGTAATGAAATTGAAGATATCTGTAGAGTTACTATAAGAATATAATTTTATGGAGGTTAAGATGAATAATTTACATCAAAAAATTTTGGATGAAGAAATTGTAAAACCACAACTTAAAAAACAAGTTGGATGGTTAGGTGATTTTGTTACCCAAAGTCCTTATGATAAAAGGTTGGTTGAAGCTAATAATGATTCTGAATTTGATGAAGGTTTAGTAAATGAAGAAGAAGATATTTAGGAGAATTTTATGATTTGGGTAATTTTCTTTTTAATCGGTCTAATTTTGTTTGCCTACTGTATCAAAAAAGGTATATATGATACACGAACAACAATAAGCTTTATTATTATGTTTGTGTCACTTATATTCATCATAATATGCATTGCAATAGGAATGTTCACTTATCCAAATCTATTAGGACAATATCAAAAAGCGAAAATGTTTCAAAAGGTTTATTATATTGCTGAATATAATACTTCATTAACTAAAGCTCAATTTTATAAGAAAAATTCTATGTGGATAATTTTTGGGCATGGAATTTTCATTTCAAATAAAATATTTCAATTGCCTAAAATAAAAACGAATAAAGGAAGTGTTTTTTATGAATAATGTAATTAAAATTCAAAATATAGTTTTAGTAGGTGAATTTGATAAAAAAGAAAAAATCTTTATTTTTTCGCAATATCCACATAGTAGATTAATAGAATGCGGCCCAGTTACTTCAGATATTAGAGCAACTTTGTATCAAATAAATGATTGTATAGAGAAATATGACCCTGAAATGATTATTTTAAAAAGAAATAAGAAAACGGAAATTTTAAGGAGGAACTAATGAAAGTAGGCATTAATGGATTTGGACGCATTGGGAGACTAATTTTTAGAGCGGGATTTGAAAGATGTATTGACTTTGTAGCAATAAATGATTTGCCAATATCCAGTGAAACTCTTGTACATCTTCTAAAATATGACTCCAATTACGGCAAATTTAATGTAAACATAGAACCGAAAGAAAAAGCATTTACTGTAAATGGAAAAGAGATTAAAATCTTCAATGAAAAAAATCCTGGACTCATTCCTTGGAAAGAATGTGATGTAGATATTGTAGTGGAATCAACAGGTGTATTTACAAAAGCAGAAATGGCAGGTCTTCATAATGCAAAAAAGATAATTATAACAGCACCTTCTCCAAATGCTGATATAGTGATTGTTATGGGCGTAAATCATCAAGATTATAAACTGCAACATAGAATAATTTCTAATGCATCTTGCACAACTAATTGTTTAGCACCAATGGTCAAAGTATTAGATGAACAATTTAAAATAAAAAAGGGATTAATGACAACTGTTCATTCTTATACAAATGACCAAAGGATATTAGACTTGCCACATAAAGATTTAAGAAGAGCAAGGGCAGCCGCATTATCTATGATTCCTACAACAACAGGTGCAGCTAAAGCTATAGGAAAAATATTTCCGCATTTAAAAGGAAAATTAAATGGAATTGCTATTAGAGTTCCTACATCTACTGTATCTTTAGTTGATTTAGTTGTAGAAGTGGAAAAATCTACTAATATAAATGAAGTTAATGATGCTTTTAAAGAAGCAAGTGAAACTTATTTAAGAGGGATTTTGGGTTATTCCGAAATTCCTTTAGTATCTTGTGATTTTAAAGGAAATCCAAATTCTTGTATTATTGATGCAGAATTTACAGATGTTATTGAAAATAATCTAATAAAAGTTTTAGGATGGTATGATAATGAATGGGCATATTCAATGCGTATAATAGATTTAATTAAATATATTGAAAAGGAGGATAAGAAATGGATGAAATAAGAAAAGTTGTGTTTAAAAAACCAAATGTAAATGGTTTTGGTCTTGGAAAATTAGTTAGGAAGGGAAAAGTAACTGGTGAAGGCATCGTTATAACTGTAACCAAAAAAGTTCCACGTGACCAACTTTCAGAAAAAGATATGATTCCGAGAGTTATAGATAATGTTCCAACTGATGTTATAGAAGTAGGCGAAATTAGTTTATTATGTGAAAATTCTCCTTTTCCAGTAGATAGAACTCAAAAATTTAGACCAGTGCCTCTTGGGTGCTCGGTGGGGAACATAAAAATTACCGCAGGAACGTCGGGGTTTTTAGTAGAAAAAGATGAAAAACCAATGATGGTTAGTAACAATCATGTTTTTGCATGTGTGAATAAATGTGAAGTTGGTTCATTAATTGTCCAACCAGGGAGTTATGACGCTGGAGGTGAATATCCAGAGAATAGAATTGGTATTCTATATGAATATGTACCAATTAAAACCATATCTTGCCCATATTCTAATGCTATTGTCACTATTTTGAATTTTCTAGCTAAAATGTTTGGAAGTAAATTCCGTTTTCAATATAGACCTGTAGATTTTTCAAAAGATGGAATCCCCAAAAATACAGTCGATTGTGCTTTATGTTTATTAGATAGTTGGGATATTGCCATTCCGAAACCTTTAGAAATAGATGCTGAATATTATGAAGGCTTAGCTGAAGTCAAAGTTGGCGATAAGGTTATTAAAACAGGTAGAACAACTGGTGTTACTAAAGGAATAATAAGAGCAACTAACTATGAATGTCGTGTTGCTATGAATAAGGAAATGACTGAATTTGCTTATTTTACAGACCAATTATTGATTGAACCTTTGGTTTCTCAAGAAAAATTTAGTGCACCAGGTGATTCAGGTTCTAGTGTGGGAAAATTTATCGGCGATAAGTTCTATTTGATTGGATTGTTATTTGCTGGAAGTGATAAAGTTACAGTTGTTAATAAGATTCATAATGTTTTTGAAGCTTTACATTTAAGTCCAGATTCACTAATAAAAAATAGGAGATAAATATGAAAGAAGTCTTAGATAAAATTTTGAACAGAATTAGGAATATAATTTTGGTAAAAAATGAACGTTATGGAAGTTCATTTCATCAAACCATTGAAGAATATGGAATCGTAGCGCTTCTTATTCGTCTGACGGACAAATTGAATAGGTTAAAAACTGCATACAAGCATCATGAAAGCTTAGAAGATACATTATTAGATATCGCTGGATATGCCATATTGGGCTTGATCGAAATAGAGAATACAAAAGGAGAAACAAATGAAAAAAGAAGATAGAATTTGTTTGTATTTCTTTTCTTATAGATTTCAAAATTGTGAATATCGGAGACTTTTTGTAGATGGCCTATACAGATGTCTTTGTAAAAACGGCGAATGTAAAGAATGTATGGAAAGATATTCTAAACCTAAAAATAAATTAGATCCAAATTTGTTGGAGCTATTAAAAGAAATAAATCTCAAAATGAAAGGTAAATAAAATGCAACAAGTAATGGAATGTAAAATCTGCAATAACATAATTGAATGTAAATTTCAATTTGATAAGCTAACAGGCGAAAGGGTAATAATTTGTCCTAATTGCCAAACACGTTATTTAAGATGTGGTGGAAATCCAATTGACATTACATCAGAACCTGATAAAATAAAAATTATATGGAGATAATAAAAATGAAAGAAAGACATAAAACTAACAGAAAAGAACATTTGGTTAAGATTTTAAGGAGAAGTAGAATTCCAGAAGAAAGGCCATGTAAAGGTACGATGATTCATAAAAATAAGATTAAATACGATAGAAAAAAAGAAAAAATAAAAATAAAACAGGAAATTGATGAGTATTGGGAGGAAGAATATGAATAGTTTTGATAAAATCTTTGATTTTATTGTTGAAGCAGAAGGATTTTATTCAAATCATGTTCATGATGTGGGATTAACTATTTATGGTATTACACAAAAATGGCATCCTAAAATTATTAAAAAATTTGAAGAAGTAAATTTTGATAAAGAAAAATGTAAAGAAATTGCTTATAACTTTTATTATGAAAATCATTGGATAAAATCAAAAATTAGAGAACTTCATTGTCCAATTAACTATTATGTTATGGATTTTGCAGTTAATGCTGGAAAGAAAAGAGCTATTTATACATTACAAAGGACTATTAACGATTTCATGCCGATAAACTATGGTGACTTAAATTTCCAAAAGATTAAAGTCGATGGAATCATTGGCGAAAAAGAAACTATCCCAGCTACAAATATTTTGTTAGATATTACAAAATGTCATTTTTGTTGTGAATACTTGCTAAAAAGAATAGAATTTTATACAAAATTGAAAAAATTTAAGTTCTTTGGGAAAGGTTGGCTAAACAGAATTTTAAAATTAATAAATAGATTTCCATTTTAAAAATGAATTTTGAAAAACATCTTTTAAAGCAAATCATTCAAAATAATGCACTAGTCCTTAAAAAAGTTAAACTCTCTTCTGGAGCAGAAAGTAGCTACTATTTCAATATTAAAAAAATCCTTCTTTATCCTAGATATGCCAATCTAATAGCTGGCCAAATAGTAAACATCTTAATCAAGGAAAATTGCCATTGCATTGGCGGTTTGGCTTTAGGTGCAATTCCATTGATATCTGCTATTGTATTAAAAAGTTGGGATTTAGGTCATCTTACATATGGTTTTTATATAAGGCCAAAAGCTAAAAATTATGGATTGGAAAAACAAATAGAAGGTTACTTAATGAAAGGATTGAAAATTTGCCTTGTCGATGATGTTATTACAACAGGAAATTCTATTTTAAATGCAATAGATATATTAGAAAGCCAAGGATATAAAATTAGTAAAGTTATTGTTGTGATAGATAGATCAAAAGGTGTTGCTAAACAAAAATTAGCTAAAAGAAATATTAAATTAACATCATTATATTTGGCAGAAGAATTTGACATCTTGACAAATGAAAATTAAATAATTATATTAATAATATGAAAACGTGCCCTAAAATAAGAGTAGGCAAAAGCGGAATAAGAAAAATTAAGTTTGGCAAAATCAGATATATAATTAAGAAAAAAGAAAAAAGTAAAAAAGAAAAATTTGATGAAATTTGGAATCAAATGAAACATTTGTTTGGATCAATTAGATTGAATAAGAGGCAAAAGAAAAAGAAAATGATTTATGAACAAAAGATGGGAGGTAAAAAATGAAGCAATTTTTAGGAACTTACAAAAATTACGATATCTATTTTGTAAGGAGTGACGATACAGGTAGTAACCCATATTGTGAAGCCGTAAATGACACTATAGGTAAAAGATATATAGTTTTTGCAACTGATTTTGAAGAAGCGAAAAAGATTATGGACACTATGCTAAAGGCTACAGATGCGCAAACTTACTATAATTTTTAATTTAATTTATTTAACCTTCATTTTTAGCCCTGATGCGCCTAAGGATGAATTGTGGAGACAAACTTATAAGAAATGTTTTATAGAATGCATTAAAGAAGGCATACCAAAGCATGCCTGTAATTTACATTGCGTTGTTAAAGCCGATGAAGAATTTTACAAAAAACAAGATAATATGCGGTGATTGTATTGAGATATTAAAAAATTTTCCAGATGAATGCATTGATTTAGTCGTTACATCGCCCCCCTACGACAATGTTAGATTCTACAAAACTTCAAACGAAAAAGAATTAAATAAAATCTGGAATTTTGAAAAATTTAAACAATTGTCTAAAGAACTATATAGAATAATGAAAGACGGCGGTGTGATAGTTTGGGTATGCAATGATGCAGTAATAAATGGTTCAGAATCTGGAACATCCTTTAGATATGCATTATATTTTAAGGAAATTGGGTTTAATTTGCATGATACAATGATTTATATGAAAAATAGCGCACCTTTTCCAGAGAGAAATAGATATTATCAATGTTTTGAATACATGTTTGTTATTTCAAAAGGGATACCAAAAACATTTAATCCAATCAAGGATAGAAAAGTGAAATGGAAAGAACCATGGGGACAACGAAGTGAAAGATTGAAAGACGGTACATTAGTTAGGAGGAAATTTATAAATTATCATGAATATAGTATTAGACGTAATGTTTGGAAATATAATACTGGTTATGGGTTTTCTACAAAAGACGAAATAGCATACAAACACCCAGCTATATTTCCAGAACAATTAGCTATTGATCATATAAAAACTTGGACTAATGAAGGTGATTTAGTCCTAGACCCATTGGCAGGTTCATGCACAACTTGTAAAGCTGCCAAATTATTAAAAAGAAATTATATATGTATTGACATTTTTGAAGAATATTGTAAAATAGGTAAAGAAAGATTAAAAAAAGTGGTTCCAAAACTATTATGAACGAAGAATTAATCAGAATTTTGAAGATAATCGTTGAACTAGATAAAATTTTAAAGTACATTGATGGATATGGGAATGATTTTATGTTAATAGCTAGCGAACAAAATGCCTATTTAGAATAGTTGACATTTAATGGAAAATAATTTATTATAAGCTTATGGATAAGATTTATGATACAAATTTAACATTTTGGTGGTTATTTTTATTAGCAGGTGTTTTGTGGACTGTCGAAACTATTCCTCAAATAATTAAAACATTGAAAATAAAATCTTCTAAAGAATTTAGTATTCCATTTTTAGCATTATCGCTTACTGCATTTTTTCTATATGGACTATGTTGTTTAATAAATCATTTGTGGTATCTATTTGTAGCAAATTTGATTCCAGCTTTATTCCATATAGTTTTATTTATACTTATAATTTTATATCGTGGAGGTAAAGATGATTTCTAAAAAACAAATAATTACTGGAATCAATTTATTTTTTGCTGCTCTCGCTTTGATAGCATGGTCTGTTGTATTAGTTTTAGGTGTCTGTTTAATCGCAGAAATAATCATACTTGCATTAAATACTTTAGGATTTGACATTTCCAAAATAGCTGCTGGTTTTGCAATAAGTATTCTAGTTTTAATTGTTAGTATTGTTCTTTCTATTCTGTCGGAGAACATTGATAATGCATAAGAAACTTATATGTTTTATTTTTGGCCACAAGTGGTCTTATCCTGTAATAAGATTTGTTAGAAAAAGAAAACAAAAGAATATATCTTTCCCTTCAAAAATTTGCTTTAGATGTGGATTAATTAGATATGATTAAATTGGAAAAATATAAGAAAAATAATAAATATGTCGTTTATTGTGATGAATTGAAAATATGGGGTTCGGGTAAAACATTGAAAGAAGCATTAAGAGATTTTGAAATAACACTCAATAATGTCTTAGAAGCTTATAAAACAAATAAAGAACAATTGGACAAAGAAGCAAAATTATATCTTAAAAAACTATTAGCTGAAAAAATATGAAATTCAGAACAATTTTAGCAGATCCACCTTGGCAATACAAAAATGAGAGAACAGGTTTCCAAATGGAAAGTAGTGCGGTTCAAAAATATCCTGTTATAAGTTTAGAAAAATTAAAGACATTTCCAATAAATGAATTGGCAGATAAGGATTGTATTTTATGGCTTTGGGCTACTGTTCCATTATTACCTGAAGCATTGGAGCTTATGAAAACATGGGGATTTAAATACAAAACAGCTATTTTTTGGCGAAAGATTATGTCGTTGGGCATGGGATTTTGGTTTAGAGGACAAGTTGAAATGTTACTTTTAGGAATAAAAGGAAGAATTAAAGCATTCCGTTGCCAAAAAGCTAATTTTCTACAAACCAGAGTTAAAGCACATAGTGAAAAGCCAATTGAAATATATACATTAATAGAACCAGTTAGTCCAAAACCGAGATTAGAATTATTTGCAAGAAGAAAAAGAATTGATTGGTATTGTTGGGGAAATGAAATAGAAAGCGATATAGAAATTAACTTTTGATAAATATTATAGAACAATGGATATTGGAGTTATTAAATTAAAACATAATACATCATTAAAAACAAAAAGACAATTAGAACAATTTTTTATAAAACAAAAATTATTTTTGGGTTGGACTAACACAGAAGATGGAATTGTAGTCAGCGATTTAAGAAAGGCAAAAGAAATAATAAAGGTGAATAAAAATGGCAAAGAAAAAGAAGTGTCCAGGATCAAAAATCAGAAGTAAAGGCAAAGGAAGAGGCTTGGGCCGTGGTAAAGGCAAAGGCCCTATAGGAATTCCAATTGGCTATGATAAAAAAAGAAAATAATATATTGTATATTGCCTGTATATCTGGTGGAAAAGATAGCACAGCTATGCTAATTTCAATAAGAAAATACAATCTTCCAGTAGATTATATATTATTTGCAGATACAGGCGCTGAATTTGATGAAGTATATAAGACAATTGGAGATACAGATATTTGGGCAAAAGAAAATTTAGGTATTGGTATTACTAGAGTAAAAGCAAAATATGATTTCATATATTATTTGACAAAATACAAAAGGAAAAAAGGAAAATTTGTAGGCAAACCTTATATTTTTCCTACACCAAGATTCCGTTGGTGCACATGGGTTTTGAAAATATGCCCTATGCGCAAATTTGCACATAAAAAAGTAAAAGAATTAAACAAAGATGATTATATATTTTATATTGGCTATAGGCCAGATGAAATTCAAAGATTAAGAAAAAAACAACATAAAGAAATATATCCTTTGGTTGAATATAATATTAATAATACTTTGGATATTTGTTTGGAAGAAGGATTTAGTTTTTATGGCTTATATGAAAAATTTACTAGAATTTCATGTTGGCTTTGTCCTTTTCAAAGTGAAAAAGATTTATACACATTAAAGAAATATTATCCAGAAAAATTTAAATATTTACTGGAATTAGATAAATTTCAAAGAAAAACAACAGGATATGGATTTGGATTTAGATATAATAATATATTGGAAAAAATAAATATTACCTTTTGAAATGAAATCATTGTTTGAATTAATAATGATATCGGAATATTATGATATTCCATTAGGAGTATTTTTTGTTGTTTTTCCTAAAAGGAATAATATTATATCAAAGATTAAAAACAAGTTAGCCAGCATAGCTCAATTGGTAGAGCAACTGACCTGTAATCAGTAGGTTGGGGGTTCGAGTCCCTCTGCTGGCTCTTTTCTAAAAAGTGCTAAAAATAGCATTTTTTTTAATTAAGTGAATAATGTATTATTTTAATTTAACAAAAAATAAATCAAAAAAGAAGATAATTAAAAAAAGGTCCAAATATTCATTTCCAATATATGAAAAACCTATTATTAAAGAAGAAATATCAACAAAAGAAGAGCAACGTGAATATTATAATCAATTTAAAAAACGAGATTCACGAATAAAAATATGGTTAAATAATGTATCAAAATTGCAAGAACTTTTAATCAATTCCTTTGATATAAATAAAATTATAGTTAAAGAATATGATTTGTCTTTTCCAAAAAACTTGTTTATCAACAATATATCATCTATGTATTACAAAGGTAGGGTAGGAAGACAATTAGACTTGCTTGTATATCATGATAATATTCCATTGGCATATATACAATATGGTTCACCTGTTTTGAATAAACAATTAGCTGAATGGATTAAAAATAAATATGGCAAAATTGATTTTTCATTTATTAACAAAAAAATTGTTGATTTATCCGTTTGCATCAGTTTTGGAATATTAACCAAATTCCTTTCTGGAAAATTAGCTGTATTTGTAGCATTAAGCAAA
>Ga0190309_1000411_pt1 | contig 12169 bp, 19 predicted proteins | sample 48700767_MG_FD_161656 | JGI IMG/M metagenome (GOLD analysis project Ga0190309, IMG submission 161656) | Hydrothermal vent sediment bacterial communities from Southern Trench, Guaymas Basin, Mexico - 4870-07-6-7_MG | ecosystem: Environmental > Aquatic > Marine > Hydrothermal vents > Sediment ... | reverse complement strand
ATTTATTATCTGGAGTCTATAGATTTCTATTTTTTAGGTGAGCCTATACGTGAAGGTATACATGCGTATGGGTTCATAACATACATGTTCCCATTACTATTCATATCCGCGTTCATATACTGGTATATGTGGAGAAAGTATCCGGCTGCTAGACGTTTAGAAAAACTTTTTGGTGAATGGCAAGAGGAGAATTTTGAGGAATATAAAAGGCTTATCAAGGAAGTTTTCGAAGAAGAAAAGAGAAAAAGGGAAGACAATAAAAGTAATAGTAGACATATAACTTACTAATTATTCTATAGCTTCCTCACGTCCTACAACCTTGTTAGTGAACGTGCTAACATAGCTCTATATGCGTGGTTTATATGGAGATTTAGTGTAGTAATATTGGCGATAGATCTATTAACAAGGGATGAATGGTGGTCATTTATATGTGGTTTAGCGTTGCTTGCCCTATTTACTATGTGTGGAATAATGTTTTGGAGTGAGGCAACGCTCTTTTGCGCAGCGATGGAAATTTACCAGAAATGGGGCATCAAACTGCCAATGTTATATGCGAAGGTGATGGAGGGAACTGCAAGTTTCTGGGAGTTGGTGGTAAGTGTTCTATCTCTTCTTTGGGATTTAGCGTGGGCAATCATAAAACGCCTCCCATGGTGGCAACAAGCAATAGCGAAACTCAACATCGTACGTGCGCTTGGTGGACCGCAAGCATTCACAACCCTACTTGGCATTATAGTTGGATTAGGCTGGCTTATTGCAAAACTCGTGATTGATTGGCGTGACTAAGAAAACATAAGTAACATTAATTATTTTATTTTTGAGGTGGTTTTAGTGGCTTACAAATCGATACGTAGGTATTTAAGTGGTGTTAGGAGGAGCTGGACGAGAAGAGGTCTGCTCGTCCCCATTACTTACATTTTCTTCGGCGCCTTCATGTTAGTACTTGGCTTTCTGCCTATATTTGGAGAGGGACTAACATTCTTAACGATACTTCTAGGTGGTGGTGGTTTGACTCTCTGCTTTGGCGGCGCTATAATGTTGCTTGTTGCTGGGGATAATGTTGAGTGGATTTCTAAGTTCTATTTTGATCTTGCTTTGAAAGCTGGTTACAAAGCTTCGGATGAAGAAGTTGAGGGTTTAAAGAAGTCTGCTTGGAGGTTTTTTCAGCTTACGGCAATTATAGTTCCCGTTTACTCTTTCTTCTACGTGTATGGAATTTATATTCTTTTTTCCCATGGACTTATTACTAGTGATGATATACCCTCTTTTGCATTTGGCCTCTGGACAATACTTCTCATACTCTTCCCCATTAATATACATTTGAATAAGAGGTATGGTTGTGACCGCTTGGTTCAAGTTGCCAATGAATATGCTATGAAACATGAAGAAGAAAATGAAATTTAATATCTATGGATTTAACCTTAGCTTGCTATAGACCAATTAACGCAAGGGGAATGGTTTTCATTCCTCATAGGTTTGGCGCTTCTCATCTTTTATGGTATACCTGTTGGAATAGCACTAAGTGGCTTCAATAGCATAGTTGCGGCAATAGCGATGACTTGTGGTTGGAATGGAAAATAAAGCTGATAAGCTTAGCTATAGGATTTGCGCAAGGAACCGTGAGCACACTTGACATGGTGTATTACATTTTGTATTTCATTTGGGATTTGACGTGACAATTATAACCCGTTTTCCATGATGGCAACGGTGGTCAGCATGGAGTTCGTTTGTAGCAGGGTTTGGAGAGCCACAAGGAGCTACAGCTGTTTTAGCTCTTGGATGGGGACTATTCTGGCTCTTACTAAAACTATACATCGATTACATGGACTGAACAGAGAGTAAAACTCAACATCAAATTTTTTATTTTATTGGGAGGTGTTTCTCATGGCATTAAGGTATAAAATAGGTTTATAATGGGTCATACAATAAAACATTTCCTAACCGTTTTGATGTATACTCTGTTAGGTGTTACTCTTTTTATCTCTATTTTAACTTGGTGATTCCTTCATTTCAAGCTATGTATCCAGTAACAGCAGCTAGCTCGGTTATATTGATTTTTGCAGGAAGTTTCTTATTATTGCTGTTTACTACTCAAGAGATTAACCCTATTTTAGATAAACTTCTAAAAGCTGGTTGTAAAATTACAATTGATGGTGTGGAACAGATTAGGAAATATTCTTATGAATTATCTTGGCTTACAACTATCGTAACTATTGTTTACTACGCGTTTCATACATGTATGGTTTATAATGTTGGTATGGAGTATTCTTGATTAATTAGATGAGGTAGTGCACAAATGGGAGATGAAGATATTCCTCTAATGGGAGGTAAAGATGTTCCTCTGCGACTTCAATTTAAAGCAGTGTTGAGGTTTGCGGTTAGTGATTCAGCTGGTTTTCTTAGTGTTATCGGGGCCTTAGTTTCATGTATCTTATCATTTTTCTTTAAATTTTCTCCCTATAGAAACATATACGTATCTCTTATGTTTCTTTTTCTGTTTCTTCAGTATCTCTTTTTATTCTACTTCCTTTTTCTTTATTGGTGCTACGGCTTACATACTTCGAAAATTGATGTTTTCACTTATGTTTTTGGTGAGGGTGCTAAGGAAGAAGTTATGGAAATTTACCGTAGAGAAATATCCGATAAAGGTAAGGAAAAAATTGTGAGTTTTTGTAAAAAGTTTACTGTGATGTTGGCCATTCTAACTCCCCTATTCGAATTTTTAATTGTACCTAGATTTTACCCAGAGCTTGTGACCTCAGTGGAGGAAAGTAGTATCCCTATACTTTATGCTTTAATCACATTATGTTTAACGTTTTCACCTCTACTTATCCTCCTATGTCTAAGTTTCCCCTTAGAAAGCTACCTAAAGGCCTATAATGAGTGGGCACAAAGTAGAGGAATGGAGTATTTAAAACGCAGGGGTATAAAACCGACTTCACGAACACTAGAGATCATAGCGTTGATTATAGTAGTCCTACTAATCGGGTTGACAGGAATCATATTACTAGTTATTTAAAACCTTAACTTCGAACGTAAACCAGTTTCATTAATTAATATATACTGCAAAGCGTAGCATTGGTTGTAAACCCGCTAACGTTCTTTGAGGCATGTCAATTTATAAGGGATCTTTTAATTCTATTCTTTTTCAGCATACCATTGTTTTACGGTTTGGCAACCGTCGGGAAAATTGTTAGCTTGGTTATACAAAGCCTTTTTGTATGGTTCCCACAAATACTATCATTAGCGAACGTATATCGGCTCTACATGCAGGGGAGGGCAAGCTTCTTAGATGTAGTGTGGTGTACTGCCGCCCTCATCTGGAACATAGTAAAATACGTCCTAGGATGCCTACACTGGTGGGAAAGAATACCTATTCTGGCATCAATTTCCGCTAAGTATGGCGCGGGTGGACTTGCAGCTTGGATAACCTTTGTAAGCGGTATAACACTTCTATTAATAAAACTTGGAATCGACATATACGACTAAAGATAATCCATAAAATTTATTCCTTCTATTTTATTTTGTTGGAGGTGGCTCGATGTCTTTTAAATTAACGTTTTGGACTCGGAGAAGAATAAAAATCCTCATGGTAACCCTTATCATATTTGGCATATTCTCTCATCTCATAGTTAATCTATTTTTCCCATCGTTTTTCCATGAACATCTTGCATTCAGCGTCCTACTACTCTTCGCACCTTTCCTCGCAGATATATGGTTGTTTTTCTTTACTGGTGAACCTGAGATTGCTGATTGGCAGATTAGAGTACTTTGGAAGCTTGGCTATAATGTTTCTGAGGAGGAAAAAGAAGAGGTAATAAAAAGTCATAATGATTATAATAGGTTTTTTGTTCCTGCTGTTCTTGTTTATACTTTTGTTTGGATGATTCACATTTATTATCTGGAGTCTATAGATTTCTATTTTTTAGGTGAGCCTATACGTGAAGGTATACATGCGTATGGGTTCATAACATACATGTTCCCATTACTATTCATATCCGCGTTCATATACTGGTATACGTGGCGGAAATATCCTGCCTCTAAACGTGTAGATAAACTTTTAGGTAAAATAAAACAGGAGAATGAAGAAGCGTATAGGAGAGCTGTGAGTGAAGTTTTTCATGAAATAAAGCAGAAGAACTAAAAAAGAAAACAGCAACTCGTATATGAACCAAGGTATTATTAATACGATATGAGAAGGGTTGTAACTTGGATAACCTTTGTAAGCGGTATAACACTTCTATTAATAAAACTTGGAATCGACATATACGACTAAAGATAATCCATAAAATTTATTCCTTCTATTTTATTTTGTGGGGTGGGTGAGCGTTGTCTAAGTTAAGTTCTTGGAATCTTAGGAGAATGAGGATAATCTCTGCTACATACATTTTATTTGGTGCAATCTGGATTTTCTTTTTCATAGCTATACCCTTCATAGCCGTACCCTTAGTCCCGTTCGTGGAAAAACATCTTTTGTTTTATGGCTTATTCGGTGCATTTTTTGTTTTGGCAGGTACATTTTTGTTTTTCTTTGCTGGTGATCCTGATAATCTTGATGAGTTTGTGGGGCTTGTTTTAAGGGCTGGCTATGTTGTTTCTGAGGAGGAGAGGGAGAGGTGGAGGAGGAGCCGTGAGGATTGGAATAGGGTTTTCACGGTTGCAGTAACTGTTTTTACAGTTTTTTCCTTGGCTCACACCTATTTTGTTGATTCTTTACGGTTGGTTCCAGCTGATGCTGCCCATGTTTACGGATTTGTAACGTATATGTTTCCTATGCTTCTCATAATAGTTCTTGTTTATTGGCATTTGAAGAGGAAGTATCCTGATGTAAACCGTTTGGTTGAAATTGCTGTAAAACAGAGGAGAAAGGAAAGAGAGGAGAGAAAAAGAAGTTAGAGAATTTATAAGCTTGTTGGTAAATGATAGGTTGTAGGTATTTCAAGGAGGTACCGGGGATGTTTGAGGGTAGAGGTCTTTGTTTAAGGTTGTGGGTTTTAGTGGCTTCGGGTATTTTTCATAGGAATCTTCCCCTACGTTGTTCCAAGTTTTAGGGATCTTCTTAAAATGGTTTTTACACCTTATGTGTTTGATCTTCTGATTTGCCCATTTCTTCTAGGTTTAGCTTTATACTCTGTTTACTCGTGGCTTATTAAGGAGAAGGATTACGTTTTCCTCAGATTTTTGTTCATTTTCCTTTTGATTTTCTGCATAGAGGGCTATGGTCTTCACTGGGCTGCAAACACCCTAAACTCCGCTATCAGTAGCATAGTAGGTGTAGGTGAGGGACTTAAAACATATGTTTACTTCTTAGATGAACATTTGGGGCATTGGCTAATTTTTTATAGCCTATATGGAATCCTTACATATTTCCTTTTTGTTTCCATCTTCTACGATAGAGATGAGGAAGTCAGGGGGCTTTGGCTCATTCACCAATTTACTGCCTTTATGTTCGGCTTCTGCTTATTTGCATCCGCCATGGAAGGTCAAATAGCCCACGGGGTAATAATCACCGGGCTAATACTGGTCATAGTTCCCATAGTTTTTTTGAGGAAAAGTTTTAGAGAAGTTTTTAGGAGAAGGGCCTTGATAAGCTTCATGTTCACAGCAGGCCTATCAATATCAACGTTTACATTAATATACTGGATGTTATTCCAAGGTTTCCCGCAGCCATCAGAATGGATAAACCTAATATTAAACTTAACCTCCCATCTTTAACCTATAATAGGTTCTCTACTAGGGAATTGTATGTCTATAGAAGGTAAGTTTTAAATTTCCTTAGAATTGTGTGGTTGTGGAGGGTGTTATTTGAAGGCAGCTGTTTTATACGGTGTAGAGGATGTTCGCGTTTGTGACGTTGATAAGCCTAGAGCTAGCCGTGGAGAGGTTGTTGTGAAGATTAAAAGTGCTGCTATATGTGGAACTGATTTGCATTATTATCGTGGGGATGCAATTCCGGGAAAGCTACCTATAATTTTGGGTCATGAGTTTAGTGGAGTTGTTGTTGAAGTTGGTGAAAATGTGAAAAATGTTTCTAAGGGAGATAGAGTGGTAGGTCCTCCCTCTATAAGCTGCGGTGAATGTTATTATTGCCGTGAGGGTAGAGAGCAGCTTTGCTTGAACAGAGTTGGCTTGGGTGTTCATATTGATGGTTGTTTGGCTGAATATGTGAAAATACCTAGGGCTGATAGAGCTTTATGCAAGTTGCCGGATGATATTTCTTTTGAGGAAGGTTGCCTTATAGGAGATGTTATGTTAACTGGTTTTCATGCAGCTGAGAAAGTTAGTCCTGGAGATGTTGTTGCTGTTTTCGGCACCGGACCAATAGGTTTTTCTTCGATGCTTTTCGCTAAGGTTAAGGGTGCAGGTAAAGTTATTTGTGTAGGTAGGAGAGATGTTGCGTTAAATTTTGCTAGGGAAAAGCTGAGAGTAGATGCTACTGTAAATGTTAAGCGGGAAAACGTAGTTGAAAAAATCAAGGATTTAACCGATGGTCTTGGTGTTGATGTTGCTATAGATGCTGCTGGTGCTCAATTCACATTGAAAAGTGCTATAGACTGTTTGAAGAGAGGAGGTAAACTTGTTGTTCTCGCTTTGTTTGTTGAACCCCCCTCGCTTGATATGATAAAAGTGACTATGAACGAGTTAGAGATTTACGGTGTTCTTTGTCCAGCTAATGTTAACAAAATTCAACAGGTTATAGAAATTTTAAGGTCCAAAAAGTTAGATGTCGGATCTTTTATTACTCATAGGTTAAGTCTCGATGATGCTCCGAGGGGTTTTGAGATATTAGATAGGAGAATAGATAACCCTGTTAAAGTTGTTGTAAAACCGTAACTGGGCAGTTACTTTATGTTTCTTCTTTCATTTTACGTTTAAGATGTCTTAGAAATTTTTTTAATGCAAAATCTGTTAACAGAACAGGGTTGTGGCCTAAGCTTTTAGCTATGTTAGAAAATTCCTCCCAAATTTCTTTTTTAATCTTTATTTCGGGCATTCAATCACGTCTCCGCAGTTTAGGTAATCTTAGTCTTCTTGCACTCCATTTATTCTTACATTTTAACATTTTGCCATTTAAGTTTAAAGCTACTTTGATTACTATGTTGTGTTGATTTTAGAATCTCTTAGAACAAAAACACATAAATATGTGAATTCACATGTTTATGTTATGCCAAACATCACACTTTCCATACCTGAAGAACTTTACAGAAAAATGAAAAAATATTCTGAGGTACGTTGGAGCGAAGTGGCTAGAAAAGCAATAATAGAGTATCTTAGAAAGTTAGAAGGGGAGTTTAAAACGTCAACTGAAGAGTTACTTGAAGAGTTAGGTAAAGACGTTGTTAAGGAACTTTCTGAAATAAGTTTTGAAAGAGCCGTTGAATGGTATAAGAAGATGAGGGAAGCTGAATGGAGAAGATCCTCCACGACACAAGCAGCTTAATTGAAAACTATAAATTAAATATTAAGGAGATAAAGGCTTTTACAACAATTTTAAATGTTATTGAGTTCCCGAAGGCTTTGGAAATTTCTAAGTTAGAAGTCCTTTACCCCACTCATTCTGATTATAAATTAGCCATTAAATTAGCGATAAGTTTACTTAAAATTGGCAAACCAATACCTGCTGTGGATATTATTATTGCTGCTATAGCCCTTAATAACAAGCTAACGCTAAGGACAAAAGACAAACATTTTTTAGTTATTAAGGATATAAAACCGGAATTTAAAGTAGAAATTGTTAAGTGAACTATCGGCAATCTATTTATGTAATTATGAAGTAACTATTAGATAACTTATCATGGGTGGAGTGATTAAACGTGACCGAAGGGGAAAACCTAGTTAAGGTAGAAATTTCTGAAAGAACATATAGTAGGGCTAAAGAGTTTTTTGAACAGCATAAAAATGAATTAGAACGTATAGGCATTAATGACATTTCAAAACTCATTGAAGAAGCATTAGCATACTTTATTGAGGGACATAAAGAACCCATAATAACCTGAGGGGAAAAGTATGGCTAAGGTTGCTATTTCAAAGCTTGAACCTCCAGTTGACGAAGATAAAGTTTATGAAGCTGTGAAAAACGCTGTTGATTTACTTGGTGGAATTGAAAAATTTGTTAGACCTGGTGAAAAAGTTCTTATAAAGCCAAACTTAGTTAGACCTGCACCTCCACCAACTACAACCGACCGCCGCGTAATTAGAGCAGTAGCATTGCTTGTCAAGGAAGTTGGCGGAAAACCCATTATAGGTGAAGGAACAGCTGCAATGACACTTTTATGGAGGGAGGAAATGGATAGTGATGACGTACTTTTCTTAACAGGTATGTATAAGATTGCTGAAGAAGTTGGTGGTGAAGTTGTTCCATTTGATAAGGAAGGAAAATTCTACGGCAGAATCGTAGATGTCCCAGGGGGTGTTGTTCTCAGAAAGGCAAATATCGCTGAAATAGCTCTGGAAGTTGATAAAATAATTCCCGTTCCGGTTATGAAGTGCAGCATGGAAGGTGGCGGTGTCACGCTTTGCATAAAGGATTTACATGCTCTCGTGGATCCTTATACTGATCGTCTTAAGTTTCATAGGTCGGATCTCTGGCAAAAACTGGTAGATATTGTAAAGGTTGTAAGAGATAAAATTAAGCTTTGTGTTATTGATGGAATTAAAGCTATGGAAGGTGATGGTCCAATTTACGGCGACCCAGTTGATATGAATGTTATTTTAGCGGGTGACGACCCGGTTGCAACCGACGCTATTGGTTCTCTCGTTATGGGGTTTGATGATCCTCTCAGGGAAATTGGACCTATAGCTATTGCTCATGCTGATGGCTTAGGTATAGGTGACCCAAGCAAGATAGAAGTTGTTGGAGCAAAAATTGAAGATGTTAGAAAGAAATTGAAAAAGGCTTCCTGTGAAATTTTGGCTGGAATATTTCCAAACATCGTTTTTATCGAGGGTGGGTGTTGTAGAGCTTGTAAAGCATGGATAAAATTCACCCTATATGCTTTGAAGGGAGAAGGCGTCTTGGACAAGGAGGTCCCTAAGAGAGTTGGAAAACTTGTTTTTATCGCTGGGGTAGATCCTTCGCTTCCAGAAGACCCAAAAGAACTATTAAAAATAGGGTTACCTATTGTTTTTGGAGACTGCGCCTTGTATTCAACTAAAAGTACAATATTCTGGCAGCTAAGAGAAAAAGCTGTATATATTCCAGGTTGCCCGCCCTTCGCAGTTGGAAATCAAGCACGTTTGATAAAGAAAGCCATGGGACTACCAATAACAAAAAGAGAAGCATGGGGCTTTCTACCAACCTACACTCACTAAAAACATCATAACTACTTTTTAAATGTCATAGGTTTTTAATTACTTAAAAAAGACTTGGAAACATATTTTCTTGGAGTTTTGAGAGTAGTAATTTATTTATTTGGTAGGACTTGATTTTAATAGTAGGATAAGTTGGTGGTTATATGGCTGTAATAGTTAAGGTCACTAGAAGAGGACAAACCACAATTCCTAAAAATTACAGAGAGAAATTAAATATTAAGGAGGGGATGAACTTTTAGTTGAGATAAAGGGAAATATGATAATTTTTACTCCTATTCCAAAGTTAGATACATTGGCTGGTGCAGATGCTGAATATGGTGATGTAGAAGAGGTTAAAGCGGAAGTGGAAAAGATTAGAGAGGAATATTAATGGTTAAAAAGTTGTTGATACGCGTTTTCTAATTGAATACTTTTACACAAAAGATGAAAATGTAAAGAAGAAGGTAAAACAAAAATTGTTGGAAATAATTAAGAGTAAGCAGGGAATAATTCCAGTGATTGTCTTATCTGAAATAACTAGTATGATATGTAAAAGGAGAGGAATTGAGGAGGCAAAAATAAGGTATTTTACATTGCTAAGAAGCGAATTAGACATCGTACCGATAGATAAAGATGTTGCTTACTAAGCTGGCATATTAAAATGTAAATATCCTAACGTTCCCATGGGCGACTGTATAATAGCGGCTGTAGCAAAGAAGTACAATGCTAAGGTTTTAACCGATGATCCGCACTTTGATGAAATAAAAGAAGTAAAAAAAGAGTGGATTTAATAAATTAATATGTTCTGCAATACTTTGTGTAAGTTGGAGGGCTTAACTTGGTGACAGATGTTGACGTGCTAGAAAAAGTTGCTCAACTTTTGAAAAATAGGAAGAAGGTTGCTTTATGTACCGTGATTGAGAAGAGGGGTTCTGGTCCTAGGGATGTAGGTGCGAAGATCGCTGTAAGCGAAGATGGAGAGATTGTTGGCACTATTGGTGGAGGAAATTTGGAGAGAATTCTTGTTGAAGAAGCGTTAAAGGCTTTAAAGGTTGGAAAATCTAAGAAAATCGTTTTCTCTCTCCGTGAGGGCGCTGAAAGGAGAGATGCTGTTAAGACTGGGCTTATTTGTGGAGGTGAGATTACGATTTTTATAGATGTTATCGAGCCGAAGCCACGCTTAATAATTATTGGTTCTGGCCATGTAGGTTATCCTCTTGCTAAACTTGCAGATATATTGGGTTTCGAAATCGTGGTTGTAGATGATAACAAGGAGCTTGCAACTAGAGAACGTTTCCCCATGGCTAAGGAAATACTGGTCGGCGATTTCACGGAAATATTGGATAAGGTTGAAGTTCGACCCGACGACTTTGTTGTAATTGTTCACGGAGAACCTGAACACGACTATTTAGCCTTGAAGAAAATGCTTGAGAAAAATGTTCGCTATATCGGGCTACTTGGAAGTAAGGTGAAAGTCGCAAAACTTAAAGAAAGGCTGAAAGGAGAAGGAGTTAGTGAAGACGTTTTTAAGAATCTTTATGCTCCTGTAGGCTTAGATATAGGTGCACAGACACCAGAAGAAATAAGCATAAGCATTCTCGCCCAAATAATCAAAATTAGAAGGATTAAAGAAACATAGCTTCATTAAGGAAGCTTTAGTAGTTAAAAGGTTTTACTCTTCGTTTTTCTTAGTGAAGGATTAAACGGTATTCTCGTTACCAGTGAAAATACTATTATTTTCATGACGGAAACTACCGTTATGACGCTATTAGTTTGCGTTAGTATTAAGGTTTCAAATAAAGTACGAATCAGTACAATTAGTGCGAAGTAAGTGGAGCAGAGAATTATAGCTCCAACCCTCCATTCCCGTGTGAACTGTGGTGGTTCAAAAAGTAAGTATATTATGGATGCAAATGTTGTTTCTAAAAGCAACTTTTCCAATTTTTCAATCAAATTGAATCCGTAGAAAAACACAGCCCATGAAACAAAAATGGAGAAAATAAATAACCAGTATAGTATATCATCCCATAATATTCGTCTTCTAACCTTCACCTTAACCATAATTTTCCTCCTTTAAACTATATATGGATTTTTAGTTTGATTTGTTGAATAATATCCTGGTTGCTGCCACAATTATCCCTGAAAATACCAAGTATGTAACTATAATAAAGCCGCGGATTACTGAATATAGTAGATAGACTATTGGAGCATATATTAGGCCTAGGAATCCTACAAGAATTGCAAATATCTCCCACTTTCTGGACAAAGGCTCTTCATATCTCTTCCTATAATAGTCGAAAAGAAAACATAATATTGTAACTATTAACCAGAATAAAGCTCCAAAACCCCACATGGCTCCTAAATAGAGAAAATTAGCGAGAACAACAGGTAGACCCCAAAACCCTAAAAGGATAACTATCAGAGCAAGTTTTTTAATCATTATTCCCCCCTGTGGCACTAAGGGTTTAATTAGATCCTTGGTCTAGTTGCTTGTTTTCGGTGTAGAAAATCCAAATGTGATAATTATTATTAGTATTAGGATTACTCCGAGTGCAAGTTGGGTAAAGGGCATATATTTAGGGATTTCTTCAGGTGAGGACCGTATTATTTTGTCTTGAATATACGTAACATACGTAGCCGCCATCCAAAGAATTCCAGCAGCTAAAGTTGATATAAGATTTCTCTTAGAAACTTTCCGGTCCATTAGACCTCAACTCAATTGAAGACTGTTAGTTTTCCTCTTAATTTTATATCTTATAAATTTAACTTCGACAAATTTAACTATTCCACATAAGGATGGAAGATTATACCTTTACATTTCAATGGGTTTAGTAACGTTTCAGTCTTTTCACTGTCAGATTTCAATAATTGATTAGGT
>Ga0190309_1000408_pt1 | contig 12205 bp, 13 predicted proteins | sample 48700767_MG_FD_161656 | JGI IMG/M metagenome (GOLD analysis project Ga0190309, IMG submission 161656) | Hydrothermal vent sediment bacterial communities from Southern Trench, Guaymas Basin, Mexico - 4870-07-6-7_MG | ecosystem: Environmental > Aquatic > Marine > Hydrothermal vents > Sediment ... | reverse complement strand
AACTTTACACAAAATTAAATTTAAAATCCATAGTTGCATCGCAGTTTTTGGAAAAATATGAAAATGTTGTTGTGGTCGTTTATTATTTGAGGGGGGATTATTACTATATAAGCGCCAGGACAAATACGGATATAGATTTGGGAAAGGTATTTAAAAATGTTGCTGAAACTCTCGGATGTCCCGGTGGAGGCCATGAAAAGGCAGCGGGAGCGAGGGTAAACGCTAATAAAATCGAAATATTTAAGGAAGAGCTAATTTCAGCGATAAAAACTGAGGAGGAAAGCGGTGGAAAATAAAAGGTCAATACATCATACGATGGTTTGATATATAAAACTTTCGTTTGATTGAATAAGCTAACGGAGTTCGTATTATGTGGTTTTTCATAAATTTATTCTAAAGTTTTCTCAATTTTTTATCCTTATTTCTCCTTTATCCGCATCCACTTCCGCGATGTCTCCATTTTTCAGAATTTCGAAAATATTTTCGCTCGGTTTGTCTACGCAAGGAATTTCCGCTAAAATAACCCCGCAAGCAATTATCGGCTCTGTTTCCATGTTTATTATTGCCGCTGGAGCAACATTATTTCTCTTTAAGGAATATATAACATAAGAACCAACGGTGCTTCCTTTTCCGTACGGAAAAACAAAAATTTTGTCCTTTATGCATGTTCCTTCGAGAGGATTTCCCTTCTCTATAATAATTCCTGTTCTTGCGTCTACATTCCCGTAAAATCCGAATGGCTCCTTTAGAAGTATAACTTCCCCTTTTCCGAAACCTTCAGCTATTGCTCTGGCTTTAATTACCTTCATTTTCAAGAGCTTTATTTATTAATGAATCAATATCTGAAAAGAACACTTTTTTCTTGCAGAACCCTGGCAAATATTTCGCGGCTTTTCCTGAGTTCGTTGCTATGCATTTAAAATCCAATTCTTCGAGAGGAGAAACGACCATACAAGTGTCGCACAATATTTTTGCTCCTGATTTCTCAAGCATTTTCGTGTATCCCATCATGTCTGCAAGCATCTTTATTGGTTTCGATGTGTAAATCCAAAACTCTTTATTTATTTTTCTTCCGTTCAGTTTTTTCGCTATATATTCTATCTCGAAGAGGGATGCATGGGGACAACCAATTGCAATTAAATCTGGCTCTGCGAAATCCGAAAGTTCACCGTAGCATCGCTTTAAATCTTCCTCCGAGAACTCAATGGTTTCCAAATCTCTTGCAATTTCGAGATATTTTTCGGCTTCAGGGGTTGTGTTTTCGATGTGATAGAGCGCAACCGCTCCGGAAGCTGCCATAGCTGCGCCTAGAGATTTTAAATTGTCCACTGAGCAATTCTCAATTCCCAAAAAATAGGGAATTTCATTTTTGATTGTTTTTCCGACAAAATAACCCAAAGCACCGAAATCTGAATTCGTTTTTAATTTCGCTTTCACCTTTACCAATATCCTCGGCTTTCTGTTTTCTTCCAAATGCAAGCCGTAGTTTGGAGTTAGCCCGGTGATTGCAGCTGCCAACGCAGACAAAGCACCTTCTCTATTTGTTCTCGCTCCTATAACGGAGTTAGCGAAAGAGATAGCGGAACTTTCTGACCATGCTATGTGCTCTCCGTAGCGCGGAAGATTTCCGATTAGATATGGTACGCAAGAGCAAACTGTTGTAACACCAATTTTTTTAAAGAGCTCTATTATTTCTTTCTGCTTTTTAGCGAACTTCTCGCTAATACCGAAATTTCTCCAATTTTCTATGTCCATTCCAGCCGGATTTAAAAATGTTGGGACTTTAACTTTAATTCCTTCTTCCGCGAGGCCTCTGAGAAATTCCAAGCCCTCATCTCCAATTGATTTGTAGGAAACTCCCGCGGCTTGAGAAGAAGAAATTTTTATCAATCTCTCAGCTCCGTAAATTTCTCCAAGCTTAACTATTAGTTTCATAGCTTTCGCTATCCCGTAGCCCTCTTCGCCTTTCAGCATTCTTTCCTCTTCTTTTGTCAGGTACATTGTAAATAATCTTCCAAATTCAAATCCAAAGGCAGTTTAACTTTCTCAAAAAGCTTACTCTCTTTATTTAAAGGTTTCGTTGCATCCAAACCGTATTTTGTTGTTGTATCTTCGCTAGAAGAAGGGTCCAAGCTCGAGCCTCTGGAATCTTTTACAATCACCAAATCTTTATCTGCTTGAAATCTCGTTGCGACAGCCCATTCAACCTCTTTGTCATCGAAGATGTTTATGTCATCGTCAACAACTATAACTCTTTTCATTGATGGATGCGCTGCCAAAGCTGCCAATATCGCGTTTTTTCCGTCTCCTTCCTTTCTCTTTTTTATCGACACTATTCCATGGAGCCAGCAGCAACCTCCTTCGCTTAAGCGCACATTTCTCACGCTTGGAATTGTGTTGGAGATGATTTTGTAAATTCTCGGCTCTTGCAGAACTCCCATTAAAATTCTGTGCTCTAAGCCGCCCGGCAGGATAACCCTGAAAAAAGGATTATCTCTGAAATATAAAGTGTCGCACTCGAAAATAGGTTGCTTTCTTTCGATATCCATTGTTCCGGTTAAATCAACAAACGGCCCTTCTTCGGCAAATTTTTTCGTAATTCTTCCGTGCATTACTATTTCCGCTTCCCGAGGAACCAACAGATTTCCAATTTTTACAACTTCAATTCCTTTCAATAAACTCGAGGCAAATTTTAGCTCATCGAATTCTGGTGTATAAGAGGTTGAGGCAGCAAGCTCTATCGCTGGATGAACACCAATAACAACCGCGACCTCCAAATCTCCGTCGCTGTTATTGAAAATCTCGTACAGATGGCGAGGGGTAATGCGAACAGAGAATTTATTCTTCCCGAGATACATCATTCTGTGAAATGACATGTTCTGGGTTTTTGTTTTCTCGTTCTTTGCGATAATAATAGAGGATGAAAGATATCTTCGATTTTTTTCTCTGTAAAAGATTGGTATTGGGATGTGATCTATCAAGTTTGGGTCTTCTATTTTGTTTTTCAGAAAAGGAGCTTCTTTTGAAAGCATTAATTCTCCTCCTCTATCCATCGATTCTGAGATTTTAAAAATTAATTCCTCTTTTGTTGTTCCAATGCTTCTCGCGAATGAATCTCGAGTGCCGCAAATTCCCACAACCGCTTTCACATTCGGATACTCTTTCAGATTTATTATCGTTGCTTTGTCTTCAAGTTTGCTGCAAAGAGAGGAAAGCTCGTAATCTACCGAGACCTTTCTTTCTATTTTTCTTACCTCCATCGTTTTCAAATAATTTCTCATTCTTTATGAGTCGAAAATAATTTTCTCATACACCACATTAATATTCCGTTTTTCGCACCTATTTTTGCCGAAGGAAGTGCATAAGGGGTTAAAACGGGATGGATAAATGGAGCAACCTCTCAAACTGAGAAACGGACAGGCAAATTCCACATAATGGATGCCCTCTATCTCATATACCCTTGCCCAATTTGCATTTAATCTCAACCTTGCTTTATCATCCCAATCAATAAAATAGCCCTTTTCTAAAATAAATTCCATTTTTTCCCTTTCTTCAGAAGATTTGTAATAATCTAGAATCCTTTCTTTTTCCAAAAACGGATTTCTTTCCCTTCCGAGAGCATCTATATCCGGACTTGCCCTGAAAAAACAGCAATTTGAATTGCACTCAGAGCATATTTTTACGCTGTCCTCATCTTCCGGAAATTTCGGAGGCTTTTTTATGATTGGGAATTTTAAAAGAGACTCGTGATAAAGAGCACGCACTCTCTTTTCTATCTCCTTCTCAAAATTAACCATATAGAAAAACCGGGGAAATTTTTAAGTAAGTGCGAGATTTTACTCGTCATTTGTCGATGCCCTTATAACGGTTCCCTTTACTTTCTCTCCTTTAAGGGCTTTTTTAAGATTTCCCTCAATCAAGCCGTTAATAATCTGGGATTCTATTCCCAATTTCGCAATCTCCAGCAATTTCTCAACTTTATGCACCATTCCCCCAGTTACATCGATTCCCGAAGAACCAGCCAAGTAATTTCCCACCTCTTTAATATTTTCGGTTGTAATTTCCGGGATTAATTTTGCTTCCGGATTCTTTAGCGGGTCAGCTGTAAAGATACCATCCACTATACCACACACCACTATTTTGTCTGGTTTGAACTCAGTTTTGTGAAGAGTTTTTGCAATATAATCGAGCACTTCTTCTGTTGAGAGAATGCAGCAGCCGCGCTCTAAATCCAAACCGACATCTCCGTAAGGCACTGGAATCATATTGTAGTTTAGAAGCAATTTTATCGGCTCTATAAACATTTCTTTTATTTTTCCGTCTTCTGCGATAGAGCAAGCGGAGATTTGAATTGACATCGCATTTTCTCCAGCGTTTATAAGTTCATCAACTATTATTCTGTTTAATTTGGATGCATCATTTTGCACTTTCGCAATTCCTTTATAGCTATCTTTATTTATTATCCCTTTATGCGTCTGGTATTTTTTTGCGGAAACATGTGGAAACGAGCCTCCTCCATGGCCAACAACCAAACTTATATCTTTTTCTTCTCTCGCCTCCCGTATTTCTCTAACCAATCTTTTAATAACTTGCAGGTTTGTGGTATAGGGTTTTGTTTTATCGGTAATCAGAGAGCCGCCCAATTTCAGAAGAATTAATTGTTTTCCCATTTTATTTTATTTCCGAAAATTGATTATTATCTTTGCATATAATTTCAACAATTAACGATAATTTGCTTCACCGAGATTTTACGCTTCTCGCTGCCGAAACCCAGAAAATTCCTGCAACCAAAATTAGAATAAAAGCGATCAAAAGTGTTAAATAATAAGATGCCTGCGTTGTACCGAGCACGAATTCCACATTTCCCCCAAAAAGAATGGCGATTAATAAACAAAAAGCCCCTATGGTTACAAACAAATATCCTTGCGCATCCTCCATAATATATATCAAAATTTTTTAGCTTTTTTATCGCACCAAACGCGCCTTTCAATAAATTTTCTGTATTCGTGCTTCTCAATTCTGTTTTTGTCAAGAATATGCACGACCTCGAAACCTCTCGAAACCAAATCATCTGCGATAAATCTGCGGTGGCAGCGAAACCACAAAAGCTCCGCGCAAATAATGCAAACTTTTCTGTTCGAGAGCTCTATAATTTTTTCAATACCTTTCTCGTATTCCTTGGTTTTCGTATAGCTCAAATAACCTTCTTTTCTGTAACCACCCAAATTTTCCAACCAAATATATGAGATTCCTTCCTTTTCCAACACTTCCTTTAAATTTTCCTTGCAAAACCAAGGAAATCTCTTCGAGCTTGGGAAACGGCGGACATCAATTACAATTTCGATTTCAAATTTTTTCAGAATTTCCACAAATTGCTCCAAACTTCTCGCTGAAGTTCCCAATGTATATATCATGAACAATCCGGAGGCGGATAATAAAGCACCCGGCACAGAGCATTAAACAAATTTTCCTTGGTTAAATTCTCTATCACTACAGAATTTCTGGCACTGACCAATTCGAGCTTTCTTTCTTTTGATTTTATTCTTTCAACAATTAGTTGGCCATCAAGCATATTAACAAAATTTTCCAATTCGAAAAATTCTGGAGAAGTGGTGTAGTGATAGGTGGCTATCGTAAATCCCCTGCTGATTAAAAACCACTTCTCCCTTTGGGTTAGATTTTCATCAAATATTCTTTTTTTCAAGAATTTTTCCATCATCTCTTGTTCAGTCTCGATTTTCTCTTGAGGAACCGAAGATAAAAAAGCGACCCCGAAGGTAAAAGCGAACACACTTCCGAAAACGAGAAACAAAAATATGCTCATCAAAAATTGCCTTCTTTTTTCCTTATTTTTGAAAATTCTGATTCCCATAAAAAATTAAACAAAAGTATAGTAAGCTTTATCTTTATCGGTCGGGACCTTTTGAATTGTTGCTTTGAACGGAATTTTTCCCATTTCCCTCAATTTTTTCAGCTGCCTTACCAACACTTCTGAGCCGGTTAAAAATACTTTGCTTTTATCCCCTTCTCTGAATTTTACTATCGCAAAATCACCTTCTTTAAATTGCGACGGTCTCAAAACAAAATCTTCTACAATTATTTTTTTGTTTAGCAAGCTATCTATATCAACCCTTTCCAAATCTGGAAATACCCTCGCTTGAGGAAATATTTCACTAAATTCCGGAATATCTTCTTCAGCCATAAAAAATTATTATTAAAAAATAAAAATTGTTGCAAGGTTTATTTTGCGGCAATAATCGAAATCCGAAAAGAGAAATTTTAAAAATTTTAAATTTTGAGTTTATGATAAAAACCATATCTCCAGCGAAATTGATTTTATTCGGGGAGCATGCGGTAGTTTACGATAAATTGGGAATTTCAACTGCGATATCTAAATATACGAGAGCTTCTCTTAAAGATAACAAAGGAAAGGTAGAAATAAATTCAGATAAATTTGGTAGAGAGGCAAAAACTGAGCAAGAAATTAGAGACCTTGTGGAAAAGCTGGATTATTTAATAGAAAAAGAAAAAATAGAAGAAATAAAGAAGCTGGCAGAAGCGGATAGACTTTTACCAAGTTTTTATGTAATTGGAAAGCTTTCCGAATGTTATGGATATGAGCCCTGCTCGATAGAAATTCGTTCAGAAGTGCAAAAAAATTTGGGTTCGAGCGCTTCTGTTTTTAATGCGATAGCCTATGCTTATTCGAAGTTTTTAGGACTAGAGCTATCCAAAGATGAAATAGGATTTTTCGCAAATGAAGGTGATAAAATTGTGCATGGTCGACCCTCTGGCATAGATGCTTACACCATTTCTTACGGAGGGTGGGTGGCTTACAGAAAAACTCGAGGCCTAAAACCTTTGGAAATAGATTTTGAGTTCCCGTTGTTGATTGTTGATTCCAGAGAGGAAGCAAGAACAGGGGAAATGGTCGGATATATAAGAGAGCGGAGAGAAAAAGAAAAAAAGTTTGTGGATTCGATTTTTGATAAGTTAGAGGAGATTTCTAACGAGGCTTTAAAAGCTCTCAGAAATGAAAATTTGAATGAGTTAGGAGATTTAATGCTCCAATATTACGAGGAATTGAGAAAGCTGAATATTTCTACCCGAAAACTCGATGAAATTGTGAAAATCGCAAAAGAAAATAAAGCTTTCGCTAAGCCAACCGGCGGCTGGGGTGGAGGTTGTTGCGTGGTTTTGGCAAGCAATTCGAGAGAATTGGAAAAAATTTATAAAACAAAAGGATACGAGGTTTTCACTGTAAAGCTTGGGGAGCAAGGTGTGAGAGAGCTCGCGGAGTAGTTCGCGTCCGATAACTAAAGATTTAGGAAGGCATATTATTTAAATTAATCTTTTTAGTTATATGGACATCAATACTCTAAGTTTTTTAGTTTTTGTTTCGTTTTTGATGCTCGCAGTTTATCTGAAAAGGAAAGAAGCCGAAATTTCCGCGCTCGGAATAATGTTCAGAACCCGAAAATTTAAAAAAATAGCTGTTAAGCTTGCATCCCGATATCCAAGATTTTGGAAAGCATATTTCAATCTCGGAATTCTGATTTCTTTTTTCCTCATGGGATGCGCGATTTATTTTCTTTTGAAAATTGCGGTGAATCTTTTAATTGGATTTAAAGCCCCTACTCTTGCTCTCGTCTTTCCTGGACCCACGGCATCACCACATTTCTATCCTGGAATTATTTTAATACCCGTATGGTACTGGATAATAGGCATCGCTGCGCTCATAATTCCGCATGAATTCTCGCATGCTATTGCATTGGCGCTCAACAGGTTGCGAATAAAATCTTTCGGAGCATTTTTATTGTTTTTTATTCTTCCCGGGGCTTTTGTTGAGCCTGATGAGAAACAATTGAAAAAAGCGAGGAAAAAAAAGCAGCTTCAAGTTTATGCAGCCGGCTCTTTTGCAAATTTTCTTATGGGCTTTTGTTTTCTCGCGCTTTTCCATTTCTTTTTATTTTCCTGTTTTTCTTACGATGGAATTTCTTATGTTTATCCCGCAAAGGTTATAAATAGAGGAGATATCCTTGAAAATCATAGTTTAAAAGAAGGTATAATTGAGCTTAAAACCAAAAATGGCAGTTATGTAATCCCGAAAGCTCTTCTTGAGATTCAAGAAAATAGAACAAGGATAATTGTTTTCGAGAATTGGCCAGCAGCAAGAAACAATTTGAGCGGAGCAATCAAAAGAATTAATAATCTCGAAATTCATTCGTTTGCTGATTTGAGAGAAATTATTTCAAGACATAAACCGGGAGATAAAATAAATATAGAGACTTCCAAAGGCAACTACACCATAACTCTTGCAAATAAAGAAGGAAAAGCATTTCTCGGAATTTCCCCGCCTTTGAGCTATCAGTATGCTTTGAATTTGATGGGTAGCGAGTTTTTAGTTAATTGCTTATTTCCGCAAAGCTATAAGCAGTATTCTTTAAAAAAATTGCCTCTCGCAGTCGGCTCCTTTATATATCAACTTCTATTCTTTCTCTACAATATTTGTTTTAGTGTCGCGATGATAAATCTTCTTCCGATTAAGCCTTTGGACGGAGGATTAATTTTGGAAACCCTAACAAACAAAAAAATTGCGAAACTCGTCTCGGGAGTGTTTTTTATTCTGCTTCTTTATGTTTTCCTGGGACCTTACATTTAGGTTTTTAAAAGTAAAAAAATAAATTATATTATCCCGCGGTAGCTCAACGGTAGAGCGCTCGGCTGTAGTGCTTAGCTTTTTTGCTATGCACGAACGCAGGCGCTCTGAAACCGAGAGGTTGCCAGTTCAAATAAGCCTTTTAGAAAAAGGCTTAAGCCAAAATCTGGCTGAAGTGAAAATCTGGCCCGCGGGATTCCAAAACTTTTGTAAAAATAATTTATGGGTTACAGATGGTTCGGAATAATAGGAATTGCAATATTTGCATACCTTCTCTTAAATATCAACCTACAATATCTTGCATCTCAATTCAAAAATATAAATCTTCCGCTTTTTTTTATTTCCTTGATTCTCGCAATTCCTTGTATTTTAGTGAAAGCTCTCAAATGGTTGTTGCTTGTTGAAGCAAAGGATAGAATTTCGGTTCAGAAAGCTATGCTTGCTTGGGTAGTGGGATTTGGATATGGGTTGATAACTCCAGCACGCTTGGGAGATTTTTTAAGGGCGAAGTTTTTGAAAATTAAACTGAGCAAGAGCTTGCCAACCGTTTTGGTGGATCGCCTGAACGATGTTCTCGCTCTTTTTATTTTCGGTATTTTGTGTGTTTTTGTTGTGTTATCTAAGGAGATTTATTTATCAAATCTCGCTTATCTGTTTGTTTTCTTTTTCATTCTCTTTTTGATCGGAATTTTCATTTTAAGAAATAGAAATTTCGTTGTGCAAATTGGGAGACCATTTTATAAATTTTTCGTTCCGAAGAAATTTAAAAAATTTGTCGGAAAAAATTTCGATGAATTTTACGGAGTTCTCGAGAAAATGAATAGAAAGGCAATAATTTTGAATTTTATTTTCACGGTTTTAGCATGGCTGATAAGTTTTGCTCAATATTGGCTTCTCGCTCTCGCTCTCGGTCTTGATTTAAATTATCTTGCGATATGCTTAGTTTCTCCGATTCTGCTTTTGGTGCAGCTAATTCCAATCTCTATCTCTGGAATAGGAACGAGAGAAGCGGCTTCAGTTTTGTTGCTGGGGCTATTTGGGATAACTCCGGAGCTTGCAATTCTCTTTTCTTTGGGAATTTTAATTGAGGATTATATTCTCGGGGGTTTCGGCTTGGCAATAGGGCTCAAAGTTAAATAAATTTAATTTAGATTATGAAGCTCGGAGTTATTGGGATGGGTTATGTTGGTTTAATTCAATCCATTGGATTAGCGGAAATTGGTTTCGAAGTTGTTGGTGTAGAGATTGATAAAGAGAAGGTTGAGAAATTAAATAAAGGCATACCAACTATTTACGAGAAGGGTGTAGAGGAGTTATTAAAAAGAAATTTAAGCAGGTTGGAGTTCACAAGCTCCTATGAAAAAATTAAAGAATGCGATGTAATTTTTATTTGCGTCGGTACTCCGCAGGATAAACATGGAAAACCAAATTTGAATTTTGTTTTTTCAGCGGTTGAATCGATTAAAAATAACTTGAATGACGGCTATAAAATAATTGCGGTAAAATCCACTGTTCCGGTGGGAACGAACAGAAAGATAAGGGAAATTTTGAAAGAAGAAGAGGTTGATATTGTTTCCAATCCGGAATTTTTGAGAGAAGGCTCAGCTTTGGAAGATTTTTTCAACCCAGATAGAGTGGTTTTGGGTTTTGAAAATGAAAAAAAAGAGAAAGCCAAAGAAATTATGCTCCGCATTTACAAATCGTTTAGAGATAAAGGTGTGCCATTTTTAATAACAAATTGGGAAACAGCTGAGATGATAAAATACGCGAGTAACGCTTTTTTGGCAACGAAAATATCTTTTATAAACGAGATAGGTAATATTTGCAAAAAATTGGGAATTGATGTTTACGAAGTTGTCAAAGGAATGAGCTATGATAAAAGAATCGGAAAAGAGTTTTTGAATGCTGGCATTGGTTTCGGGGGCTCTTGCTTTTCAAAAGATGTAAAAGCTCTAATTGCGAAAGCCAAAGAGATCGGAGAGGAAGCGCGCATACTTGAGGAAGTTATAAAAGTGAATGAGAAGCAGCCGTTGAAAATATTTGAAATTATAAGGCGAAAAGGAATTGATTTAAAAAATAAAAAAGTTGCGGTTCTTGGATTAACTTTTAAGCCAAATACAGATGATGTCAGAGAAAGTAGGGCGATAGTGGTTATAAAAAAACTTCTGGAAGAAGGAGCAATAATATATGCGAGCGATCCTATGGGCATTGAGAATATGAGAAAAATATTTCCTGAGAATGAAAATTTGAAATATCTTTTTGACCCGCAGGAGGCAGTTGATAAAAGTGAAATCGTCTTATTACTAACAGAATGGCCAAATTTTAAGGAATTAAATTTTGGGGATAAATTGATTATTGACGGAAGAAATATTGTGCCTAAGGAAAAAAGGAAGAATTTGAATTATGAAGGTGTTTGCTGGTAGATTTTAATTTTTATAATTATTATGAAAATTAAAAAAGCCGTTATTCCGGCTGCAGGCTTGGGAACGAGATTTTTGCCTGCAACGAAATCAATGCCGAAAGAAATGCTTCCAATTATAGATAAGCCAGTAATTCAGTTTGTTATTGAAGAAGCCTTAGAAGCTGGAATAGAGGATATTATTATAATAACGGGACGCGGTAAGAGGGCGATAGAGGATTACTTTGATTCAAATCCGGAATTGGAGTTCCATTTGGAAAAAAACGGCAAGGAAAAAATGTTGAAAGAGATAAAAGATATTTCCAATCTTGCAGACATTCATTACATAAGGCAGAAAGAGCCTTTGGGTTTGGGACATGCGATTTTAAGAGCCGAAAAGCATATAGGTAGCGAGCCTTTTGCTGTTTTGCTCGGAGATGATATTATTGTTGGTAAAAACGGAATTCTGCAATTAATGGAAGAATATGAAAAAACGAATTGCAGTATTATAGGCGCTGAAGAAATCCCGCTCGAGAGAATTAGCAAATATGGCGTTCTTGATGTTGAAAAAGTTCAGGATTTGCTTTTTGTTAAGAACCTTGTAGAAAAACCGAAAAAAGAAGAAGCCCCTTCAAATTTGGGAATTGTCGGGAGATATGTTTTAAATCCGGAGATATTTGATTGCATCAAGCAGACAAAACCAGGATACGGAGGTGAAATTCAGCTAACGGATGCCTTAAAATTGCTTTTGGAAAAACAAAAAATTTACGCGAAAATTATTGAAGGAAAAAGATACGATATCGGGGACAAATTCAATTATGTGAAAGCGATTTTGGATTTTGCTTTGAGGAGGGAAGATTTGAAAAAGAGTGTCGAGGAATATTTAAGGGAAATTGTGCTGCCTAAGAAATAATTAACTTTTTGTATTGAATTTGAGTTATGAATTGAGTTTCATGATTAAGAGAGCAACCATTTCCAAAGAGGTTTAAAAATTATTTTTTTATTTTCGATTCTCTCTTCGCCTTCAAAATCCCATGTTATGGCAAGTAAGTTCTTGCATTTTAACAACTCGGAAGCTTTCAGCAGAGATTTAATTTCTCTTTTTTCAATATCTTCTCTTGCAGAGGCATAAGTTACTTGGATTAATT
>Ga0190309_1000407_pt1 | contig 12214 bp, 14 predicted proteins | sample 48700767_MG_FD_161656 | JGI IMG/M metagenome (GOLD analysis project Ga0190309, IMG submission 161656) | Hydrothermal vent sediment bacterial communities from Southern Trench, Guaymas Basin, Mexico - 4870-07-6-7_MG | ecosystem: Environmental > Aquatic > Marine > Hydrothermal vents > Sediment ... | reverse complement strand
ATTCAGAGAGAAGAAAATATTTTAAAGAAGATGATTCTTTAATAAACAAAAAATTAAAATCAGCTTTAGGATGGGATTTAACTCCTATATTTTGTGTAGGAGAGACATTAGAAGAAAGAGAAAACAACCTAACCCTTCAAGTTTTAGAGAGGCAATTAAGAGAAGGTTTAAAAGATTTTACTAAAAACCAAGTTTTAAAGATCATAATTGCTTATGAACCTGTATGGGCAATAGGGACAGGTAAGACCGCTACTCCTCTTCAAGCTCAATCTGCTCAAAGTTTTATAAGAGAATTTTTAAATAAGAACTTTGAAGGAGCAGGTAAATTTGTAAGAATACTTTATGGAGGAAGTATTAAGCCTGAAAATATAAGAGATTTAGTCTCACAAAAAGATGTAGATGGAGGATTGGTAGGAGGAGCTTCTTTGAAATCTGATTCCTTTGTAAAGATAATTAAAAACTCAATAATTTAAATAAAAATGGGTATTCTGTTTACTTTACATATAATAGTAGCTATTCTATTGATAGTGGTTATCTTAATTCAACAAGGAAGAGGAGGAGGTTTAATAGAAAGTCTGGGAGGAGCTGAAACCATATTTGGGACTAAGACTAGTTCTTTTTTTGTTAGACTTACAGCGATTTTAGCTTCTATTTTTTTCATAACGAGTTTGAGTTTAAATCTTCTTTCTAAGAAAAAAGTAAAGTCCGTCATAGAAAAAATTCCTGCAAAAGTTCAGCCCTCAAAGACTCAGAGTGAGAAAAAATAAAAAGATAGCCCTATTTATTTTTTTATTTTTCCTTAAAAATTTTTTAAGTTTTGCTCAAGATAAAGGAGATGCTTTTGTTACTGGAAGTATAGCTGATGCGCGTGTTTTAGTTCCAATATTAGCTTCAGATTCAGCTTCTGCACAAGTCTGTGATTTTATATTCAATGGTCTATTAAAGTATGATAAAGATTTAAATTTAGTCCCGGATTTAGCTGAGAGTTTTGAAGTTTCAAAAGATAAAAAAGTAATAACTTTTCATTTAAAAAAAGGAGTAAAATGGCATGATGGTAAAGAATTCACCTCTGAAGATGTATTGTTCACTTATAAGATGTTAGTTTCACCTCAAGTTCCTTCTCCTTACAGTGGAGATTATGAATTAATTGAAAAGATTGAGACACCTGATAAATACACTGTAAAAGTCTATTATAAAAAACCATTTTCTCCTGCTTTGAGTTCTTGGACTATGGGGATAATACCTGCTCATTTATTAAAAGGGAAGAATCTTTTAGAATCAGATTTTAAAAGAAGACCTGTAGGTACAGGTCCTTATAAATTCTGTTTATGGAAGACTCAAGAAAAAATAATATTAAAAAGGAATTCTGATTATTTTAAAAAACCTCCTTACATAGAGTATGTAGTCTTTAAAGTAATAGGAGATACTGCTACTCTTTTTTTAGAATTAATTACTCAAAATATAGATTTTGCAGGTTTAACACCTCTTCAATATATTTACCATACAAAGTCTTCTATATTTAAAAAAAACTTTAGAAAATTTGAAAAGCCATCTTTAGGATATGTTTACTTAGGTTATAATTTAAGAAATCCTTTGTTTAAAGATAAAAGAGTAAGAAGAGCTTTAAATTTAGCTGTAAACAAAAAAAGGATAATAAAGACAGTATTATTAGGTAAAGGCATAATCTGTACTGGTCCTTTCGTCCCTTCCCAATGGGCTTTTAATCCCAAGATTAAACCTGCTCCTTATGATCCTGAAAGAGCAAAAAAGATTTTAAAAGAATGTGGATGGCAGGATGCAGATTCTGACGGAATCTTAGAAAAAGATGGTAAAGAATTTAAGTTCACAATAATTACTAATCAAGGTAACTTAGAAAGACAAAAAACAGCAGAATTAATAAAATATGATTTAGAAAAGATAGGCATAAAAGTAGATATAAAAGTTGTAGAATGGTCTGTGTTTATAAATGAGTTTATAAATAAAAGAAAATTTGAAGCAGTCTTATTAGGATGGGGTTTGAGCCCTGAACCTGATATCTATGATATCTTTCATTCTTCAAAGACAAGAGAAGGAGAATTTAACTTTGTAGGGTATAAAAATAAACTTGTAGATAAGTTGTTAGAAAAAGCAAGACAAATATTTGATGTCAAAATAAGAAAAAAAATTTACCAGAAAGTTCAAAAGATTATCTATGAAGATCAACCTTACATGTTCTTATATGTACCCCAAAGTTTATTTGCTCTTCATAAAAGATTTAGAAATGTAAAGTTAACAAAATCTGGGATCTTTTATAATTTTGAAGAGTGGTATGTTCCTTTAAAAGAGCAAAGATACAAATTAGTCATTAAAGAGTGATCTCTTACATTTTAAAAAGGCTATTACAGTTTATTCCTACTTTTTTAGGGATAACCTTAATAGTCTTTATATTGATTCATCTGGTCCCTGGTAAACCTACAATTCCAGGTGCAGATCTGAATGTAAAGACTTCATTGGATTTTTATGAGAAGATAAAAAAAATCTATGGATTAGATAAGCCTTTACTTATTCAATATCTTTTATGGTTAAAAAAGGTTTTAACTTTTGATTTTGGAGTTTCAATTTCAGATAACAGACCAGTTATAGAAAAGATAAAAGAAAGAGCAGGTATCACTCTAATTATAAATCTAATAGCTATAATTTTGATATTTTTAATAAGTGGATTCATTGGAATAGTAGGAGCTTTAAAGAGAGGTAAGTTTTTTGATAATTTTACTACTGTTTTGGTCTTTATAGGGTATTCAGTGCCTTCTTTTTGGTTTGCTCTGTTATGTATACAGTTTTTTTGTGTAAGGTTGCAAATATTTCCTGTTTCAGGAGTCCATTCTTTAAACTATGAAGCTTTGAGTTTTTTAGGCAAGATTAAAGATTTTTTATGGCATATAAGTTTGCCAGTATTAGTGACCTGCTTTGGAGCTCTGGCAGGTATAACCAGATACTTTAGGCAGAGTTTAATAGAAGTTTTAAATAAAGAATTTGTTATAGCTCTAAAAGCAAAGGGTTTACCTAAGAAGAGGTTATTATTTTCTCATATCTTAAAAAATGCACTTTTACCTATTATAACTTTAATAGGATTGTCTATTCCAGGTTTATTAGGAGGGAGTGTTATTTTCGAGAGTATATTCTCAATTCCTGGAATGGGAAAGTTATTTTATGAAGCAGTTATGATGAGGGATTATTTTTTAATTATGGGATTATTAACTATAGGAGCTATTTTGACTTTTTTAGGAAACTTAATAGCTGATATTTGCTATGCTCTCGTAGACCCCAGAATAAAATATCAAAAACCCAAAGTTTAAATAAAATGGAACTTTTAAAGAAAATACTCAGCCATAGATTTGGAAGAGCAGGATTCTTAATGTTTTTATCTATGGTGATTTTGTGTTATTTAGCTCCTATTTTAGCTCCTTATGATCCTTTTAAAATAAATGAAGATTTGATTTTTTCTCCCCCTTCTTTAGAACACCCCTTTGGAACTGATTCCTTAGGAAGAGATTTACTTTCAAGGATCCTTTATGGAGGCAGAATATCTTTAAGTGTAGGATTTATTGCTGTGGGGATAGCTTTGGTAATTGGAGTAATTTTAGGGAGTCTGGCAGGTTTTTATGGAGGTTTAATAGATACTCTTATTTCAAGGTTCATAGATATTATGCTGTGTTTTCCTACAATTTTTTTAATTTTAGCTTTGATAGCTCTATTTGAAAAACCTTCTTTATTCTTGATAATGGTTATAATAGGCTTAACTTCTTGGATGGGACCAGCCAGATTAATCAGAGCTCAGATCTTGAGTCTGAAGGAACAAGATTTTATATTCTTTTTGAAATCATTAGGGATTTCTAATAAAAGGATAATTTTGAAGCATTTGATTCCTAATGCTTTAGGACCAGTTGTAGTCTCAGGCACTTTAGGAGTAGGTACAGCAATTTTAGTTGAAAGTGCTTTAAGCTTTTTAGGATTAGGAGTCCAACCTCCAATTCCTTCTTGGGGAAATATATTAATAGAAGCAAAGCAAGCTATGAGTATTGCTCCTTGGGTTACTTTTTTTCCAGGATTGTTTATATTCTTGACAGTTTTAGCAGTAAACTTTATTGGAGAAGCTTTAAGAGAACATTTTAGATAAGTATGTTAAAGATTCAAAACTTAAGTGTAAGTTACCTAAAAGGAAAAAAAGAATTCATAGCTTGCAAAGAAATAGACTTAGAGGTAGAGAAAACCGAAAGAGTAGTCTTAATTGGAGAAAGTGGAGCAGGAAAAAGTACTGTAGGGCTTTCTATAACTAAGCTTTTACCTCAAAATGCAAGGTATAAAGAAGGGAAGATAATATTTAAAAATAAAGATATTCTTAGATTAAAAGAAGCTGATTTAGAAAAAATAAGAGGAGCTCAAATCTCTTACATTTTTCAAGAACCTTTTAGTTATTTAGATCCTTTAATGAAGGCAGGTGAACAAATAAGAGAAGTATTTTACTTTCACCGAAAAATGAGCAAAAAAGGCTCTTACTTAGAGACTTTAAAACTCTTAGAAAGATTAAAGTTTTCAGAGCCTTTGAGAGTTTACAATTCTTATCCTCATGAACTCTCTGGTGGAATGAATCAAAGAATAATGATAGCAATAGCTACAGCTTTAAATCCTGAGTTAATCATAGCAGATGAACCTACAAGTTCTTTAGATTTTTTTACAGCAAAAGAGATAACAAATTTTTTAAAAGATGTTTTTTCAGATTCTGAAAGTGCTCTATTATTGATTACTCATGATTTGGAGTTAGCTAAATCTTTAGCTGAAAAAGTTTATGTAATTTATAAAGGTCAAATCTTAGAAAAGAATACCATTTCAAATATTTTTAATAAACCTTTGCATCCTTATACTAAAAGTTTATTGGAGACTTTTGAAGGGATAAGAGAAAGAAAAATTTACACTTTGGAAAAGTTAAGAAAAGAGACACCTTTTGGATGTGTGTTTTATAGTTTTTGTGAGTATGCAAAGAGTATATGTGAAAGAAAACCTCCTTTTTTGAAAAGATTAAATGATATTGAGAGTGTGAGATGCCACCTTTATTAGAGGTAAAAAACTTAACTAAAAGTTTTACTTACAAAAAAGGGATCTTTAAAAAAGAGAGATTTTATGTGTTTAAAAATTTGAATTTTTCAGTTGAATTTAAAAGTATATTTGGAATTGCAGGAAAGACTGGAGCAGGTAAAAGTACTTTAGCAAAGATAATAGCGGGTTTATTACCTTTTGATGAAGGAGATGTAAATTGGAATCCAGATTTTATAAAAAATATAAAGAAAGATGTAAAATACATCCCCCAAAATCCTTTAGCGAGTTTAAACCCAAGGCTTAAAATTAAAGAACTTTTAACTGAACCTTTAAGGGTATGGTATAAAAATCAAAAGTCAGAATGGACAGATATTATGAAAAAGAGTTTGGAAAAAGTAAATTTGCCTTTAGAAATTTTAGATTCTTACCCTTTTCAATTATCAGGAGGACAACGTCAAAGAGTGTGTTTAGCTTTAGCTTTAGAATGTGATCCTAAAGTTTTAATATGTGATGAGATAATTTCCTTTTTAGATTTAAATCTCCAAGTTCAAATATTAAAATTATTAAAAAATCTTAATGAAACATTTAATTTAACTATTATTTTAATCTCCCACAATATTCAAATACTCAATTCTTTTTGTGATAAGATTTTTAGTTTATAAATCCTTGAACAAAAATTACTAGATTGGTAAAATAACTGCTAAAGAGGAGGTGAAGGATTATGAAATCAAAAGCAATAGTCTTTTCATTAATATTATTATTTGTCCTCTTTATAGCTAATTTAGTAGTTGGTGTTTATTACTATCAGCAACAAGTAAAAGAAGTTCTTAATCTTAAAGATGATCAATTTTTCCTCCAAAGAAAGTTAAGAAAAGTAGAGAATTTTTTAGACCTTTTAAATCAAAAATTACGTAACAATGAAAAAAGGTTAAGGACCACTATAGAAGAGTTAAATGCAGAAAAGCAAGAGAATGAAAAGATTTTATCTAAAGTTAAAGAATTAGAAAAAAGTCTAAAAGAACTTTATTTAGCATCCCAAAATTCTCTTAGAGAAATCCAAGAATTAAGATTTACTTTGCAGAATATTTCTGATAAACTTCAAAGAGAAAAAAAGAGATTAACTCAAAAAGGAGTAAATTTAGGAGAAGTTTCAGTTAAAAAATCTTCTAAATAGATTCCCATCGAAAGAAAAGATATTCTTCATTTTGAAAAGGTTAAAAGAGAAAAGTCAAAAATAAGAGAAGAGGTCTGGCAAAGATTAGAGGACTTAAATCTAGCAAGACCTCCTTTTCCAATTAAAGGCAGGATCCCTAATTTTGTAGGAGCAGAAAAAGCTGGTTTAAATTTAGCTCAAACTCAAGAATGGAAAGAAAGTTATGTAATAAAAATAAATCCAGATTCTCCTCAAAGAATTTTGAGAGAATTAGCTTTAAAGCAGAATAAAATATTAATAGTCCCTACTCCTAAATTAAAAAAAGGATTTTTACTTTTAGAAAAAGTAAAAGACCCAAAATTTGCTTCAACTATAAGAGGTATGTTTAAATTTGGAAGATTAATTTCAATAAATAAGCTTCCAAAAATAGAATTCATGGTTGAGGGGAGTTTGGCTTGTTCTTTAGAGGGAGTAAGAATAGGAAAATCAGAAGGATTCTCAGATTTAGAATTCGCTATCCTTTTAGAATACAAAAAGATAGAAAAAGATATAAAAATAGCTACAACTGTTTCAGAGATTCAAATTTTTGAAAAGTTACCTTACAGTATACATGATGTCTGCATTGATTTGATAGCTACTCCTAAAAGATTGATAAGGATTTCAAGAAAGATAGAAAGACCTGATGGCATCATAAAAGAAATTTTAGATAGTTCAAAAATAAAACAAATTCCTCTTTTATCTAAATGGTCCTTATAATAGAAAGATACAAAGAGATAATACAAAATTATAATGAATTTTTAGATGCAGTTAAGAAACCTTTGATTCAAACTATAAGAGTAAACACATTGAAAATAACTCCTTCTAAATTAAGCAGAATTCTGACTGAAAAAGGCTGGAAGTTAAAACCAAATAAATATTTTAACATAGTTTTTGAAGTAGAAGATCAATTGAGTATAGCTGATACTTTGGAATTTTATTTAGGTTATTTTTACATTCAAGAGATAAGCTCTTTGATACCAGTCTTAGCTTTGGATCCAAAAGCTGGAGAAAAGATTTTAGATTTATGCGCAGCTCCTGGAGGAAAGACTACTTTTATTGCTCAACTAATGCAAAATAAGGGTCTGGTAGTTGCAAATGATATAAATTTTAAAAGACAGAGAGCTTTAATGGCTAACATTTATAAATTGGGAGTTTTAAACACAATCGTTACAAATTTTAATGGTTTATTTTTTCCACATAAAATAGAATTCGATAAAGTGTTAGTAGATGTTCCTTGTAGTGCTGAAGCAAACAGAATTTATGATAATAAAAAAAACTATGTAGATACACACTTTATAAAAAAAATCTCAGGTCTTCAAAAAGGATTATTAAGTAAAGCTGTGGATTTAGTAAAACCTGGAGGCATAATAGTTTATTCTACTTGCACTTTTAGCCCTGAAGAGAATGAAGAGGTAGTTAACTATGTTTTAAATAAAAAGAATGTTAAGTTAGTAAAGATAGATTTAAATATTCCCCATCAGAAAGGATTAACTCGTTGGCAAAGAAAAGAATTTAATCAGGATTTAGAATTATGTATGAGGGTGTATCCTCATCATCTTTTTTCAGGAGGAGGTTTTGTAGCTAAACTGATGAAAGCAAAATGAATCTTGAATTAAAAGAAAAGGTGAAAAATTTCTTTTTTGAAAGATTTAGAGTTTCTAAAGATTTTTGGCGTGATTTTAACTTAATATTTAGAGGAAAAATAATATGGGTAAATAAATTTGAGAAAGAAATTCCTTTAAATAAAATCATTTCTTTAGGGATACCTTTGTTGAGGGTAATTAGAAAAGATGAATTAAAACCTACTTCTTGGGGGTTGATTTTTTTAAATAAGCAAATAAAAGAAAAAAAAGTAGATTTAAAGTTAGAAGAGTTAATAGAGATTTTGGAAAGACAAAAGATTAAATTTGAAAAAAAAGAGCTAAAAGAAGGGTATGTAGCTATAAGTTTTGAAGATAAAGTTTTAGGGTGTGGGTTTTTTAAAAATAAACTGTTAGTATCTCAGATACCAAAAGCTAAGAGGACAGAGCTATTAAATATTCTAAAAAAATGTTATAATAAAAATCTATGGAAGTAAGAATTAACGATATTCTGGTAGAGTGTGTTCAAGGAGATATTACAAAGCAAAAAGGCTTTAAAGCTGTAGTAAATGCAGCCAATGCTCAATTAGCACCAGGTGGAGGAGTAGCAGGTGCCATTCATAGAGCTGCAGGTCCTGAGCTTTATGAAGAGTGTAAGAGATTAGCACCTATTAAAACAGGTCAAGCTGTGATTACTAAAGGTTACAATTTACCAAATGAATATGTAATACATACTTTAGGACCTGTTTATTATAGAGAAAAAGATCCTGAGAAAAAATTAGCAGAATGTTACAAGAATTGTTTGAAGTTAGCTGAAGAATATAAATTGGATTCTATAGCTTTTTGTGCAATATCTACTGGTATATTTGGTTATCCTTTAGATGAAGGTTTAGAAGTAGCTTTTAAAACAATTTTGTCTGAAATTCCAAATTTAAGATATTTAAAAAGAATCAGAATGGTTTTATATGATGATAAATCTTTAAACATAGGATTAGAAGTCTTTAAAAAAATCTTTAAAGATTATCTTTAGAATGAATATAAATGAAATATAAAAGCACAAGAGGCAGAATCAGGAATATAAGTTTTAAAGAGACTGTTTTAATGGGTTTAGCAGATGATGGAGGTTTAATCCTTCCAGAGTTTATCCCCAAACAAGATTTATCTGGATTAAAAACTTTATCTTACAGAGAATTAGCTTTTGAGATTTTTAAATTATTTATGACAGATATTCCTGAAAAAGATTTAAAAGAGTTAATAGAGAAAAGTTATAAAAATTTTGATACTGAGAATGTTGTTAATTTAGTAGATTTAAAAGATTTTTATATTTTAGAGCTTTTTTATGGTCCTACATTATCTTTTAAAGATATTGCTCTTCAATTTTTAGGAAATCTATTTGAATACATCTTAAAAGAAGAAAATAAAAAAATGAATGTTTTGGGAGCCACCTCAGGTGATACAGGCTCTGCTGCTATTTGGGCTTTGAAAGATAAAGAAAATATAAAAGTCTTTATTTTGTATCCTTACCAGAGAATAAGTCAACTTCAAGAATTACAAATGACAGCAACTGAATCTAGTAATATTTATCCAATAGCAGTTAAAGGAACTTTTGATGATTGTCAGCAGATTGTAAAAGATTTGTTTTCAGATTTAGAATTCAAAGCAAAATATAACTTAGGAGCTGTCAACTCCATAAACTTTGCCAGGATTTTAGCTCAGACTGTTTATTATTTTTACAGTTTTTTTAAATCTGGAAAAGAAGAAATTTATTTTAGTGTTCCTACAGGAAATTTTGGGAATATATTTGCTGGGTATTTAGCAAAAAGAATGGGTCTGCCTATAAAGAAGTTGATTTTGGCTACAAATGAAAATGATATTTTAACAAGATTTGTAAATTCAGGTGATTACAGTGTAAGAGAAGTTATAAAGACAATTTCTCCAGCAATGGATATTCAAGTTGCCAGCAATTTTGAAAGGTATTTATATTATTTTTATGATGAAGATCCAGAGATTGTTAAAAAAAAGATGGAAGAATTTAAAGAAAAAAAGGCTTTAAAATTTTCTGAACTTGAGGTTAAAAAAGTTCAAGAAGATTTTATTTCTTTTTCTGTAAATCAAAAAGAAGCTTTAGAAACAATAAAAGAAGTCTATGAAAAATATAACTATTTAATCTGCCCTCATACTGCCTGTGGAGTGAAAGCTTTACTAAAAGTTGAAGATAAAACTCCAAAGATTTCTTTAGCTACAGCTTGCCCTGCAAAATTCCCTCAGGTTTATGAAAAGATAGGTATAAAAAAGCCCTTATCAGAAAAAATAGAGATTTTGAAAAAAAGAGAAAAGAAATTTTATATTTTAGAAGCTGACACCCAAAAAATTAAAGAATTCATCATCAGTAAGAATTGATAGGTCTTGAAAATTAATAGGTTATAATCTATACTAAATATAGGATATAATACATATTAATTTATGGATAAAGCGTTAAGAAAAGTTCAATTGGAAATACTTAAAATTTTTTCTCAATTTAGAGAAACCTTTGCTTTAAGTGGTGGATCAGCTTTAGAGTTGTTCTATCTTAAACACAGATTCTCAAAAGATTTAGATTTCTTTTCTTCTCAATATAAAGTATCTGAAATCGATAAATTAGTTAAAGAATTTAATAAAGCCTTAGGGAAAAAGTTAAAGTTAGAAAATGAATTAAATATAGAAGGAAAAGCCAAAGTCAGATTTTATGTTGTAGATATCAAAGAAGCAAAATTTCCCTTGAAGATAGACTTTATAGAAGATGTTATTTTTAAAAAACCAACAATTAAAAGATTTAATCAAATTCCTGTTTATGATGTTAAAAATATCTATTATCAAAAAATTTTAGCTCTCATAGGCACAAGATTGAAATTAGATGATGTAGGCAAAGAAATATTTACAGGAAGAGGAGAGGCAAGAGATATTGTAGATCTTTATTATCTTTCAAAAAAAATTTGTCCTTTGCATAAGTTTGTTAAAAAATTACCTCTTCATTACAAAAGGGGTTTAATTTACTGGTATAGAACCTATTCTCGAGAGGAATTTAAAATAGAAGCATTAGCTTTAGATATCTATGATAAAAATTTTGATTCTAAAGAAGTGATTAGATATTTTGATAGAGAAATAGAAAAAATTACAGAAGAAGTATTATGAAAAAAGTAGATATAAAAAAATATTTCTGGGAGTATAATGCTCAAGCGCTAAAAGAAGTAGAAAAAATTCTAAGAGATCCTTTGCATCCTCAGTTTGTTATAAAAGCTTATACTTTCTTAAGCAGGTGTGATAAGCCTAAGGAAGTATTTGAGATTATTGACAAAGAAAAATTTATAGAGAACTGGCCTAAAATAAGAAGATACTGGTTAAAAAGAAGACAATCTGAGGACTTTTTATACTGGTGGGATTCTATTTATGAAGTTATTTTAAAAAAGAAGAGAATTAAAAAGATTCAGAAAAGTTATATTAACAAAGATTTAAAAAGAATAGGTGAATTTTTAAAAGAAAAAAGATTGGAGAAAGGCTATAATCAGAAAGATTTAGCTTTAAAGACAGGGTTAAGGCAACCAGATATTTCTAAAATAGAAAAAGGAAAAATCAATATTACTTTAGAAACTCTTATCCGTATCTGCAAAGTTTTAGATATAAAAGAGATTCCTTTATTTTAAAAAGTGAGATTAAAAATTTTATTAAATTCAGATTCCACTATAAAGCTTCCCAAGCATTACAATCATATTTTGCAAGGTTTTATTTACTCTCTTTTTGAGCCTATTTTTAGAAGATTTTTGCATTCAGAAGGTTTCAGATATGAAAAGAGAAGGTTTAAATTGTTTTGTTTTTCCAGATTGAATGGAAAGTTTAAGATTAATTCTGATAATTTTGAGTTTCAACCTCCTGTGAATTTTTTAATCTCATCTCCAAAGATTGAAATTTTGCAAAACTTAGCTGAAGTATGCTGAAAAAACAAGAGTTTTATTTAGATAAAAATAAGGTTTTTATTGAAGAGATAAAAGTTCTAAAAAGACCTGAATTTAAAGAAAAAAGAATAAAAATAAAGATGCTCTCACCATTAACAGTTTACAGCACTTTTGAAAGTTCAGATAAGAAGAAGACATATTATTATTCTCCTCAAGAATCTGAATTTTCTCAACTTCTAAAAGAAAATTTAAAGAAAAAATATAAGTTAGTATTTGGAGAAGAAAAAGATTTCTTTTTTAGAATAACACCTTTTAAATTAGATTTCAAAAAAGATAAAAAAATAATAATTTACAAAGGCACAGTAATAAAAGCCTGGATGGGAAGTTATATTTTAGAATCTGAACCCAAAATCTTAGAACTTTCTTATTATACAGGTTTA
>Ga0190309_1000405_pt1 | contig 12237 bp, 9 predicted proteins | sample 48700767_MG_FD_161656 | JGI IMG/M metagenome (GOLD analysis project Ga0190309, IMG submission 161656) | Hydrothermal vent sediment bacterial communities from Southern Trench, Guaymas Basin, Mexico - 4870-07-6-7_MG | ecosystem: Environmental > Aquatic > Marine > Hydrothermal vents > Sediment ... | reverse complement strand
CTCAAAAGAAGATTTTATTCTGCTCGAGAGATAGAATGGGACAGAAGCCATTCTATTATTACTATGATGGAGAGAGATTTATTTTTGCTTCGGAGATAAAAGCGATACTAAGTCATGAAATTGAGAGAGAAGTCAACTGGCAGGTATTTAATAAATTCATCTCACTGAGATATTGTTTTGGAAGAGAAACTATTTTTAAAAATATAAACAGATTGCTAAAGGCCGAAAATTTAATTTTTGACTTAAAAACAAAAAAATTATTTATAAAAAAATATTGGGATATCTCCTTTCCAATCAATTACATAACTTCAGAAAAACTGGCTTCAGAACAATTGATAAAATTGTTAAAAGATTCTGTTAAAAAAAGATTGATAGCAGATGTTCCATTAGGTGTTTTTCTTTCTGGCGGTTTAGATTCAAGCACAATAGTTGCTGTAATGCGCGCTTTAGATAAAAACAAAGAAATCAAAACCTATTCTGTAGATTTTGAATATTGTCCTTATAATGAGTCAAAATGGGCAAAAATGGTTTCGGATAAATTTAACACCACTCACATCTCATTTACAATTTCTTCAAATTCTTACAAAATCTTAGATAAAATTTTATGGCATTTAGATGAGCCAATGGCAGATCCAGCTTCAATACCTCTGTACTATCTTTCAAAAAACGCAAGAAGAAGCGTAACAGTTATTTTAACCGGTGATGGAGGGGATGAGATTTTTGCGGGCTACGATCAATACAAAATTTTTCTGCTAACAGAAAGATTATCAAAAACAAAAATACCTATTCCAGTAATTAAAAAAATTATCTCTTTGACTCCGGTGAAAATTCTAAATAAAATACAGAAACACGCGAAAATAATTGGGAAAAAAGCGATCTCGGAAAGAATATGCGAAACTATAAATTTTTTCAGAAAAAAAGATTATTTTTCAGCTTATCTGAACTTAATATCAATTTTTGACAATAAAGAAAGAAAAAAACTTCTTAAGAAAAAATATCTGCCTATAGAAAATTACAATTACCTATTTAAAAAACCGAAAAATACATTGAACAAATTTCTATATTTTGATCAGAATGTTTTACTTCCAGAATCCTTTTTAATGAAAACCGATAAAATGACAATGGCGAATAGTTTAGAAGCGAGAGCACCTTTGCTAGACCACAATATAGTTAAATTCTCATTTTTTATATCACCAAACTTAAAGTTACATTTAGGAATAACAAAATATATTTTAAGGAAGAGCATGAAGTTTTACTTGCCCAAAGAAATTTTGGAAAGAAAAAAACAAACCTTCCATGTGCCCATAGAGGAGTGGATAGACAAAGATTTAGGAAAGAAATTTTTAAAAACAATAAAAAATTCTGGAAGCTATTTTAACAGCTACTATATTGAGAAATTGTTCAAAAACTATAAAAAAGGAAAACTTTATTATGCGAGACAAATTTGGAACGTTATTTGCTGGATTAAATGGGAAGAAATTTATTTTGAGTAATTATCCGATATTATTTTTGGTAATCTATATAGTTGTTGGTGTTTATGTTCAATACAATGGAATAATGAAGTTTAATTCTTTGCCTTCCCCTATTTACGGAGGGGACTACTACTATCAAATGGGTTCCATAATTCATGTGATGGAAGGGGGCAATCCCCTAGAAAGTTCATCTATTCAAAATACAATTCCCGGATATTTACCGCTATATTCCTACCTATGCGCACATTTTTGCAATATTTTCAATTTTAATGTATTATCTTGTATGTTCTATTTTTCTTTACTTTTATTTGTCCTCTCTTCTTTAATCTATTTTTTCACATTTAGAATAATTTTTAATAGCAATTCTATAGCAGTGTTAGGATCTATAATAGCTAATAACCTAACCACCTACCCTATATTAAAATATACACCTTTTACTCATCAAATAATGCTTCCATTATTCATTCTATTTTTGTTTTTATCATATAAGGAAAAGAAATTATCTTTCTATTTGTTATTAGGGTTTGCCTATGGTCTTTTAGCTATTTCTCATACTGTTTGCTTTGTTGGAGCTACAATAATTTTACTTATCTTTTTTCTTTTCGAAATTATTAAGTTTGAAAAAACAAAAATAATTTTTAAAATTTATAAGTCCACTATAAAAAATTATTTTATCTTATTCTCGGCAGCCTTGCCGATATCCATGTTATATTGGTACAAACCTCTATTTCTGTACCATCTGAATACAAAGACCGATATTGTTCACTGGGCTGGCGCAGGAGCTTTATACAAATTGGATGTCCAGATAGATTTTCTGTTGAGTTCAATTAAACAATATTTATTCAATTTTAACACCTTATTTTTCAGTATAGTTACCATACTTACCTGGATAGGAATTTATATTTTTTATAAAAAAGAAAATGATACAAAAAAATTTATACTGCTCTTTTTATTAGGTTCCGTGGCAGCAACATATTCTTATTTTGTTACAGAACCGTTATTTAATATAAATTTTGTTCCAAATTACATGAGCTATTTTTATTTGTCTTCTTCTCTAATTTTGCTTTTATTGTTTGGAATAAAAAATTTAGATCTCAAGAATTTTTACAAGCAATTAATATTTCTCACATTATTCATCACACTCGCGGCTTATTCTGTTTTTGCATTTAACAATTATATAGATAACGATAAATGGGCAAATGTTGGAAAAAACGAATTACCTGAACACTATCTATCTTTACAAAATTATTTACTTAATTACACTAATGTAAATGATGTTATTTTGTCTACAAAAGAATTGAGTTTTGTTTTAAATTCGCTGAGCGGAAGAAAATTAGTCACCAATAGATGGAGCCAACAAAATAATCCTTATATAGATTTCGCTCAGAGAGATTTAGATGCAGCCATTATTCTGTATAGTAATGATAGCGAAAAAATTAAAGAATTAATAAAAAAATATAATATTTCTTACTTTTATTGGGATTATTATTGGACAAACTCAGAATTTACTTTTAATAATAAAGGCGAAATTGTAAATATTTTTGACCCTTTAATTGTTTTCAATGAAAAAAAGTATAAAGATGAATTAGATAGGTATAATATAAAATACTTTCAATTAAATTGGTGGGTAGACCCAGCAATAAAAGGAAAAAATTTCCCAAAATATGACCTTTTAATAATCTCTCCGGAAAACTATAGAAATTTTACCCATCCTTGGAGTTACGCTCTTGATGAGTATATTGAGGAGGTATGGAACTTTACCAAAAACGGAAACAAGATAGCAGCATTATATAGAATAAAAATAACTTAATAATAATGAAAATAAGTGCAGTTTTACCTATTTATAATGAAGAAAAAGTTGTTGGAAAGATAATAAAAAGGTTAGATAAAATTTTTAAGGAACTAATAAAAAACAAAAAAGTAGAAGATTATGAGATAATCGCTATAGACGATGGAAGCACTGACAACACAGGAGAAATACTTAAAAAAATAAAAATTGAAAAATTAAAAATAATAACTCACAAACAAAACATCGGCTATGGAGGAGCAATAAAAACAGGAATAAAAAATTCAAAATTTGATTGGATATTTATAGTAGATTGCGACAACACCTATCCTATAGAAGAAATACCAAATTTAATTAAGTATTGCGAGGAGTATGATATGGTTATTGGTGCAAGAACAAAAAAAGGAGCTAAAATACCTTTCCTTAGAAAATTTCCGAAATGGCTGCTAAACAAATATGCTTCATTTTTAAGTGGATACAAAATTCCAGATTTAAACTCTGGAATGAGATTTTTTAAGAAAGAATTAAGTTTAAAATACTGGAAATTATATCCAAATAAATTTTCATTTACTTCTGTTCTTACAATGGCTTCCATTTTAGATGGCTACAATATTATCTTTATTCCAATAGATTACTATAAAAGAGAAGGAAAATCATCTATAAATCCGATAAAAGATACCATAAGATTTTTCTCTCTTGTTTCAAGAATGACTTTTTATTTTAATCCATTAAAACCTTTTTTCTTATTAGGAATAATGACTTTTTCTTTAGGTTTTATGAAAAGTATTATAGATTTTATAAATGTAAACCATATAGGAAACTTTGCCTTATTCATGTTTATTTTTTCTGCTCAGCTTTTTTTCTTTGGAATAGTTTTGGATATATTGATTAAGTTTTTAAAATCAGAGAACTAAATTATATAATGACAGGGAAATGGACTAAAATAAAATTATTTAACAAAAAAGAAATGTTTGTATCTTCTATTGACGAAGGTTTGGGAAAAGAACTAGCAAAATATAAAATAAGAGAACCTTTCTCTTCTAGATATATTTCTTCCTTCCTTTCCAATACAGATAAAGTTCTTGAAATAGGTGCCAACCAAGGGTACTATACTATATTAGAATCAGAAATTGCAGACCAAATAGTTGCTGTTGAACCCGTAAAATACAATTTTAGTATTTTACAAAAAAATGTGAAATTACACAAACTAGAGAAAAAAGTGAAAATTTTTAAGTTGGCGATTGGAGATAAAAATAAAAAGATAAAAATAAAAATTCCTAAAAAATTGAATTTGAGCGGATTTGCCATTCCTAAAAGAGACATATTAGAAGAAGAAATTGTTTTTATGCAAACTTTAGATAATTTTTGTTTGAAAAATTCGTACTTACCTACATTTATTCGTATGGATGTAGAAGGATATGAATACGAGATATTAAAAACATCAAAAAAAATAGTAGGTAATGAAAATATAAAATTAAAACTGCACATAGAGTTTCATCCTCATATCTTGAAATATAATAAAAGTAAAGAATTACTCACATTTTTAAAAAATAATAATTTTAAAATTAAATTACTTATCTTTGAGCCTCCTCTTTTTGTTTTTTCAAGAAAAATATTATATTGTTTGTATAAAACATATTTAGAATTATTTTTTGAAAGAACGTACGGTCCATCACCATTTCACTTGAAATGGGAAGACATACTATCAGACCTTAACTTACTTAGTGGCAAAAAGGGGGCTTTTCACATTTTTTTGGAGAGATCTTAGTACATTTAGTATTCTTTGATTTTGCTTCTATTATTAAAATATGAAAAATACGAATAAAACAATTTTATTTGTAGATAATGAAAAAATACTAAACAAAATAAAAATTACAAAAGATTTAACTATAATAACAAAAGGGATAGTTACAAAGAAATACGAAAAAATAAAAAACATAAAACATTACAGTGACTTTATAGAAAAATATAAAAATCCGAATTATTTTTCAACTATATATTGGTTGCAAAAATGGGCAGAAAAAAAAATAATTAACGGAAAATCTATAAAAGAAATTTTATCTTACAAGAATTTTACTTTATGGTATTTTATTGAATATCCCCTTTTTTATTATCATTTAAAAGAACCGTTTGAAACAAGATACCCTTCAGTTAGTAGAGTAACTTATTATCTAAATATTATAAAAACCATTTTTGATCGATATTCTCCTACTAAAATAATAATTCAAAACGATAAAGATTTATTTTATAAGCTAATAATTGATTTTTGCAAAAAAAAGAATGTAAAGATAGAAAATTTGAATATTGTTGAAAGAGAAAAACTATTAGACAAAATAAAAACTAACAAAATTGTCATTAAAATTTATCTAAAGTCGAGAATTCTTATAAGGAAAATTTTAAGGCATTTTTTGGGTAAGAATTTTGATCGGGTTGATATTATTATTCTCTCTAACGAAAGATTTTGTAGAGATAAAGAAGAAGATAATTTATATTGTGGAAGCTTAATAAATAAATTAAAAGAAAATAAGATATCCTACAAACTTGTAGAGTATGATCAATTATACAAATTAGAAAGTATAATTAAACTGTTAAAACATATAAAAAAGAATAATTCTACATTTATTGGGCAATATTATAATAAAGAAGTCTCTAAAGAATCTAAAAAGATTGTAAAATTAATGCAAAATAGATGGGATTTTTTAAGAAACAACAAAAATTTCATCAACTTTCTCGAATATAGAGGAATTAACATATACCATTACATTAAAGAAAGATTTGATTTTATATTTAATGTTTTAAGTTATTATATAGCAGATATAATAGCCTTATCAAACCAAATAATTAAAAAAGAAAATCCGAAAGTTGTCATAATAGAGCATGATGAAAACTATTTTGGCAAGGGAATTTTAGTCAATACAAAAAATACTAAAACAAAAGTAATTTCACTTCAAACAGAATTACTTTATCCTAGCGGATGTGTTGCTAGACATATAAAATCTAAAAAAGTACTGGATAAAAATAAAATATCCTGGAGACCTTTAGCAGATATAAAATGTGTACCAGGAAATTACGGAAAAAAAGTTTTGATTAATTTCTGCAATTATCCAAGTAATGTGATTAAAATAACTGGTGATCCAAAATATGATAGAATCGTTCCTAAATTAAAAAATATAGGTAAAATTCAAAAAGAAAGATTTAATGTCAAAAATAATGAAAAACTAATAGTTTTTGCTAGCGGTGGTGTTCTCCAAGATTCAGAAATAATACCTGCGCTAATTAGAGCTGTAGACGAATTATCTGGGTGTAAATTAATAATAAAAGCTCATCCTTTAGCAGATATAAAACTCTTAAATAAAATAGTTAATTCAACAAAATCAAAAAATGTTAAAGTATTAGTAGATACAAACTTAGCCGAGCTACTAAGTGCTTGCGATCTTTTTATTTCTGTCCATTCCACTGTTGTAATCGATGCTATGGTATTGGAAAAACCAATAATGTTAATAAATATAGTAAAATGTCCTATGCCTTATGTCGAGCTTGGAGGAGCTTATGCTGTCTACAAAATTGAAGATATAAAGGACGGCATAATTAAAGGATTGTATGATAATAATCTCAAAAAAAAATTAACAAGAGGAAGAAAAAGATTTCTGAAAGAATATCTATATAAGTTAGATGGAAAAGCATCAGACAGAATATTGAACATTATTAAAAGTTTATTATGAAACCTGTAATAGGCATTTTAATAGCTGTAAGAACAGGCTCCACGAGATTACCAAAAAAAGCTTTAGAAAAAATAGAAGATCAAACATTAATAGAGCATATAATAGACAGAATGAAAACTTGTAGATATGCAGATAAAATAGTACTATGTACTACAAGAAAAAAGGAGGATAAAATTTTAGTTAAAATTGCAAAAAAGAAAAAAATTTATTATTTTTGTGGAGATGAAGAAAATGTTATAAAAAGATTTCTTGACGCTGCAAAGAAATTTAAATTAGATATTATTGTTAGAGTAACAGGAGATAACCCATTAACTTGTCCTAAATTTATAGATAAAGCAATAGAATATCATATAAAAAACAGATGTGATTATACTTCTACAAAAAAACTTCCTCAAGGGACTAAAGGTGAAGTTATTTCCATTTCTGCTTTAAAAAAATTAAGTAGATTAATAAAAAATCCGAAGGATTATATTACATGGTATTTCGAAGAAAATTCTAAATATTTTAAGTTGTGTTATATTTTTCCAGGTAGAGGTCTAATCAGACCTAATTATAGGCTAACTGTCGACTATAAAGAAGACTTAGATTTAATAAGAGAAATTTATAAAAGACTTTACAAAAAAGGAGAAATTATAGATCTAAAAGAAGTAGTAAAATTACTTGATAACAATCCAAAATTAGTTGAAATAAATAGAAAAATTAAAATAAAAGACGATAAATATAAGCAGAAATTAAAAACTGAAGTTCTAGAATAAAAATATCTTGAAATAAGAGTTATTATTATGACTAAAGTTAGTGTGATAATGCCCACTTATAATAACGAAAAATATTTAGAAGATGCTATAAATAGCGTACTCAAACAAAATTTTGAGGATTTTGAGTTGATTATAATAAATGATGGATCCACAGATGGCACTAAAAAAATTTTAGAAAAATTTACAAACAATCAAAGGATTAAAATTCTCAATAATGAAAAAAACGAAGGTTTAGTACTAAGCTGCATTAAAGGTATAGAGCATTCATCAGGGGAATACATAATGAGATTCGATTCAGATGACCTGCTTGATGAAAATGCTTTGTTAATATTATCCACAATTTTAGATAAACATCCTGATGTAGCATTAGTTTATTCGGATTACTTTCATATCAATGAGAAGGGAGAACTTATAGATTATATGCGATTACCTAAACCTTATTCTGAAAATAAAATTTTAGATGATCCAGCAAAAGCATCTATGTTCAGAAAATCTGTGTATTTAGAGGTCGGAGGATATAGCAAAGAAATAAGTTGTCACGAAAAACTGGATTTATGGCTTAAGATATTAAATAAAGGATATAAAGTTTATAAAGTAGATCTACCTCTTTTTTATTATAGGCAACATGAAAAAAATATTTCAAAAGAAATACATAAAATTTTAGACACAAGAAGAAAAATAAAAAATACAATTATTCAAAAAAATAAAATAGAAAAACAAAGAATATTGGCTATTATACCCTGCAGAGGAACTTCACATATTTATCCTAATTTACCTCTCAAAAATCTAGCAGGGAAACCGCTAATTTCTTATACTATCGAAGAAGTAATAAAAACAGAACTTATAGATAAAATTGTCGTTGCAACAGAAGATGAAAAAGTAGGAGAATTTGTAAAAAGATACAAGAATGTAGATGTAATATATAGATCCAAAAAGTTAGGAGAATTAAATACCCCTATTAACCCTACTATAAATTTCGTTTTAAAAAGACTAGAAAAACAAGATTATATACCAGATATAGTAGTGGTTCTCTTTATTACCTCCCCATTAAGAAAAAAGAAACATATAATAGAAGCAATTAATACTCTTATTTTATTTGATGCAGATAGTGTCATTCCTGTAAAAGAGACTAAAGGTTTATTTTACAGATATGGAAATAGCGGGCTAGAACCTTTATTTAAAAAAAGAAAATTAATGTTCCAAAGAGATAAGTTATTTGAAGAAGTAGGTTCTATGTATGTTTTAAGAAGAAAATCTATTAAAAAGGAAAATTTATTTGGAGAAAAAATAGCCCACATAATATTGCCCCCAGAAGAAAGCATAGATATAGAAAGCAAATTTGATTTTTGGATTGTTGAGAAAATTTTAGAAAAGCAAAAATTAAATAATATTTATGAATAAAAGTCTAGAAAATTTTGAAAAAATATATTTTGGAAGAGTATTTATTATAGCAGAAATAGGAAGTAATCATGAAGGAAATTTTGAATATGCGAAAAAACTTCTTTCAGATGCTGCTAAGTGTGGAGTAGATGCTGTTAAGTTTCAAATTTATAAGGGGGATAAAATTGTAAGTAAAATAGAATCTCCAGAAAGGTATAATCACTTTAAAAGATTTGAATTAACAGATGATGAATTCATAGAATTAGCTAAGTTAGCAGAAAAAAAAGGGCTATTATTTATGTCATCAATTTGGGATATAGATGCTGTTCATAAATTTGATCCTTACCTCAAAATTCACAAAGTAGGCTCAGGTGATTTAACTAATTATCCTATTTTAGAAATCATTGCAAAGAAAAACAAGCCAATTATTTTATCGACTGCCATGTCTACATTAGAAGAAATAAAAGATGCAGTAAATTTTATTTCTACGGTTAATTCTAACTTAATTAAAAATAAAAAACTCATTCTGATGCATTGCGTAGCAATGTATGGCAATCCTAAAGATGAATATGCAAATTTACTCTCTATTAGAAAATTGCAGGATGAATTTCCAAATTTTATAATTGGATATTCGGACCATACGCGAGGAATTTATGCTTGTGAACTCGCCATCGCTATGGGAGCTAAAGTTATAGAAAAACATTTTACAGATGATAAATCGAGAGAATTCAGAGATCATCATATTGCGGCAGATTTAGAAGAAATGAAAGAATTAGTAAAAAAAGCCAGAAGAATAGAAACTTTATTAGGAAAATATGAAAAAAAACCAATAGAGGAAATAGAAACACCTGAAAGGATAAAAGAGTTTAGAAGGGCCGTTTATTTAAAAAAAGATGCTTCAGCTGGAACAATATTGACTAAGGAAAATTTAATTACATTAAGACCTAATGTAGGAATAGATGCCAGAAGATTTTATAGTATATTGGGAAAAAGACTCAAAAAAGATAAAAAAGCTTTCGAAGCTATTTATGAAGAAGATTTGGAATAATTAATAGTATAAATTTATTATCTTGGAAGCTCTTCTATCCCAAGAGAATTGTTTCACATCTATAAATCCTTGTTTAACTATTTTCTTTCTTAAATTTTTATTCTTTATTATTTCTTCTATACCTTTAGCTAAAATTTTTGGATTGTCAGGCTCTACAAGTACAGAATTATTTTCATTTAGTATTTCTCTAATAGAAGGTAAATTACTTGCAATTATAGGTCTTCTCGCACACATATATTCAAACAATTTTAGTGGAGAAGTATAATATTTCGCTATTTTAAAATTTGCTGATTTTTCTTTTGCACTATTTGGCAATACTAGTATATCAGCAGCTTTTAAATATATAGGAATTTTGTTATGTTCTACATATCCTACAAAAAAAATATTTTTATATAAATTTTTGAAGTTTTCTATTTCTTGTTTTGATTTACCACCAACTACAACATACAAAATTTTTTTCTTTAATTTTTTATCTAAATATTTTTCAGACTCCAAAAATGTATAAATACCTTTCCATCTATGGAAACTCCCTATATAAAATACCAAATATTTATTTATAGGCAACCTCAACTTTTTCCTCGCAGTTTTTTTGGAAATATTTATATTAAATTTTCTTATAGATACTCCATCAGGTAAGCAAACAACATTAGTTATTTTATATTTTGCTTTTAATTCTTTTTTTAATCTTTTCGATATTACAACAATATAATCTAATAATTTAGCAGAATTTTTCAGAAATATTTTAAATAAAATACTCTTAGCCAAATCATGAAGCTCATATATTAATTTTTTCTTTCTAAAAAACAATTTTACAAAAACAGAAAATAATAAACTTCTTGTATAAATAAAATCTATTTTATCTCTATTCATCAAAAAATAAAAAAATAATTTTATCTCTCTAAGATAGTATGTAGGAACTTTTTCGAGTAAACATATATTAAATTTGTTTTTTATACCGTAAGATTTCAGAAGATTTTCCATACCTCTAAATTCCTTCGATTTGAATCCCACCAGCGTTATATCTATATTGTTATTTTTAAAAGCTTCGCACATTTCCATTATTTGAACAGAATTTGCAGACTTTCCGGGAAAGAATTTGTTAGCGAAATAGAATAGTTTCATATTATATTATCTAGAATATTATTATGAATATAAAAATTAAAAAAATCTATAATCAATATAGAAAATTTAAATACTTGTTTAAGATTAAGATATATAAAGTTTTGAGATTAAACGATTTAGATGCTCTTTATACAAGAGATTATTTTAGACAAAATACAATTCGCTATTGTGAGACAGCAAAAAAAGTGGTTAATATCCTAATTAAATATTTTAAACCCAAAAGTGTTATTGATATAGGATGTGGTAACGGGTTATATTTAAAAGAATTTGAAAATAACGGTATTAAAGATTTGGTAGGAATAGATGGAAGTAGTAATGCAAAAAAAGAAAGTATAGTAAATAAAAAATTAATAAAAATACATGATTTAAGAAAACCTTTTTATCCTGAAAAAAAATATGATTTGTGTTTATGTATAGAAGTTGCCGAACATATAGAAAAAAAATATTCTTTCACTCTAGTTGAAACATTAACAAGATGTAGTAATCTTATAATATTTACAGCTGCATTCCCCGGTCAAGGAGGAAGAGGACACGTTAATGAGCAAAAGCCAGAATTTTGGATAAATTTATTTGATAAGTTAAATTTTAAATACAATAAAAATTTGACAAAAAAAATAAAAATAGAAATGGAGAAAAATAATGTATTAAAGCATATTTCTAACAATTTACTAATTTTTGTAAGAGATTAATTATATGTGCGGAATAGCAGGCTTCAACTGGAATGATTCAAATTTAATCAAAAAAATGAACAACTCTTTGAAGCATAGAGGTCCAGATGGCTCTGGGATATACACAGATAATTTAGTTTCTTTGGGACACAGAAGATTGGCAATAATAGATTTGACAGAAAGAGGAAAACAGCCAATGGAGTATGAGCACAAAGGAAGGAAAGCGGTAATAACTTATAACGGAGAAGTGTATAACTTTTTAGAGCTAAGAGAAAAATTGGAGA
>Ga0190309_1000404_pt1 | contig 12245 bp, 20 predicted proteins | sample 48700767_MG_FD_161656 | JGI IMG/M metagenome (GOLD analysis project Ga0190309, IMG submission 161656) | Hydrothermal vent sediment bacterial communities from Southern Trench, Guaymas Basin, Mexico - 4870-07-6-7_MG | ecosystem: Environmental > Aquatic > Marine > Hydrothermal vents > Sediment ... | reverse complement strand
GTAGATTTCCCTTCCTGCGAGAGGAAGGGTGGCGTAGGGCATGGCGTAACCTTCAGATTTACGAAGCACCCGTTTGAGTGGGTGTGGCTTCCTTCGCCTTCCGACGAAGAGATATTTGCGGTGCCGACGGTGTGCGGTTGTGCCTTCGCAATGACTCCGCAGGTTTTCAAGCATTTTTACGAATACGGCGGATTTCTATGGCAGCACCGTCGTTTAGGTTGGGAGGAAGAGCATGGCTTTCGCTTATGGCGATTACAGCATCCCGTTATCGTTGATAAGAGGGCGGAAGTCGGACATTTCTTCAAGAGCGGGTGGAAAGGCGTCGCTGCTCCTGAATACTACGAGAGCAGAGTTTTAGGCTTGTATCTGAGCGGGGACAACAAAGGATGCAGAGAAGTGCTGCGAGCATGCGAAAGAGACGGGTGGGATGTTCAGAAGGCGTTGCGATGGGCTCGTAAGCATGGCGCCCCTATAAGAAGGAAGCTGAAGCGGTATCCGCCCCTGAACCTAAAGAGGTTTCTGTGGATTGATGAGAACTGGAGGTGGATTCCGCCTGCGTGGTGGAGGAAACTTGCAACTTCTTAAACGGTTTGCTCAGTGAGAAGCGAAGAATTCGTTAAGCATCTCAAAGAAGGCGGAATCAAACTCACGCAGGTCGTAAGTTTCCGTAAGCGAGACGGAGCAGAAATCCTCAACGCACTTCTTCGCCTTGCGCACTCTTCGCTTCGTGATGAAAGGCGTGTGCGTCGCAAGCAGTTCAATAACGCCGTTCATGAATTCACTTGCACTCTTCGGCTTAATGTGCTGAACGAAGCATTTCACCTCTTCCTTGTGAAGTTCCGAAAGCGGATAATCACCCTCCAAGTATTCCTTTAGGAGTTCGGGCGGTATGTGCGACGCAGGCAGGAAGACGCCCCAGCAGAACAAAGGAGCGTTGTAGATGTCTAAAAGGAAGTGAGAGCAGAGCATCACGCCGATTGCGATTTTGCTACCTTTCGGCACGGAAGGGTGCATGTATGCGAATTCGTTGTAAATGCTCTCAAAGGTGGAGAAGCGATGCCTCCAGAAGCGATGCAAGAACGGCAAATCCATGTCTGGTGCGACTGACCACTCCGCATACTCCTTCGGATAGTCAAAATACTCACACAGATACTCACCGAGAATGCGATGTGAAGTCGCATCCATTTTTCACTCCCACCCCCACCATCCTGATGTCTCTTTAAGTTTAAGAAGAATTGGGATTATGTATGAGTCAAGTTTTGTCCAACGACGAGATAGTAGATATAAAATTGCGGCGACTTTTTTGGCATATATTTCGCCCTCTAAACGCTCAAAAAATCTCTTAAGAGCAGGTGTAGAGATTTGAGAGTGTTTGTAGTCATCTATCAACACGACCTTACTGAAGGAGCTCTCTTCCAGCCCCTCATCTTCCTCTCTCATTGGTGGAAGACAAACCTCAACATTTTTGTCTGTCTCAATGCGACAGAGGAGGTAAGTATCTGGAAAGTATAAATAGTAGAAGCATTTAGGTGTCCGCCACTGATTACAGTCTTTCTGATAATATACTGCTTTCATGGCTCATCACTTCGCAAAAATCGCACCTCATTCAGAACACCCTCACGACGCCACCATGCGAATTCCTCCTCATCTTCATGCGCTAACAACTCATATATATCTTTATAGACATGCTCAGGCATCCATAGAGGAATATTGAAGGCTATGTGCGGTCTGCGGGTGGCTTCCACAGGTATGAACTGCGAAGAGCCATTTATGCGGACACGAACCCAGAGCCACGCATGCCTTATCTTGTGATTAACGCAAATGTAGGTCGTGAATCCCTTATTTTCAAGGTATCGCTCTAAATAAGCGGAGGACTCGCTGCAATCCCAATAGTCCTCTATGTAGGGAAATTCTATGCCTTTCAGAATTTCAACGAGCTCGGTGAGGTTTTCGGTCCTATTTACTACAATGTAGTAAGGTTCTGGAACATTCGCCTTCATCACGACTATGCGGTTGAGCGGGTATTCACTCATAGGAAGCAACGATGCCGAAGGAAAGCAGAACGAAAATGTGCCGTAGATGATGGCATAGAAAAGAAGCATCTCTACAATTGCACTCGCTACTGGATACTTCTCCTCTAACTCTTGCAGGCTCATGGCAGGAACTTACCGAGCAGAAAGCCAATTATGAAGGACAACAATAGCCAATGAGGGTGCTCAATAATTGCCTCAATGATTGCGTCCCAGACTCTCATGTTTTCGGAGTTCCGTCAGGGTTGAGTTTCCCCATCTCTATGAGTTTCTGCTTCGCCTTCTGCAACGCTTTCCACTGAATATAGTTTGTCCTGTCGGCGACGAGATGCATTCTTTCCAAACCGCCCTTGTCAAATTCCCTTATGTAGAACTCTGCAAGAACATCTTCGGGAGGCGGTCCTGAGTCCTTGTCTAAGGGTCGTAAGAGTTCCCAGCAGGCGTTTCGCTCCGATTTGTCCTGATGAAGTTCGCATGACGCTCCGACAAGCGACGCAACGATGGCTTTATCAACATTTGGGTTGTTCAGTTTCAGTGCTTCTTCGTTCTCAATCGGTGGCTTCGCACTGAGAAGTTCCTTCACCTTCTCCTTATCCACGCTCACACACGCTCACCTCCTTTCTTCTTCCTCCTCCAAGACATAATAAATTTTCTGGTCATCTTTGTTGAAATAAGAGATTATTCGCTTGTCATGAAATTGCAGATGCTCTATGGCACTGATAACTGTGTCCTTTGGCACTCCTAAAGCTATCGCAATCGCATCAGCCGTCGCCGCTTTTCCCCTCAAGAACTTCAAAAGTTTTTCTTCAAGATGCTTCGACCACTGTGCTGGGCATCTTATCGCTTTACCTCGCACTATCAATTCCAGAAAATCTCTCCTCGGTATAGTCTTAGGGTCTCCTATATCCAGCTCTAATACTAGTTCCCCCTCATCATCTTCTCCTTCTCCTCTTCGCTTCTTCCCCATTTCTACACCTCTTCTATTTACCACTTATAAATATTTCACTCCTTTTTATCCACACCCTAAAACATAAACAGAGACTTTATATAACACTGAAGGAAGTGTTAAAATAGAGAAATGAAGGGAGAGGAAGAAGTAAGGGAACAAGAAGAGGAGAAAAGGAAACGAGAGGAGAGGATTCTGAGAGAGCTGGGAGAAGTTGTAGATAAGCTGACAGAGGAGGTTGGGGAGATAGCAAAAAGTAATCCTCTGTTGGGGGAGAAGGCGTATAAGGCTGTTTTTAGCAGATTTAGGAGGGGGATGAGGAGGGTTTATGATGCTCAAGCTATAAGAGTGCCTTGCATACTTCCCCCCTCTTGGAGGCTCTATTTTGAGGCGTCACGAGAATATGCATTCGCTCAAAATTGGATTAAAACGAATACAAACACGCAATTTGTAGCATTTTGCGTCAAAACCGTCATTAAAAACATCATAAAACGCTTGAAAGCAGAAGACGAAGCTCTCGCTCAGATGGCAAAAGAGAGCGAACAGAGCGAGGGAGAGAGCGATAAATCTCGTGAATCTGCGAGGGAAAATCAGCGATGATGTGTAATGCTGCGAATGCTGCTGCCAAAGTGCCGAAATGCCGTTCAATCAGTCTTACGGTGTCGGCATCGTGAAGGATGGAGCGGTGCTTCTCGTGAAAGAGCTCGCAAAAAGGGTGGTCTAAAATGTCGTTTATGAATGCGAACTGCTCCGCAAGCGAGATGCCAAAAACCTTCGCTGCGAGGCGGATGTGAGCTTCACGATTCATCGCTTGTTTGTATTGAGGTGTCTCCACATTATAAATTTATCCACATTTTCGGAGCCGAAGCGGTCAAATTCGGGGTCAAAAAGCGTGACGAAGCGTGTTTTATCGTAGCCGAGAATGGGTGCATACTTGTCGTAGTAGCTGCTGAGATAAGGGACGCCGTTTGCGATGATATACGCCCAGACATCCCGCCAAGTCCACGACGCAAGAGGGAATATGTTCGTGATGCCCTTGTCGTATTCTCTCTGTTTTTCGGCTCGCAAGCGTCGTTTAACGCCCTCTTCCGCCCTCAAGCCAAGAAAAGCTGCATCGTATCCTTCTCTGACGAGGCGAGGCACTTCAACGCCTATGAAGTGTCTGCCGAGCACGCCTTGAGCTGCTCTGCCGAGCTTTTTGTAGAGCGAGGAGGTCAGCACGGTCAGATTTTTCGCCCCGCACTTTCTCGCAATTGCAATAATCTCCTTTTCGAGAGGTCGTGGTATGAAGTAGGGACCGTAATCCCAGTGCACTACAGTGATGCTATCGTCATGCTGCAGGACCATATGCATCAATGCTGTTGAATCCTTCCCTCCGCTGAAGGCGATGTAAGGCTTTTTGAATTTGCTGAGTGCTTGCTTTATAATGTCTCTCGCTTCTCCGAGCTTTCGCCGAAATTCGTCAGTTTGCGACCATAAGAGAAAATACTCACGCCATTCGGAATTCATGCATGCTCACACCTCTGCAAGTCAAATCTCGCATAGATGGCAGTTCTGTATCTATTGAATTCGTAATCAAAGTAGGTTATAGCGTAGCCAGCACTCTGAACCACATCTTTAACGCCAGAGAATAACAGCGAAGGGAAGTGCTTGTAGTGCCAATCTCTCGCTTTTATCGTTTCTGCCGGTTTTAATCCGTAGTGCTTGTAGAAGTTGACCCTTCTCTTCATTTTCACGGATGTCAGAAGCCCATCCGTCAATATCACCCTCTTTACTCTGCCCTTGAACTCAGAAAAGAAGCCTCTGAGAAAGGGCATGGGCGAGCCGTAAGGGTCAAGGTCAAGAACTTCAAGCTCTCTCGGTGAGAAGTCTCTTAAGGATTTGAGAAACGCCTTATCAGACATCTGAATTCTGACGACAGAACTCGGCAGATTCGGAAGAGATTTGTCAACTGCAAAGACTTTGAACCGTTCCGCATACATCTTCGTCAGTCTCGCTTCCCCTCCAGCATAGACACAGAGGACGCAGCCCCCTAATAGCCCTTCAATGTGCTTCCTCCTGAACTCAAGCTTTTCCTCGAGGAACGGTAGTTCCGCAGAATTCCATCTCCTCACACCGCTTCACCCTTCAGCTCTCTCAACGCCTCTCCGAGCTTGAAGTTCTGTGTGAAGTTCTCGCCGAGATTGACTCGTGCTCCTGGCGGAACGCAGGGGGCGACGAACTCCTTTGCCCAGTAGGGCGGTTTATATGCCATTGCCACGACATCCGACGCCGAATGAACTAAAGGAACAGGTATAGGACGCATTGCGACGCCGTCCTTGACGATGCTGTAATCTTCATTGATTTCCTGAATTGAGAAGTCCTTGACGAAGCCGTAGCCTATCGCTATCTTTTTACCTAAACCGGGAAGGAAGCGTAAGAGTTGTTGAAGTTCATCAGGGTCGCCACAGGCGTAGAAGGTCACTGTGCGTGCAGGAATGTAAATGAGATTAATCATGAATGCCCTGAAGTATCCTCTGCTCGTATCTATCTTCTTCTTGCGCACACGCCTCAAATCAAGATGACGCTCACAAAATCGCTTGTATATCTTCGTGGCAAATGCCTTGCTCGTATCAAAAAAGGAGACCGAGGCATGATAAATCCCCGCTGTCTTCTTCAGAGGCAATATGCGCTCGCCGATGACCTTGACAACTCGCTTCGACGGCAAGCTTCTGAGTCCATGACTGTCCATCTGACGCTGCTTGAGATGCGCTACAATCGCATCAAAGTGTATCCATGGGTAGGAGAGACACACGGGTGTCTGCATGCGAAAGGTGATTTTCAAAGGAACATTCATCGCTCTTCCATCTCCTGAAGGAGAAGGATTATTTCATCTTTGTGCTCGGCGAGAAACTTCATATAAGTGTCCGAAGAGGCATCAAGGTCGTAAGAGATTTCCAGCTCCCCCAAACCGATTGAGCTTTTTCCGCCGATGAAAGGCTTCGCTTTCCAGAGCTCTATGCAGCGGGCAAGACAAGAAATGTCCACTTCATCAGGGTCTTCAAGCTTCAATTCGTGATAAAATTCCGTCCCTGGGGCGAAGAGCTCATACTCAATGAGCATTTGAACTGCCTGCTCCTTCTCATCCCTCTCCGCTTTTATGTCGTCCTTGCGAGTTTGATATGCAGTCGTGAGAAGCTCATAGACACTCCTGCTCGGATGTTCGTCATCAGGTAGATAATCCTTGAGCTCCTTGCAGATTGGCAGAGCTGCGCCAACTTTCAACTTGCTCTCAATTGTCTGGTTGCGGAGGCTGAAGCCGAAAAGTCGCAAGGGTGGAATGCACTCAATAACCCTCCTCTTCAAGTCAACATCAATGATGCCACTATCCCGCACATCAACAGTTTCCAGCACGCCTCCTGTGAATAGAGCATGATAAAGCTTCAGACCCTGCGGCGTCGTAACATCTATTTCGTATCCGATTTCGGAGAGGAAATCCTGAAAGATGTAACGCCTAAGCACTCCTCTGATGGCATTACCACTGATAATGGGGATGTCTTCAAGCCCTGAGCTCGTAATGAACTTGAGCCTGTTGAGAAGAACTACTGAGCCAGTCTTCTCATTCCCTCCGTGAAAGATAGGTGAGCGAGCCTTCAAACGACCTCTAACTGTCAGCAAACCGAACATTTTCCTCACCTTGCGAACCTCCTATCGCACTTCTTTTCATCTCCCTCGCTCTTTGCGCAGCTTTCAGCGTCAGGAGTTTCGGCATTTTACGCAAAACCCGCATCGCATCTTTGTTATGTTCCCTTAAGAATTCAATGACATCTAAGGGTAAAGGCGGAGCTTGCAAGCTCAAAGCATTGCAGAGCCTCTGAACAACAGAAGGAACATCGGGCTCGTATCTGCTGAATTCGAGGCGATGCTCAAAAATGTCGTAAGGTATCCTATTTCTTGCAATCCTTTTCCAGTCTACCGCTTTATAGACATGAGCGAGCAGCTCAGTCCACGCCTCTTCAAGATTCCTATCCAATTTACCGGATTGCATAAACCACCACCTCCCAGACAGGATTCTTAGAGAATTCAATAATCTGCTCGCAGAGCTCTCTGTGCTCCCAGTGCTTCACCGTCGGCTCCGTTAGCAGCTCCTTTTTGCTGAACTTGAGTGCTCTTGCCTTCGCAGCAACATCTGCCATCTCAACAAGGTCGCTTCGAGTGACGAATAGCAAGGTGTCTTCGTAAGCGAGATAGTAGCGTTCCCTGCTGTAATTCACACGGTTGATTAGATGCAGAAAACCCTGCTTCTTCCCGCTCTTCGTTATGTATATGGCGAAAGGCGGATGTGGCGGTTCTGTGAGATATTTGAGAATTTCAGTGCGTTGCAGAAATCTGATGTGTTCGGGAGTGGCAACCCAAGACTTCCGACGATACTGCTGGTCTCTGCAGAGAGTATAGCAGAATTCACAGATGCAATCGCCTTCTTGCAGTAAATTCCACGATGTGAAATTGTCGGAGAAGTCTACCTTGTGTCCTCTTTCTGTTGCGAAACCGCAAACCACGCAAGTCCCGTGCACATCGCCGTTCGTCGGGGGGAAAAACTGAGATGTCCTGAAGATGCCACTTACCATTAGTTTTTCTTTCGTTTTCTATATTTTAAAGATGGTGGACTGCTCTCGGTTCATGGAATTTCTTCGCCTCTCCTATTATTTCTTTGTTGCTGTGCTTATATTTTCGTTTGAGTTTTCGTTTTTGTTTGATGCGAGGGTGCTGCGGTTTTTTGAGCGCTTTTTGCATTTTCTCTCTCCTTTATTCCTATGAGGAGGCGCCAGACTTTGAGGAATCCTGCGAAGGAGCAGCCTGTGAGCCTGTCGCCTTCTGACAGATTGTCTTTGTAGTATTCTGCGCACCCTTTAATGTCGTTTTTTGAAGGTGTGAATGAAAAACTGATTACGCCGTTGTATGCGAGAATGAGCTGCTGAAGGACAACAGAATCTATCGCCGAAACCCCTCCTATGCTTCTTATATAATTGCATATTGGCGGTGGTGTCGGCGTTGGCGTCGGTGTCAGAGTGGGTGTCGGAGTGGGCGTTGGAGTTGGTGTTGGTGTCGGCGTGGGGGTAGGCGTGGGTGTTGGCGTGGGCGAGGGGGTTGGAGTTACGGTTGGAGGGGGCGTCGGGGTAGGAGTGGGTGTGGGAGTAGGGGTAGGAGTAGGCGTAGTAGTTCTCTGTGAGCATATAGACTTTATGGTATCATAAGTGTCAAATTCAGGTGCAAGCGAATCATACCAGTTGTATTGACTGTGTGCTAATTTAGGACATCGCCCCTCGGAGATTTGTAAAGGGTCACAAGGGTTTCCACCATGAACGGGCAGAATGAGAAGAACCCCTCGCTGCTGGAAGAAATCTTCCGCAATTGTGAGAAATTCGTTTGCCTCTTCAACGGAGAGCTCCTCTGCGAAGACATATAATCCCGTTCTTCCGCTGCCAAAATCAATGCGTGCAAAGTGCGTAACATCGCCATATATGTCATGAACTATCTGCTGAATAGTGTCCCATCTGGTCTTATCCATGCTCAGAGAAGAGATTTCATTCACGCCGATAGAGGTAAGGCAAATGTCCACAGGAGGTGCCCCATATTTTGAGAGCAACCCATAATCATATTCAAGCTCCCAATACGACCACATTATATGTGTGACTTTTTTCTTCGTGAAAGAGGCAATTTCTTTACACCCCTCATAAATCTCCTGAATTGCTGTGTGTTCAACGGGAACACCATAGTGCAAGAGCGCAGAGACAGGCAGCAGCAACATGTCCCACCAAAAGGCATCAACACCACAGTTGAGTTGGGCTTCTAATAAGTCCGCAAAGATGTTTTGAACATCTGACAATGTGGGGTCAAAGAGGTAAAAATCCATCTCGTTTTTAGGGTCTGTGATGTCGACTCCTTTAAATTGCTTCCAGAACCGTTTTTGGAATTCTTCCTTTGAGACTGGAAGACCAAATGAAGAAGGGTCTAATGCGAGCTCCCAAGTATCATCACGGGTGAGCCACTTATTGAACTCAACTTCGGAATCCCACTGCTCCGCCCAGAAGAATTGTATGAGCGCTGCGCCCCCTATTTGAGCGCCTGTCTCGGATTTAACAGTGTCTACCGCTTCAGCCATGAGGTCGTATGCGTATTGCATGTGTTCGCACTCCCACCGTTTTGTCATTGCAGTGCCCCAGCGGGAGCATGTGTCCACGCATGGCGCTTGACGAGTGAGTCCTTGCATCACGAAATCCGCATTGAGCTCCTTTAAGATTTGGGCAACCTCTTCAACACTCCTCTGTGCATCTCCCTTAAGATTCACAGCATCGTTCAACCGCTGATAATGCACGGGATTCACGATAGTCATCTTCTCCATATTTGAGGAGTATTCTTTTTAGTTTTTCTGCTCTGTTCTTTGTAGATGGCGGGCAGTTCATCGGAGAAGGCGTCGCAGCAGACGAGGGCGAAGTGGCTTTGTCTGAACTGCGGACTTGAGTTTCAAGGTGCGAAGACGAAGCCCGAATGTCCCGAATGTTTTAATAAATGTGATTTCTTATTAGTGAGGTTGAACAGGGAGGGTCTTCCTGCGATGACTGCGATGGAGAACGATGAGGAGGAGGTAATGAAGGAGCCCGAACTTTCACTCACGCTACATACGCAGGAGGAATTAGAGTATAAGGATGAACTGCTTGATTACATTCGTAAGAAGAATTTAGCGAGAGCGAGGCGAAAGAAGCTTGAAGAAGAGGTAGAGGAGTTAAAGATGAGAAGGGAATTGGAGAAATTGCAACGAGGCGAGAATGGAAATTTCACTGACGGAGGACAGAATTTATCTGCTGCACCGCTTCTGATAACCGCATTAGCGCCCACGAAGGAAGAGAGAGAGGCGCTGCTGAAAGAGTTAAGTGAGAACAAGGAGCTCGCTCTTTCGTTAGGATTAATGCTGAATGCTCCACGCTCAACGATGCCGTTTTTCCCGTTTTTCGCACCGCAGGCACAGCAACAGCAGCAGACGGCAGTGACGGATTTGGCGGAGGCGTTAGAGAGGCTTGCGAAGATTGCCCGTGAGGAGCGAAGGAACGACGGAGGCATTGAAGAGCTGCGGGAGGAGCTGCGACAATTGAGAGAGGTGCTGACGAAGAGAGACCCCGTTGAAGACATTAAGAAGTTGTTAGAGATACGGCGGGAGTTGCAAGAACTGCAAGGCGAAGAGAAAGGCAAGAGAGAAGAAGTAGAGCTGCTGAGCAAGGCAGTGAAAGAGATGGGCGAGTCGGTGAATAAGGCGATTTCTTCGTTGAAGGCGACGATACTGCGGTTGGAGCAGGAGCGGGGCGGTGGCTCGCAGGAGCGAGAGATTGAGAGGGCGAAGAGGGTGATGCAGAATTTGAAGGAGTATGTGGATGCTGCGAAAGAGCTTACGAACATTCTCTCGTCTTCTTCTGGAGATGGTGAAGATTACTACAAGAGGAAGGAGTTTGAGCATAAGTTGCGGTTAGAAGAATTGGAAAAGGAGAAAGAGTTAGAGCGGGAGCGGAGGAAGAGAGAGCGGGACATGGCGATTGCGAAGTTATTAGAGATAATGCGGAGCAAGCATCGTGAGAGCGATGAGGAAGAAGAAGAGGAAGAGGAGAACGAAGAGGACAGATTTGAGATAGGGTCGGTAGGGAGGGAAGAAAAGAGCATAGAGATTGAAATTGGCGATGAAGAGGAGGGAGAAGAGAGAAAAGAGGAGGAAGGAGGAGGCGAGTGAAAGTGAGTGAGGATGTGAATCCGAGAGAGGAGAAAAGACCTCACGACGGGAGAGGTCGTGGTAAAGGAGTGCCAGGAGGCATGAGAAGAGGACGCAACAGAGGCGGTTGCAGATTCGGAGGTCCTGGACACGGTCTCGGCGGTGGTCGTGGTCGTGGAAGAGGTCGTGAGGGATGAAGGTCAGAGAGACCGAAGACGGATATGTTGTGGAATTTTTTCCGCAGGCGAAGGTTGTGGATGTGAAAGAAGAGCCTGAGCGAGGGTGGAAAGTTGAGATAGGGTATTTAGAGAATGAAGATGTCTTCGTGCCTGCTCGTGTCTTCTACGATAAGAGATTCACGCTCGAAGAAGTGCTGAAATATGCTCGCAGGTTAGAAGAGTGCAAGATATGCAACAGCTTAAATATGAATGTGACGAATGTTGAAGAAATCGTTGCGGATGATAAGTTGAAGGATTATGTGAGAAAGGCGAAGGAGATGCGTATGCGTGCTGCTGCCGTGAAGGGAAATGGCGAGAAGAAAGAGGAAGAAGGGAAGAAGATAACGGAGAAATTGGGTAAAATTGCACTCACGAGATTTTACTCGCCTGCCGAAGTATTGCTATTAGGCTATTTGGCGGATGATGATGAGCTCATAGAGATAGCGATGAACTCTGTGCGTGATGTTGACGATTTGTTCAAGTCGCCGAAGAGTGAAAATAAGAATAAGAAGAAAAAGAAGAAGAGGCATGGGAGAGGTGCGGAAATATTCAGGACAGTGCTGTTGATGAATGGAGGAGATAAAAATGGACTTGCTTGAGACGACTGCGATTTTTACATTAAGGAACTTGAAGAAGTGTGTGCGAAGAATGAGCGAGCCGCAGAAAGAGCGAGTGCTTTCATCGCTGCTCGCCTATGTGCTTGCGGAAGAAAGCGATGATGAGAAGATGGCAGAGAAACTAAAGAGTGCAGCACTCGCAGAGATAAACGAGGCGTTGAAGGCGACAAAAGAGGAGAAATCTGGCGAGGAAGAAAACGAAGAGAGAGGCACGGAAAGAAAAGAGAAAAAAAGAAGGATGATAGTCCATTAATATCACAGTTCAAGGAACTTTCTACCCCTGTCAGTGAGCCTTATGTGGTTGTTTCTGCGCTCGGCGAAGTCGTAAGCGACGAAGAAATCTATAACGAGGTTGAGTGTTTCGTCTGAAAGCGAGGTCTCTGTCTTAAGTTCTTCAAGGGTTCGCTCTCTTTCTGCCAATAGCTCAAGCACTCTGTCTAATTTCTCCAGCACCCTGCTCATCTTTTCTCACCTTTTCCCAACCCCAATACCTGTCCAATTCAAGATTTTCCTTCAGAACAGGGCATCCGACACGCTTGCACCACGCTGCGACAGGACAGCCGACGGCGAAGCACTGCGCTCTCGGATAGAGAAGCGGGCAGTTCGCACACTCTTTCCTGAAGACTTCGCAGTCTGAGCAGTCGTGCATCTCGCATCACCTAATATTCTGCGTTTTCTTCACGCAGGCACGAGCAGGGC
>Ga0190309_1000402_pt1 | contig 12275 bp, 12 predicted proteins | sample 48700767_MG_FD_161656 | JGI IMG/M metagenome (GOLD analysis project Ga0190309, IMG submission 161656) | Hydrothermal vent sediment bacterial communities from Southern Trench, Guaymas Basin, Mexico - 4870-07-6-7_MG | ecosystem: Environmental > Aquatic > Marine > Hydrothermal vents > Sediment ... | reverse complement strand
CGCCGATGAATTGGAGGGTTAGCTGGCTAAACAATCTAACCATTCTAAGCTCATCGGACTCGCATAGCCCATATCCTTATAGGCTTGGGAGGGAGGCCGTGATCCTCGACCTCAGAAAGCCCAACTACATGGAGCTGTATGAGGCGATAGTCTGGGGAGATCAAGAGAGCAAGGTCTTGATGACAATAGAAGTCCCACCAGCCTATGGAAAATATCATTGGTCGGGTCATAGAAACTGTAACTTCGGCCCGATTCCACCCGAAGAGGCCAAAAAGCTGAACTATAAGTGCCCAGTTTGTGGAAGAACCTTGACGAAGGGGGTTGACGATAGGGTTGAGGAGCTCGCGGACAAGCCTAGAGGATATAGGCCGAGTAATGCAAAAGACTTCATCCACCTAATACCGCTTCAGGAGATAATAGCTCACAGCCTAGGGCTGGGAGGTGGAGGCGAGGCGAGGCTGAACTCGAAGAGGATCTGGAACATCTACGAGGCGCTGGTGAACAAGTTTGGAACCGAGTTTAAGGTTCTCTTAGAGGCGGATCCGAAGGAAATAGCTAAGGTCTCGAACCCAAAGGTCGCGGATCTAATCATCAAAATGAGAACCGGAAGGCTGAGGATAATCCCCGGATATGATGGAGTCTATGGGAGGATCGTGTCGGAAGAGGAGTATAATAGATTGTTGAGGAGAAAGTATTCCCATCTCGAAGACTATATCTAACCCTCGGGACGAGGCTCCGGTATCGCTGATAGACATACAAATGACCTCCCATCGATCTCCTCAGACGGCTCCTCTACTATAGGCTCATCCTCGGGGGTGTAGCTGAGGGTTGCATAAACCTTCTCGATGGATAAATTAATCGAGCTCAGCATCTCCTTAATCTCATCGAGTGTGTAGAAGTTGGCGTAGCGGTAGAAGTCATGCCCCTTTTCCTTAAGCATCTCATAATATCTTCCCCAACTGGAGTCCTTCAAGATTACGCAGATCGCGATCCTCCCAGAATCCTTCAAACACCTCCTCGCCTCCCTCAAGATACTCATCGGATTATCGAAGAAGCACAAGCTTAAAGCGATCAATATGTAGTCAAAGCACTTGTCACGAAATGGCAGATACTCCCCCATCGCTTGAACCACCTCGACACCTCTATCCCTGGCGAGCCTGAGCGGGTTCAGGGCTGGATCAACTCCAAACTCCACTCCAATCCTACTCGCGAAGATCCCTGTCCCAACCCCTAGATCTAAACCCCTTCCACCCAGCTTCAGCATCCTTAGAGCATTGAGCTCGCATTCAAAGATCACATGATTCCTCTTATACCATTCATCATATCTCAGATGGAGCTTATCGAAGACCTTGAAACTCACGATTTGATGTGGAGTTGGGCTGGATAAAAATATGATTCATGATGGAGAGATCGTCAATAGCAGATAATCTTTATCTCACAGGTTCTAGGGATTTTCAACATGGCAAGCGGATCCAAGTATAAGGTGGTTCACATATCAGAGGTTGAGGCGTTGAAGGTAGGGGAGGAGGGGCGGAGAAGGCTTGGGTAAGGTGGCTCATATCAAAGGATGATGGAGCACCAAACTTTTCAATGAGGTTCTTCGAGGTAGATCCCGGTGGGAGGACGCCTATACACAGCCATCCATGGGAGCATGAGGTATTCATCTTAGAGGGCAGATGTAAGCTCATCGCCGAGGAGGATGAAAGGATAATCGGCTCGGGATATGCGGTATATATTCCCCCAGACCTAAAGCATGGCTTCATAAATGTGGGGAATGGGAAACTTAGATTCATCTGTCTCATCCCACACAAGTAAACCCTCATCCTAAAACATTCTAGAATCGGAGAAATAGCGACATTATTTACCAAACCAGCTATCGACCCAAAAATCCTAGAGGAGGTGAAGCGGGCCCGGTGGGATTTGAACCCACGATCTGCGGCTTAGGAGGCCGCCGCCTTATCCATACTAGGCCACGGGCCCTTTTCACATGTTAGGTCTGGCTCACCTTATATTTTTACCTTGTGAGTTTCCTATTGTGATCTTTAAGCTTATTATCCTCGTTCTCGGAATCCATCTCAGGATATATGCTGGGAGGTCGTAGAACTTGACGCATCTTAGGAGTATTGCTGAGTCGCTGGTCATGATCACGCGCTTAGATCTCTGGAGCTGTGAGTCGACGTTTTTCGCCGTCTCGGCGCCTCCATCTAATCCTATCCCCCTTAAGAGCCTCCTCGCATAGCCTGCTATCTCGCCACTCTTACTTATCTGGCTCTCGAACAGCATCTTCGCGGATGCGATCCTTAATTCTTTCAGTGCTTTAAGGAGTAGTCGTAGGGATTCATGGGTCTTCTCGCTGAGCTTATACTTTCCATGAATTTCCGAGAAGTCTCTGAGCACGCCGTCGTCGCATAGGATTAGAGGCTCGCCTCTAAGCATGGCCTCAACTGTGTTCATCACGTTGAATCCGTCGATCAAGACGTGTTCGTCTCTTAGATCCTCGGCCATCAATCTCTTCGACGCTATACTCTCCACATCGCTTAACGAGTATATTCCTCTATAGAGGATTGATCTTTCAGCCCTATTCAACCTATACTTGTCTCCGACGAGCTTGAGTGATGAAGACCTATTATACCCTCTGTTGAGCAAGTATCTCAAATCTCTCCCAGCCTCGGCCAGAATCTTAAGCCTATCAGATGAGATCGCGGTCATTCCACGTATATCCCTGGTCTCAGTGGTAGTGCCGATAAAGCCTTCCTCTTGGGATCATAGAGATCTTTCTCATCTTCTGAGTGTATCTCGAATTCTATGCCGAGCTCATTCGTCAAGAAATCCGCCGCGGACTTATAGATTTCGAGCTCTCTCCCAGCTATGGCCGTGAGATTCTCAGGCTGGTAGCTCTGGATAAGCGATGAGATGATTTCGATTTGAAGCTTCGCGAGGTTTGCGGCATGCTTCTTTACCTCAGGCTTATTCGAGATTATCCACTTGATCAGCTCGCCCATCTCTCTTCCTTTCCCCTCCTTTAACAGATTTATGGTTCTTTCAAGTAGGCCGCGCTTCCAGCCTGATGCCACGTAGACGTATGCTTTTCTAGGCTTTCTCTTAACCACGTTTATTATGCTTCTAATATCCTCCATCAATCTCATGATGAGTTCCTCGGCCAGCTCGGCCTCGACGTCGATCAACTCCCTTCTCGGAGCCGGCCACTTCTCAATCGAGACGAATCCACTTTTCCCTAGGATGTTCCAAGCCTCTTCCGCCGTGAATGGGATGAATGGTGCTAGAAGCTTTATCCATGTCTCGATGAACTCCCTCCCAACCTTGCTTATCGAGCCTCCCACCCTCCTAGTATACCATCTCCAATCGTTGTATAGGCCGTAGAGGGCGTCGTGGAACGCCTTCCTAGTCTTTAGCTTCTCCATCCACTTGGTTATGTTCTCTATCCTCCTCTGAAGCCTTGACATGAGCCATAAGTCGACCGCGCTCCTCTCGACGGGTTTGGCCGAGGTGATCTCCCTAACTATTCTCAAGAATTGGTTTATCATGTTCTTCATCTCTATCGCGTTCCTCTCCCTCCAATCTGGGTCGTCGAGGTCTTCAGCGGCCAAGAGTAGGGTTGCCCTCGTCACATCCGCCCCGTATCTCCTTATCGCCTCCTTCAATGGGATGAAGTTCCCCCTGCTCTTAGACATCTTCTCTCCCTCGATGTTCACCATCCCATTAACTCCTATACCCCTCGGCCAGAGCTTCTCATCGAAGATCGCGACGTGGTTGAATATGTAGAAGGTTAGGTGGTTTGGGACAAGCTCCTTCGCCGAGATCCTCATATCGACCGGATACCAGTAGAGGAACTCCTCCCTCATCCTCCTCAACAGATCTGCATCGACCTCAACCTTCCTTGCTATTTCCTCCACATCGCCCAACCCTAGGAAGACATAATTCAAGACATCTAGGGTTAATTGTTCTGGCTTGAGGAGATTCAGGTTCGGATACTTGCTTATCGTGTATAGGGCTGGGTAGAGGGTTGAGTCGCTCAAGGTCTCGACGATCCACTCAGGATCCCATGGAAGCTTAGTCCCCAATCCCGTCTTCCTCGTGCACGCCCAATCTCTTAGCCAGTCGACCACGTTTAGGAACCACTGTCTCACCTCCTCCGGATAGATCTCCATCCTCATCAGATGCTTCTTCACCTTCTCCTTCCACTCCGGATCTGAGTATCTTAGAAACCATTGGTTCTCGACTATCTTGACCACGTTCTCGGTTCCACATCTACAGACAACCTTCTCCGGGAGCTCCCACATGGTATCTCCCAATCCAAGCTCTATCAGCTTAGCCTTCACCGAGTCCCTGGCCTCATTCACATCCATCCCAGAATACTCTCCACAGTTCTCCTTCATGACCCCTTCATGGAACTCTTTGGAGTATATGGTCTTGGTCGCCTCCTCAAGCCTCGGATCGGTATCGGTCTTTATCCCAAGCCTCTCAACCTCCTCAACCGCTGGATAATCGCCATAGCCCGGAACCCTGATTATCGAGATGGGCTCGATCTTCTCGACGATCTCCTTCAACCCATACCTCCTCAACCTCTCCTCATTGGATCTCAACGCGATAATCCCGGCGTAATCGTATGGAGCATGGGCTGGAACGCTATAAACGACACCGGTTCCAAAGTTTGGGTCTACTAGATCCGCTGGAAGTATTGGGACAGGCTTCCCTATCAGCGGAGCCTCCGCATACTTTCCGATGAGATCCTCGGCTCTCACAGATTCCAAGATCTTCACTCTCCTTTGCTCCATCAGCTTTTCAGCAGCCCTCTTCGAGACGATATACCTCCTCCCATCTACCTCCGCCAACACATACTCATGATTAGGGTTTATCCAGATGTTCGTCACGCCGAAGATCGTCTCAGGTCTAAGGGTTGCGGCAGCCAGATACGCGTCCCCAAACTTGAAGAGGACTAGCACGAACTCCTCCGGCGACACCCCCTCCCCAACGAGCCTATCATGGTCTCCGGTCGCGCTCCTACATCTTGGACACCAGACCACCGGATGCCTGCCGATGGCCACGTATCCACGCTTCTTCAAGGTTACGAACTGCCATTGGATGAACCTGCTATAATATGGATGTAGGTCTGTTGTATAGAATTCCCTTCTCCAATCGACCGAGAACCCCATGGCGTCGACCACGATCCTATTCTCCTCCGTGTAGTATCTCGTGACGAAGGCTGGGTCTGTGAACTTCTCCAAGAGCTCCTCTGGAACTCCATCGATCTCGATGAGCATCCTCCTGATGGACTCGTCTCCGCGCTTCAATCTCTCAGAGGTTCCGGCCACGGCCTCCCCAGTCCAGTGCCAAGCCCATGGGAATAGCACGTTATAGCCTTGCATCCGCTTGAATCTCGCGTAGGCATCTCCCCTCGTGTAGGTGAATCCATGGCCTAGGTGGAGTGGGCCATTTTGATATGAGTAGGGGACGCAGATGAAGTATTTCGGCCTAGATGGATCTGGATCCGCCTCGAAGATCCTCGCCTCCCTCCACCTCTTAACCCACTTCTCCTCGTAGTCTATCGAAGACCTTATCTCCATTCAATCCATCACCCAAAGCGCTCAAGCCAAACAATTCGACGGCCATATTTAAGCAAAAGCAAGACTATAATTTACCAACGATAAACTTTAGCTGAGGAAAGGGCCCGTGGCCTAGTATGGATATGGCGCCGGCCTTCGGAGCCGGAGGCCCGGGGTTCAAATCCCCGCGGGCCCGTCACATAGGCATTCACGCTTAAGTCTGTGAGAAAATGCTCCTATGAGTGAACCTCTAGCTCATTAATGTCCTGATAGCCGTTTTAACATCTTATTATCAGATGTTTGAGGATTAACTTGACGTAGGTAGAGGGAGGAGCAGGAGCAAGGGATCTTTTCGGCGTTTAAACCCGTCTCAATACGTAATTAATCATTTGAGGTCCGGCGATTAAAATCACTAGAAGCGCCGCGACAGGAGCCGCCAGCTCGGATCCTATAAAGGAGGTGAAGAACATTAAGAGACACGTGTAAGGAGCTATGAGCGAGGTTGCCTTAGGCGTTGATGAGTTACTTGCGGCGAGTTCATGGGTGAGGAATATCGCGAAAGATACTATGAACCAGCCGATAAAATTGCTTGCTGGCACGCTGAACCATTTAGGTCCCCATCCATCGAGCCAGATCCAAGCGTGAACCTCGCTGACCATGAATGGATCCATAGCTAAGTCCAATGCGACCATGAGAAGTGAGGCATATACAATCCTTAAAACCGCTCCAACACCCCCTCTTCGTGTTACGGTAGAGGAAGCTATGAGGTACATTAGGTAGGCGTAGAGCCCCCACATCATCGGAACATCGAGTGGCACGCCAAGGACGCGCGGTCCCCCTAGCGACACATATTCATATCTGCCGAAGGGTATGCCAGTATTGACCCCAACTATCTCGGCCATCAAACCTATAGCGAAGCCCGTGACAGGTATTATGAGTAAGTGCCTAAACTCCTTATTCATCAATGCAGCCGCGAGTGAGACGACGTATCCAAGAACATAAATCCCTAGGCTAAAGTTAAAGGACTCTAAGTTGTGAGGTAGCAGGAGCACTAGTGCGTGCCCGACTATTAAAGGTGCAATAATGGCTGCATCGATTGCGGAGCTGGATTCACGTGACCAGCTCATTCCCCACCACTTGATTCGAAATCAATGATCAACTGTTATTAAAATTTTGGTAAAGTAGCATTATTGCGGAGGTGAGAGAAAGCTAACACATGCTAGGTGGATAGATTCAAGGCTCTTATGAGAACGTCGCCCATATAACTGTTAAGATCTTTTACTTGGAGGACCGGCTCTATGTAATCTTCTTACTAGATGTTTAAGGGTTTCTGCAAATAGCTCCTTATGGGTGGCTGAGACCAGTTTTATATCGAGTTCTTCACAGGTCTTCAATAGATTATCAGCTCCCTCATAATTCATGATTAAGATTAGGTGCTTTATACCTGAATCAGCCTTCTTGATGGCGATTGAGAGTATGTCGAAGATATTGTCTAGTGGCTTTAAGAATGGCTTGGATAAATTCATCGATTTTAACTCGATGAGTATATCAGGTCTCTCCCCCTCAGATAGCCACACGGCAAAGTCCCAGCGGTGAACAGCTCCAGATAACCCTCTCACCCTATAATCCCTCACATATCTCAATCCAAGTTTTGTAAGCACGTCTTCGACATAAGCCATCCAAGAGCTTAGATTTTTTTGCAGCGCTCGGTCAGCGTGAACACTTTCCTCAGCTCTCTTGGATAGGGTAACCTCTTTCACCCTCCCTATATGTCCACAGTCGTGGCAGACTCTCAGGATGATTCTCCGATAATCCACATTCTCCTTCACGAGCTTTCTCCCACATCTCGGGCACACGAAGTTATTGAACTCAAATGTAGCGATTGACGCTATATATCCACACGGTAAATGCTCTATGCATATCGCGTCGCTCACATTTGTCGACCCGCAGACCTCACAGACGGGCTTAGAGCCTGCCGGGGAGCCCTTATCGACGCTAGCGTTTGAGCTGCTCGATGATCGGCTAATTTCAAGCATTACTCAACATAACTCGACCTCGTTGAATATTAGTCCCTATGCGACATTGTTTAAAAATTCTCGCGACTTTTTATAAAAATGTTAAATAATACCGTCGCCCACATTAAGATATGTCCGTTGGAGAGCTTGCCCTAAAGGTTGGGCTGACCAAGGAAGAGCTGATCCTACTACTGATCCAAGCGGCTATGATAGGCGTATGCCTAACCCTCGGAGCTGGACGCGGAGAACCCATCGGAAAGGTTCCTCTCTAACGCATTAACTCTCTTCATTATTTTTTCTACGCTGATCTTGTATGGATTCAGCCAGCCGGTCTTCCTGACGAAGAGGTTAGAGTGTATGGCGAATGTCAAGGTATTCTCCATATCGAGGAATTCTAAGTTATCTATTACCAATCTCTCGCTGAGATATTTCAAGACCCTATATAATGCCATAGATGGGACGAGCATTAAACCAAGGTATTCGCCATCAACTGTTCTCATCTCTGCATAGGTGAACGGTATATTGATTATGGGCTGTCTAGCTCTCTCAACATTCTTGGATTCTATGAGGATCGAGGTCGAGACGAGATCGGGATTCCAGATAGGGAACCAAATGACCGCATACATGTAAATGGCTTTCATCGCATGTTGATAATGTCTCTTAATGGTCTGCCTACTCATCCCCAGCTTTCTGGAAAGATCAACATACTTGACGAAGATGTTTTTCTGAAGCTCCTTCAATATGAGTAAGTCAATCTTATCGAAGTTTACCGCTGGGCTGAGCTCTTCATAGATCTCCGGCACCTGAAATTCTCGATTAAACCAATCCTGCCTCCATACACCTCTCCTGAAATCGAAGCAGTCGACTCTGAACGGCAATATCCTCATGTATAACAGCTTCTTCACGGTGTAGTCGTTTATAGTGCCCATGGACTTGAGATTTTCGAGAAGCTCTATGAGATCATCTACGTATTTTGGAGGAAGCGTAAAGATCGTGAGAAACCTTCTACTCTTCATGAGGTAAGTGTAATACTTTAGATACATGAACTCTCCAAACACTTTTAATAATCCGCTCATATACTTCGGCGATAAGTGGCTGCTTAGGGTCACTAAGTATCTTTGAAGGCCGAGGACTCCACAGTTTATCGCCGCTCGTGATGAGAGACCTAATTTGGGGAATCTCTTCGTGAGTATATATCTCACGGTTGGGATCGGGACCCCCGTCTCCCTCGAGATCTTTGAGTAACGCGGGCCATACCTCATAAAAGCTTCTACCACTTTTGCGGTTGCGTCCATAGCGACTTCACCCAATATTAGTCTCTTATCAAGGGATAATAGCTTACTTTATATTAAAAAATGTTATTGTTCGCTTCTAAGTCGAATGGCGATGTAGCTTTTTATCCCGATCCATGAACTATTAATTTGGATGGAGCTGCTGGTTAAGACCCCGCTCGGCCTTGAGAGAATCGTTGCCTCGAGGATACTTGAACTTGAGCCTAAGGCTGAGGTCGTGGTCAAGCCTAGAGGGCTTGGAGGGCTGATAATAGTGGATTCATGTCCAGATAGGTCTAAGCTTATGGAGGAGATTTTGAGCGAAGTTCCGGAGGTTGAGAGGGTTATTCCGGTTGAGGCCGAGGTCGATGCGAGGATCGAGGAGATCGAGGCCGCCGCCAAGGAGTTGGCCATGAAGAGGCTTAGCCCTGATCAAAGCTTTGCCGTTAGAACGGTTAGGAGGGGAAGCCATGAGTTCAGGAGCATAGACGTGAATATCAGGGTTGGAGCAACCATCCAAGAAGCGATCGGGGCTCCAGTAGACCTAGATAATCCCGAGAAGATAATTCAGGTTGAGATAATCTTTGACAAGGCGGCCGTGGCGATCCTCGATGGAAGCTCTGAATGGAGGAAGATGGGGTTTGGGAAGAGGCCATCGACCAAGTTCTTCAATAAGGTCTCGATAGTCCAGATGCCATATCTTGGATCTATGGAGGGTGCGAGGGAGATTGGGAGGAGGATTGGGAGAGCGGTTCAAGCCTATGAGGTTAGGGAGTTGGTGATAGCGCCGAATAAGCCTGTGAACGCCATGGAGCTCGCCTCCTTCATCGATGGAGTATGGGAGGGGATAGAGTCGAGGTTTAAGATCCAAAAGAGGAGCTATGGTAGAGCCGTTGAGAGGATTCAGGTCTATGTCCAAGACCTTTATCAGCTCGTTAGGGAGAGGAGGGATGAGCCCCTCATAGTCTTTGAGCCTGAGGGTCTCCAGCTTAGAGACGCGGCCGCCAAACTTAAGGAACTCATGTCGAGATCGAAGAGGGTGAGCTTCCTCTTCGGATCTAGGGAGGGGATACCGAAGGGCATATATAGGTTGGCGGATCTAGTCATAGACTTGGCTCCAGCGATAACCCTTCCAACCGAGGTAGCTGCTCCAGCGGCCTTGACAGCGGTCTATACGGCCTTGAACATGATGAACCTCTTATAGCTTCATCCTCATTAGGGGAGAGATTCTTTGACTTGAGAAATGGAGAGGGTGGTCTCCAGCGAAATGCTCTATAAGGGTAAGCTCCTCAATCTGAGGTTGGATGAAGTCCTATTATCGAGTGGGAAGAAGATTAGGAGGGAGCTAATAGCCCATCTAGGAGCATCCGTGAACTTGCTGCTAATAGAGCTGAGAAGATTCTATGGTGAGACATCTACTTAGCCGAGAATCTAAAAGGTGTGTTCAAGCTCCTGAAGTAGACGATATCTCGGTCGCGGAGATGCCTCGCAGATATATTGGAAGGCGTCAAAAATGGGGGAGGTTAAGGACTCCAAGACGATAACCGCTATCTCTATGCCACGTCATTTTCGTCGAGAAAGAACTGAGTAGAAAGATGGTTCTGTAAACAAAATCCTTTATCATTCAGGTTTCAGTCGGGAAGCTTTATTAAAAACCATTATATCGACCTTTCGATTAATATGAAGGTAAAGATCACCGTATTGAATAAGCTGAGAAATCCGGAGGCTCTCCAAGAATTCGGAAAGGATTTAGAAGAGGAATGTCCATTCTTCAAGATTGGTGACGAATTCATCAGCGAAAACATCCAAAAGCCGGAGGGATTCTGTAGCTGGGCGTGGGCGGATATCCAGAGAGATGTAGCCATTTTGGCGTTAGGAGGTAATGCTCCTTGGATAAAGAAGGAGGGGATGATGATCTCTTGTTGTACCAATGGCCTAAGACCTGTCGTATTTAAGCTTGAGCGGATAGAAGAATAGTCGCAGAAATCTCTCCTTTTTCTTAATACTTTCGTCTAAAATGTTCATATCCCTTCCTTTCTGCGGTAACATATTTCCCAAACCATTTAACCTCGATGATTTTCTCCTCGATCACCCTCCCTATCGGGATCAGACTCCCCCCAACGCCCTTGACGGATCTTAAAGCATCTTCAAGCATCTTCGGCTTAATCGTGACTATAAGCTCGTACTCCTCTCCTCCATGAAACACTAGGTCGAATAGATCTACATCGAATCTCTCAGCATACTTCCTCGCATCATCATCTATCGGCGGATCATCTATTCTAAACCCATATCCGTTTAGATCCATTAAGGTGTGGAGGGTTTCGGAGAGGCCATCGCTTGAATCCATGGAGGCGGTTAATGCGCCGGACATAGCGAGGGCAATCCCCTCTTCAACTCTAGCTCTCGGTCTGAGGAATTTCTTGATGACCTTCTCGGCCACCGCCTCCCCCCTAAGGTTGTTGAGGAGGGCGTGAAGGCCAGCGGCTTGAGCCCCGAACCTTCCCGTGACGGCGACTATATCTCCAGGTCTCATCCCAATCCTCGGAACTGGATTCGTGGCCCTCGCCAAGCACATGACATCTATCACAAGCTCTCTTCCCTCGTTTGTGTCCCCTCCGACCACCTTCCCACCATAGATCCTAGCCGCTTCCTCGATCCCGCTCCAGAGTTCCTCGAACTCGTCGAAGAACATCTTAGATGGAAGCGCTAGGGAGATTAAATAGGCTATAGGCTTCCCACCCTTTGCCGCTATATCACTCGTGGTGGCGGTCACGGCCCTATACCCAGCATCTCTAAAACTCATCCCGGGTGGGATATCGGTTGACTCTAGGAACATGTCGGATGAAAATATTATTCTATCGCTTAAGATGATGTCAACCGCATCATCTCCTGGCGGTAGGAGGGAGCCGTTAAGCTGCTCGAGCCTACCGATCACATACTCTAGAATGTATCTCTCACCAAGATCTCTTAATCTCCTCCTCAACCGATAAGCCTCCTGAAGAAGGTCTTTACACACCATTCAGCATAGGAGATTATCTCTCTTTTAGCGAGCTTCGACTCACCGCTTCTCCTCGGCATGAACTTCAACGGATACTCGACGATCTTGCAACCAGCCCTGCTCAATAGGTAGAGTAGTTGAACTTGAAAGACGTAGCCGGACTTGAGCTCGCTCAACCTATCGACGACTTTTCTCAAAGACTCCGCCCTAATTACCCTAAACCCCGAGGTTAGGTCGCTTAGCTTAATCCCCGTTGAGATCCTCGCGAGAAGGTTCGCGGATTTGCTTATCAGGATTCGGGTTAGAGATCCATTAACCCATCCCCCGCCCTCAATATATCTTGAGGCCACCACCACATCCGCTCCAACCTCCTCAACATATTCAAGCATCTTGACAAGTGTTTCAGGTGGGTGGCTGCCATCAGCGT
>Ga0190309_1000396_pt1 | contig 12295 bp, 15 predicted proteins | sample 48700767_MG_FD_161656 | JGI IMG/M metagenome (GOLD analysis project Ga0190309, IMG submission 161656) | Hydrothermal vent sediment bacterial communities from Southern Trench, Guaymas Basin, Mexico - 4870-07-6-7_MG | ecosystem: Environmental > Aquatic > Marine > Hydrothermal vents > Sediment ... | reverse complement strand
CTCTATTGAGATAGCTTAAACATTAAGAACTTCCCTTAGTTATGGTCTTATTTTAGATAATTGCCTCCCATAATCATATTGATCTAGGTAAATCTTGGAGACTAGGTATATATACGCCTAGTTACAGTGTTTCAGATATGAGTAAAACATCCGAGCTGAGTGAGGATTTACTAAGAGTACTTGACAGAATCTCTCTATCCAGAATACACTATATTATATTATCTATATGTATAATGTTTTACTTATTCGCTGCTATGAATTGCGTTTTAATAGCACCTGCACTCGATCTCATTCAGAAGGAGTTCCGTCTAGATCCCATTTCATTAGGTATGGTCGTAGGAATCCTGTACCTAGGAATGCTACTCGGAGCTGTGAGTTGTGGTTACATTTCCGATATCCTCGGTAGAAAGCTAGCTCTCATCCTCACTACATCAGTGCATTCGATATTTACAGGGCTAATATCTATGGTTGGGGATCTCAGTACATTGTTGGTGCTACGTTTCATAGCTGGTTACGGACTTGGTGGAGTATTACCACTACCTGGAGTGTACATGTCCGAGTACTCACCACCAAAGTATAGAGGTCTATTCATAGGTCTTATAGAGACCAGCTGGGTTTTTGGAGCACTACTAGCATCTGCTCTTGGATTATTGATAATTCCATCATATGGTTGGAGAGTGCTATTCTACACTGCATTCATCCCACTTATAATTATACCACTAACACTGGCATTCCTGCCCGAATCGACTAGGTACCTCATCAGTAGAGGAAGGGGTAAGGAGGCGTTGAAAGTACTCGAGAGGTTCAATTTGAAGATTGAAACTGTACCTAGAGTAGTCTCGGAGAAGGTGAGTATTAGGGAAATATTCTCGAAATCTTACATTCCCAGAACAGTTCTACTATGGATCCTATGGTTTTCTCTAGTGTACACCTACCATGGAATATTCATATGGCTTAAGGCATTCTTCATAAAATCGGGATTAATAGTAGATCCACTGCTCTACTACTTCATAGTCACATTAGCTCAGATACCTGGATATTTCTCAGCAACACTTCTCTTGGATAAATTAGGAAGAAAACCAGTACTAGTACTATACCTTATACTTGCAGGAATTGGATGTCTTGCATACGCCTTCTCTAGAGACCCCACCAGTATATTGATATCCAGTTGTATCATAGGATTCTTTAACTTAGGTGCATGGGCTGGACTGTACACGTATACGCCTGAGCTATACCCAACTCGAGTAAGGGGCACGGGAGCGGGTGCAGCTGCATCATGTGGTCGACTCGGAGGCTTTCTACAGGGTCCTCTAACAGGACTCATACTCACATCCCTAGGCCTAACTCCAACTTTTATAAAGTTCTCGATAATACACATAGTGGCAGCAATAGCAGTACTATTCCTAGGTATAGAGACTAAGGGTAGGAGACTAGAAGAGATATCAAGATAGTTCTAAAATTATCCATACAAGCAATCTATTATTCATACATCTCATCAAATGTATATACATCCCCTGATGGAGGGTTCCATATCTCGATTAGCAATGTGAATGGCATCCTTAAGAAGAGAGGCGGTAAGAGTTATGTGCATACAAGTTTAGGTTCTTAACTTTAGTCATAGGTATACGCTCATGGTCTTAGAGATGGAGGGTATATTTGATCAGGGATTGAGTACTTGAGGAGGATCTCCTTTGTCGCTATCTACTTTTTAGCGTAGACTACGTAGGTAGGGGAGCTCCTTATACCTATCTTGTTCGCTTTGATGATGAGAGAGTTCAGTTTGACTAGTATTCTCTCCTTAGCGTCTTGGTCTGGAATATCACGAGCTCTATCCCTGAGGTAAGATGCCCACGTAAGTAGGGTCGGATCTATACTACCATTGTCTATCTTCCTATAGGTTAGATTTCTATAGCCTACCTCTGCGAGTAGAGTGCATAGCTCTTCAGGATTATATTCTACATCTACTTCTCTTGTTCCTAGAAGAGTGTTTATCTCATCCTCTACCCTGGCGAGTTCTAGTAATAGCTGCTGAGCACTATCAATAGGCTCAAACGTGGCATAGTTCTCCACAGCTACTAATAGCCCGTCTGGCCTTAGTACGCGGTGTATTTCTCTTAGGACCTGTCTTACTCCACCTGGTGTTGTAGATTCGATTGTGTGAATAGTGTAATAGAGACAGGCTAGATCAAAGTAATTATTTCTTATGAAATCTAGGTTCCGTAGATCAGCTTTTATGAAAACGAGTTTTTCGATTAGCTCCTTTCCTGCGAGCCTCTCAAGCATTTCTAGGCTTGAGGCATCTATGTCGATTGTTACTAGGACTCCTCTGCCTACGCGTTGTGCTAGGTACTTAGCAGCGTATCCTATCCCCGTGCCAGCGTCTAGAATCTTTAAACCTTTAAGTTTTATCCCAGTGAATACCTTATCTAGAGTTTCACGCTCTAGTTCTTCTCTCTTAAACCAGGGTCCTATTTCAGTTTTATAACCGTATATTTTAACCGTGTTACTCATCACAATCATTATCGATCGAGTCGGTAATTAATCTTTAGTGAAGTGCAGGTTTAAGCTTTACTAATAAAATACCTCTGACAAAATGGGTTCTTAGCTAATGTACTAGGTCATCAGACTACCCAGATATTCCAAATCATAATTACTTCCTCCAACATGAGGAATGGATAAGTTGTATGAGCCTTTTAAGCAGTTAAGGATATAAAAGAGCTGGGAAAGCTCTTCAACGAGAGAATTCCACTATGCTATGATATGTCAGAAAGTAGAATTAAATTATTGAGATATCTATGTTAATAGGAAACTCTAGTCTATGGCTACTCAACTTCTATTACGCCCTTTGTTGGAGAGATAATTGTTAAATCTTTTACTTTAAACTTATTTTTAATCTCTGACCAGACTTTTACTATTCTACTCCAATCCTCTACATCCTCAGAAACTACGACATCTATATGGTTTTGTGCTACTAATGCTGCGTGTAGAGAATCGTAGGTCACACCTGAGAGTTTAGCTATCTCCTTAGCATAGTCTAAGGTTTCTCTATTCAACTCTAGCATTGTTAATGGTAAGTTTAAGTAAGAGATCGCAGCTTCATAGGCTGCTTCAACATTAATTCTTGACAACACTCCAAAGAGTTCGAACAATACTAGGTGGGATCCATAACTACTAAACTCCTTCGATATAAGTAGGTTTAATATATTATAGCATGCTCTATAGAAATCTGGATGCTTCAAAGCTACATAAACGAAAATATTAGTATCAATGTAGACCTGTTTCCCTTTCAAGAGACTCCTCAATTAGCCTCACCGCATCGATCCTCTTAGGACCACCGAGGAATCTATCAGCGATTGTGGAGAGTCTTTTTAGGGCATCGGAGGGCCTAATAGGCTCTAGGACTATCTTACCATCAGCTATTTTAACTATTAATCTATCTCCAACATTTATCTCGAGTGCCTCTCTAATCTCTTTGGGAATAGTGACCTGAAACTTTCTTGTAACTACAACCTCAACCATAATCCTTCCTACAGTACTACAGTAGTACTCGGTATTTAAGTTTTACGAACTGGAAAATGAGCTTAGCCTTATCAGAACTTATAGTACATAAAGTATTCGAATGTCAGAAGGAATAATAGAGTAGTGCTCTAATTAAGATTGTGGATGTACTTAAGGTAAAGGAGCCTATTTCAGCAGGACTTATACTATCGTATAGATGTACCTGTGAATGCCGTCATTGTATGTACGCCTGTTCTCCAAAGTGGAGTAATGATTGGATCGATTTAGATCAGCTGAGGAAAATTCTAAGGAGCCTCTCAAAGTACTTCTCTAAGTTCTACCCTCCTGGAATTAAGGGGATCATAGGGTTAAATTATGGTCTACATCTGACTGGTGGTGAGCCTTTCTTAAGATTCGATCTATTACTTAGGGCTGTAGAAGAGGTCAAGAAGTTCGAGATACCCTCGCTCTTCGTAGAAACTAACTGCTTCTGGTGTGTGGATGATGATAGTACTAGGAGGAGTATGCTAGAGCTTAAAGAGAGAGGACTGGATGGTATTCTGATAAGTGCAAATCCCTTTACAGTGGAATGTGTACCCTTTGAGAGGGTAGAGAGAGGTTATAGGGAAGCAGTAAGGGTATTTGGAATTAGTAATTTACTCGTATATCATCCAGTCTTTTACAGACAACTTACCAGAATGGGGATTAAGGGCACTATTAAGTTCGAAGACTATCTCAAGAGGATAGGTAGAGAATCTATGTACACTATTTTAAGATATGGAATACTACTTCCAATGGGACGTCTAGTCTATAAACTATCACATCTCTTTCCTAGCTATCCTGCTAAATACTTCTTCAAAGATACCTGTATAGATGAGTTGACGAGACCGTGGCATATACATATAGACTGCTACTGCAACTACATACCGGGATACTGTGCTGGACTGAGCCTAGGAGATGCTAGAGAGATAGATGAGATAGTAAATGGCGTCGAATTAGATGATAGACCCATTCTGAGAGCCATATCCACAAATCTAGGAACTCTATTCGAGCTAGCTGTTAGAGAATTTGGATATAAGGAGAGAAAAGAAGGCTACATATCTAAATGTCACTTATGTCTAGATATAAGGAGACATATAGCCTCTACTACTGACGAGTTTAAGGAGCTTCAACCTAGAGAGTACTATAGACATCTACTGGTATAGTAAGGTCGGTATTCTAACAAGTTATATTTCGATACTATCGCCATCAGATGGAACTACTATTTCCAAGCCCTTGTAAGTAAATCTCCTTCTTTTAAACTCTTGAAATCCGAGATGCACTAGTACTAATCTTTTGACTTCTGCCTCTAGCCCTACCTCTATAGCCTGTCTAACTGTGGAATGCCCTGTTTCAAGGGCTATGTCCTCTTCTCCACTTTCCAGAGTCGCCTCATGTAGTAGTATATCGGTACCTCTACTGAAGTCTATTAATCGAGTGTTAGGAGCAGTATCTCCTGTGTATACAATTGAAGTAGCACTCTCCTTCAACAAGACCTTATACGCTACGGAGGGCTCGGAGTGTTCCATCTTACATGAATAGACCTCTATAGTATCATCGCTGTATATGGGCATATGTGGATCTACATCAAAGTATCTGAAATTGAGTAAGCCCCATGATCTAGGTCCTAGGTAATATCTTAGTGCATTCATTCCATCTTGCGTCCACTTTGGAGCATAGACCTCTAGACTCTCACACCCCAGTACTACGCAAAATACGGCTAACCCTGGAAGCCCTAGTATATGATCTCCATGAGTATGCGTTACAAATATCGACTTTATCTTAGAGACATCTATATTTAACCTCTGTAATTGCTTAAGTGCACCCTCACCTACATCCAACAGATATACTTTATCTCCTACCTCAAGTACAATGCAGATGAAATTCCTGTACTTTGTAGAGATCCATCCTCCAGTTCCAGCGAAAATAAGCCTAGCCATCTATGCCACATGTACAATTATCCCTGCTTTCTCAAAACTGTATCGCTTTATCCCGAACACTATCTAAATAGTATTAACTAGCAAGTAAGATGCTAGAAGTGCGATATACTTAAAAATTCCACTAAAACTCTCTCAGATAGCTTTAAGATCCCATACACATTTTTTGCCTATCCTGACTATAGGAGGATGTATCCTCTTGTGGTAAGTCATTCTAATTCTCTTCAATATAGTCTCAGCCTTCCTCTTATCGATCCCTGTAGCCTTTAGAGCCTCATTTGGATTGAGACCTAGATCGAATATAGCATATAGGAAAGGATCCGCTTCCTCATAGGTGAATCCTAGTTCTTCCTCTGCTAACTGTCCCTTCCAGAGTCCGGGGCTACTTTTCTTCTCACTTATTCTAGAGGGAAGTTCAAGATATCTAGCTAACTGTCTCACTTGGGTCTTGTAAAGATCGCCTATTGGTAGTAAATCTACTCCTCCATCTCCATACTTAGTGAAGTAACCCAGCAGTAGCTCACTCTTATCGCTAGTTCCTAGAACAGCATAGCCTAAATGATTAGCATAATAGTAGAGTATAGTCATCCTTACCCTAGCCTTTATATTACCATCCGCCACTCTATCGTCGACGTCATATATTGGAATACTTCTTCTAACGGATTCTACTATATCACTTATGTTAATAATATCATAACGAACTTTCAAAGACTTGACAAGAGTTAGTGCGTCTTCCATATCTTCAGTAGGAGTTGCGACCTCTGGAAGGAGGAGAGCGTAGACCCTCTTTGAGCCCACCCCCTGAGCTACCAGCTTAAGACATACTGAGGAATCTAATCCTCCACTCACACCCATTACATATCCCTTGAGACCATTCTTATTCAGGTAATACCTTAAGAAGGATGTGATTTTCTCTACACAGTGGCCATAATCTATGATTAGATCCCTGCTAGTTATCTTCATATTCTCCTTCTCATCTCTCTTATATCAATCTCCTTTTTAGATTTTCGACATGCTTATGTTACGTATTGAGTTCTAGTAACATGTAGTATTTTCCTATTAGTAATTAGTTATGGATTAAGCGAATACTTCACAAATTGAGCTTATTCCATTCTACCTATCCATATTAGTGGCTATAGTAGTGGACTGTATGACAATTGGAGTCTAAGTAAGAACCTTACTTTTAAGCTTTTTCTAAAAAGAAAAGGAGATGGAAAATACTCATAACTTTTAAATTATTCTTTTACATATAATTCGATGAATTTTGTCGTTCCTATATGGCCTATCTTCCATTTTGTGCACGTGGTTATTGCCAGTACGTGTACTCCCTTCTTGAAGGCGGGTGATATCCAGATGTTTAGGTTCACCTTAACCTTTTCACCCTTTGAGAGAATTATCTTATCCTTATCGAAGGACGCTCTCATACCTACTGGAAATAACTTCTCCTTCGAAGTAAGTCCATAAAGAATTGACGGAACAGATGGAATGTCTTCGCCATAGGATGCTATTAGGTATACAGTTGTGGTCTCATTTCTTGTCCCTATGAGCGTAAGTCTTAAGGTGACTGATGTCCCTCTTTTCACTGTGAGCCTTCTAGTTTCGAGAATAATACGACACGGATCTATTACCACAGTAATGCGTTTAGGGGGCCTTTTAGTTATGGGCTCTATCACTTCCTGCGGAGGTCTGAGCTCCATCGGGTATGGAGCCTTCGTGACTATACCCTTTGTATCTATGTAAATGACAAAGAGAACTACGGCGATTATCATTACCAGAGGGATGAGCTTCATCCTCATGGTTTCCACCTCAGAGCCTGTATGCACATATCAACAGTCCAGATGTAATAACCTCCACTTCTAAAATCAGCCCAGGCGCATTCCCCTGTAGTTGTACTAGTTGCTCTAACCTTAACTCTAGTAGCCATACTGTACTCTGTGTATCCAAGGTTATACCAGGGTGTTATGGCTTTAATCCATTCCCATAGCTCACCTCCATGATCCCACGAATTAAGATACCATGTTCTTGTATCCATACACTTCCATCCTTCAAAGGGATCCCAATAGTATACATAAATTGTGAGGTGCACTTCGGATAGTGCGTTGGGTTTGGGGCCTATGAGCCATCCGTATACGCAGAACTCTGCTGCGCATCTAAACATATCTCCTTCTCTTTCTCCCGACACTCTAGGAGAGTTTCCAGGAGGGGGGTTAGTGTTGAACTCCCCCCATGCATGGACTGGGGGAAGTCATTGCCTATTTCATAAGCCTCTAACTTAACTACTCCTGTCACCCTATCCGCGTCTGCGAATATCCTATAATAAGATGGATCCTCCGGATCGGTATACATCCACTTCTCAGTGCCGTCCTCAGGATACGTGTTTTGATTCTCGTAGGGTGGCTCTCTGCAATAGCATTCATATTCATATGGTGCTAAGGCTAAAGAGATTAAAGATAGGAGTGATATGACAGCTATAGCTATTATCACTCTATTCTTTCCGAATTTTACGATTAACATCATTAAAATTATGTAAATAAAGTATATATATCGGTAATTTATATTCATAATGATTTAATTTGTACATTATTTATACTTTCAGAGAATCCTTGATCTTTTTTAAGAAACAGGCTTTTAGTATAGCTTAATGCTGTTACCACTAAAGTAGGTATGAGTATTAAGGATGGGTACCTTTTTCACATTGGTATGTCTGTCCAGTAAGGCTTTAGACTTGAATTGTCGTGTCTCCGAAGCACTTTAAACTTATATAAGTGATTAGAGCTATTAACGCCTAAGCTGATTACTCTACACGCGATGTTATATATAAGAACACTATTATATCGAATACTATGAGTAATAGCATTAGTACTGGTAGCTCTCTGAGCTTCAGAGCAATATAATTATGGAGAACATGAAGCAATATTGCCATGATAAGTGTACTTATAAATACTATTCTACCCTTTCTAGCTATACTATTAAAAGCATACCCCCAACCGGATAGTGCTGTGGATGCTGAGTGCATTGCAGTACAAGAGCTAGCTCTAAGCAGTCCTACAGCTAATGGATCACGAGCCACCAGGGTGTACATTATGGTTTCTAGAGTAGAGAAGCCCAAACCGACAGAAGCTCCATATACTATACCATCATCTAGCTCATTAAATAACTCCTTGTTTTGAGATACTATATATACTCCTAGAAACTTGCATATCTCTTCTGTTATAGGTGCTAGAAATAGTACGGACATGGTTAGATCAAGAGATAATAGCCTGTGAAGTTTTACCTCTATCAGGAGTGCTAATATAGCAGAAAGGATAAAGCCATATGAAAAGGTTGAGAGTATAGCTATTAAGGGCTCTCTTTCCACCTTCTCCTTACGCCATATGTATATCAAATATGTGATAGCGGGAGCGAATACTGCCACTATAAGAATGGGGTTGTAGAGACTCACTATTATAGCCACCAGTATGGATAGGTAGAGTGGAACGAGTCTAAGTCTCATGGGAGATATATTACTCTAGAATTTATTTGCTTAACCCACAATTAGCTATTGACAGGAAAATACTGCCTTCAAAGATATTAAACTACCTATTCTGCCTTCGACTATCGAGTTTATAACTACCATTACAGTAGAAGTACTATAGTTGTTGCGAGACCAAAATACGACAACTCCTGCAATTGCTGTAAGTGATGTGGCTATTGATGCTCGAATATTAAATCCTATCATTTCTAGGAAGAGAAAGAGTGGACTACTCTCGCTATCTCTATGTAGAGTTACTAGAAAGTTGAAAAGAGTACTTCTAAGATAACAGTCTCTGCATTTGGATTAATCTTTTATTTGTGGAAAGATCCTGTTATCAAACTAAGTTGACAAGGTCTACTTTTAATGATGTGTGAATGTAAACTCAATAATTTTTATTCTTTATCTCACCAATAACAAGTTAACAGAATCGATATTAGAAAGATATAAATATTTACTTTAGAAATACTTTTTTGATTTGATATGTCTACATTAAGCATATTGGATCACATTATACTGGATAAGCTCCAGGAAAATCCATTTAACATCACTAGAATCTCTAGAGATCTCGAGATATCCTGTTATAAGCTTAAGAGAAGGATTAAGATATTACTGGAAGAGAAATCCATAAAGATCTATGCAGAACCTGTGCTACCAAAGCTGGGACTAACTCTAATGCTTTTCATACTTAATGGTAGATCAAATACAAATATAGATATGAGAGTACCATATGGAATGAGCAAATGGAGACTTCTCAAAAACACGACTATGCTGACATATGCTATTCCCAGAAAATTTGTGAAAAACCTGTTGAAATTCATTAAAATTGTCTATGGAAGAGATTCTATACTACTGTATAAAGTTTATGATGAGATGGTAGTGGAGAAGAAGGACTTTAGATTAATAAAGGATCTAACCTACTTTAGTAGATTAATGAGCTTAAAGGACTTAGAAGGAGAACTAGACCTGGAGGGGCATAGACGAGAGGATTTCGATAAACAGGATCTATTGATAATAAGGGAACTCCAAAAAGATGCTACTACTAAAATAGTCAATATAGCTAATAAATTAGGAGTAAGTAAACAGTTAGTAAGCTACCATTTAAGGAAACACATCCTCCCCAGAGGATTAATCAAGTTTAATGCTAGGATCTCTAAGAGCTTTGAAGACAATCTTACCTATCATTTCCTTATAGACTTCGACAATCCCCTTAATGCTATCATCTTCTCCAAGAATATTGCTAGATCTCCTTATACTAGTAGTGTATTCCTATCAGGATCCTCTATTTTCATGCCAGGTCTTCGCATGCCCACTGAGATTTTCCTGAAACTTCTACAGACACTCGATAAATTTGTGATGGACGGTATAGTGATCAGATATGAGCACTACATACAGGATCCTTACTCATTACCTATTAAGCGCACAATACAATGTAGGACGTATAGAAAAGATAGGTGGTTACCAGACGAATTATTACTAGCCGTAAATAAGGGAGAAGTAGAGGTTATAAAACAAAATGAGGAAAGTATGGGTAATCGTGAGATAAGTGAAAAACACAGATACCTCAGAATTTAGGATCTCCTCATTAATCGGGTGACTCTCTTCTCATCATCAAATTTAATATTCCTGCTAAGTTTTAAAATTAATGCTCTTAAACACATCCAAATATGCACTGTAGAGGTCTCATTCAATACTCCATAGTGCACTACGTTAACTATAATCTTTCATATTTAACTACTGACTTACTTATTAGTCAACTTTTAAATAATTCTCAATATTTTTATAACCAGAATTGTCTACAGACAAGCTAGTACTTTGAAGCTGGCTTTCATATCTTTCTGTACTCCTATATTTTTCATTAACAATCATAATTTACTCTTATGAATACAATACTTTTCAGTAAATTAAAAAATAATTTATATTTTGCTTAGTGCAGTTCCTGTATCCATATTTATTATAGCCCCACTGTAACCCCAAATTACAGCACTTAGTCCAAAGACCTCAGTAAACTGAGGCTTCAGTACCAACAGGTTGTGGTAGAATATTCTTAGAGTATCTCCTACTCTAAACTCATCAGCTACTTCACTCCAGGTGACTTCTCCTTCACCAGCTTTTATCCACTTTTCACTAATCATGACCAGCACTTTGTTTCCATTCCTATCTAGCACTAAGAAGTTCCCTCCCTTTGATGATATCTCTCCCTTAATACTCATGTAGGTCTTCGTGTGTATATGCCTGCGTGTATAGTATTTTAATGTGCACGGTCTTATTAGGGAAACATCTCCTTGTTTTAGACCTGCCAGTATGTAGTATGTATTGTTCCCCTTCACTATGGTTCCAACTATTACAGTAGCACTTCCCTTACTAACGTACTCCATAGATTCGGTCCAATTAGAGAGGCCTATGGATTCACTTGTCATCACTATCCATCTTCCCCTAGCTATGAGTTCTCCTGTTAAGCTCTCACTAGTTACTTCTATCGTAGTGTTAGTAACAGCAGTTATAGTAACCTCATAGACCTCTAGTTTAGGTTTTGGCTTAGTTACTGCTGTGGGAGCATAGGTATAGATTAGGACTGACGCTATTAGTGCCGCTAGTACTAAGGGGGCTATATTCTTTAACATGTTCTCACGGGATTCTAACTATGGCAGCCAATATAAGTGATATGTACTTATCGTCTATGTCCAAAATGACCTTACAACCCTTACTCGTGTCCATTTGTATTGCTTTTCCTAGATTTCTCCCCGTAAAGTCTTACTTCTACAGTAGAGTCTATTCTTGACCCCAGAAGGTTCACTAATCTTATACCAGTAACAAAGGTACTAAGAGAGAAATGAAATTTATTTCTACTTAACATCCTCAGACTTCCACTTCGAGTATTGAGCCATTAGTTAAGTTAAAGCATACATAAGTCCTCTCATCTATAGTTATCCAAGAATTCGGTTCTAAAATGTGTCCTCTTCCTCTCTCTAGAGGATGCCCGTTTACCTTCACTCGTTTAACCGTTCTATCAGTCATAAAGCTTAAAGTAAAGTTTTTACAATTAAAGGGTGTCTTGAAGATGAGTTTGATAACATTCCGACTCACTTCAGACTTTCTGAACTTGAAGACCTTTGAAGTAACAAAGTACCTAGCTATCTCACTGCACTTCATCCAAATGACACTGTCTCCTAAGATCTTGTTTATTCGGAGTATAGTCTCTTTAAGGGCGTTAAATCCTACTTTATTATCCTCTCCATGAGTATTCCACCAGTGCGTGTGGAACACGAGGTAGGATCTCCTCCTGTAGAGATCTATAAGCCTACCTCCT
>Ga0190309_1000393_pt1 | contig 12343 bp, 14 predicted proteins | sample 48700767_MG_FD_161656 | JGI IMG/M metagenome (GOLD analysis project Ga0190309, IMG submission 161656) | Hydrothermal vent sediment bacterial communities from Southern Trench, Guaymas Basin, Mexico - 4870-07-6-7_MG | ecosystem: Environmental > Aquatic > Marine > Hydrothermal vents > Sediment ... | reverse complement strand
ATCCTCCTCTCCATGAATTTTTACCCAAGACTGAAGCAGAAATTAAAGAGTTAGCTCAAAAATTGAATATCCCTGAAAAAAAGATAAAAGATAAAGTAACTGCCTTACATGAATTTAATCCTATGTTGGGTTTCAGAGGTTGTAGATTAGGAATAGTTTATCCTGAAATTACTCAAATGCAAACAAGAGCTATTTTTAAAGCTGCTTGTCAGTTAAAAAAAGAGGGTAAAAAAGTTTTTCCTGAGATAATGGTCCCTCTTGTTGGAAATGTAGAAGAGATAAAGAGACAAAAAGAGATAATAGATAAAATAGCTAAAGAAGTTATGGAAGAAGAAGGTGTAAAACTCAAATACAGTGTTGGGACTATGATAGAAGTTCCAAGAGCAGCTTTGACAGCTGATAAAATAGCTGAAATTGCTGAATTCTTTAGCTTTGGAACGAATGATTTGACTCAAATGACTTTTGGATTTTCAAGAGATGATGTAGGAAGATTTTTACCCCAATATTTGAAAGAAGGTATCCTTAAGTCTGATCCTTTTCAAAAGTTAGACACAGAAGGTGTAGGGCTATTGATGGAGATAGGAGTTCAAAAGGGAAGGAAAGTTCGCAAAGATTTAAAGATAGGTATCTGTGGAGAGCACGGAGGAGAACCTGATTCTGTAGAGTTTTGTCATAAAATAGGATTAGATTATGTAAGTTGCTCGCCTTTTAGAATTCCTATAGCAAGAATGGCTTTAGCTCATGCTCAATTAAAAGAATTGAAAGAAAGAAAATCTAAGAAGAGAAGGAAGAAAAAATGATTTATGAAAGAAGCTATTAAAAGCTATTTAGAAAAAATAAAAGATATTCCAGTATTAACACCTAAAGAAGAGAGAGAATTAGCCAGAAAAATAAGAAAGGGAGATAAAGAAGCAAGAAAAAAGATGATAGAAGCAAATTTAAAGTTAGTTGTAAATATTGCCAAGCATTATATAGGATTAGGTTTACCTTTAACAGATTTAATAGCTGAAGGAAATTTGGGTTTAATGAGAGCAGTTGAAAAATTTAATCCACGCAAAGGCTTTAGATTCAGTACTTATGCAGCATGGTGGATAAAACAAGCCATAACCAGAGCCATTATTGAACAGGCTAAAACCATAAGGATACCTGTGTATTTAAGTGAAATGATATCAAAGATAAAAAAGAAAAAAGAAGAGTTTTGTCAGAAATATGGGAGAGAACCCACTTTACAAGAACTCGCAAGGAGAGTAAAGATTTCAAAAAAGAAATTAGAAAGGATAGAAATACTAATGGCAAAGACAGCCTCTTTAGAAGCTCGTATCGGTGAAGATAAAGAAAATGAATTTGTTGAAGTTATTAAAAATGAAAAAGCAAAAACAGAATCTGAAGTAGAGAGATTTCTAAAACATCAAGAGATTTTGGAATTAATGGAAGTTTTAACTCCACGTGAAAGAGAGATATTAGATTTAAGATTCGGGTTAAAAACCCAAACTCCACAGACTTTAGCAGAAGTAGCCAAAAAATTGGGGATCTCTAGAGAAAGAGTAAGACAAATAGAAGAGAGAGCTTTAGAAAAATTAAAAAAATTTATTGAAAAAATAGAATCTTCTCAATAAGGAGGAAGATAATGAAGATATTAGAAAGGTACATAAGAACTATCCCAGATTTTCCCAAAAAAGGAATATTGTTTAGAGATATTACTCCTCTTTTAGGTAAGAAAGAAATTTTTAAAAAAGCTATAAATGCTCTTTTAAAAGAAGTTAAAGATTTAAAACCAGATTACTTAGTATGTCCAGAATCTAGAGGTTTTATATTTGGAGGAGCTTTAGCTTACAGATTAAACTGTGGATTTGTGCCTGTAAGAAAGAAAGGTAAACTCCCTTATAAAACTTATAAAGTTTCATATACCTTAGAATATGGTAAAGAGACTTTTGAGATTCATCAGGATGCTATAAGAAAGAATTCCAAAGTAATAATCTTTGATGATTTGTTAGCTACAGGAGGGACAGCTTTAGCTCTAATAAAACTATGTAAAAAATTCAATGCTAAGATTTTGGCTGTTCTATTTTTAATAGAATTGACAGCTTTAAACGGAAGAAAGAACTTGTCAGGTTATAGAGTTCATTCTATAATTAAATTTTGAGAGCGCCTGTAGCTCAGAAGGAAGAGCTCAGCCCTCCTAAGGCTGGTAAGCGGGAGTTCGAGTCTCCCCAGGCGCATTTTGAGGTAATCTTTTTAGTTAATCAAAAATTACAGTTTTGTTATTATAAACAAGAATCTTTCTTTCTAAATGCCATCTAACAGCTCTACTCAATACTACTTTTTCTAAATCTTGACCTTTTCTAATCAAGTCTTTAAGAGAATCTCTGTGACTAATCCTTACAGTATCCTGCTCAATAATGGGACCGGCGTCCAATTCTTCAGTTACATAGTGGCTTGTAGCTCCAATTATTTTTACTCCTCTTTGATAGGCTTGTTTGTAAGGAGCTCTTCCTTTAAAGGCAGGCAAGAACGAATGGTGAATATTTATGATTTTGTTAGGAAATTCTTTAACAAATTGTTTGGTTAAAATTTGAGTATACCTTGCTAAAACTATTAAATCTATTTTTTCTTTTTTTAAAAGTTCAATCTGCTTTTTTTCTTGAATTATCTTATTTTCTTTTGTAATAGGAAATTCAAAAAATTTAATACCAAAGTTTTCAGCTACCTTTTTGGCATTAGGATGATTGCTAATGATTAAAGGGATTTGACACTTAAATTGACCACTTTCGTATCTTAACAGTAAGTCATATAAACAATGTAAGTGCTTAGATACGAATATTGCCATACGCAAGACTTGGTCTGTAAAATAAAGAGACCATTTCATATTGAATTCTTTAGCTATAGGAAGAAACTTTTTTGAGATTTTATCTTTTTTGATTTTAAAATCTTTTAAAGACCACTCAATTCTCATAAAGAAAGTGTTAGTTTGAGTATCTATGTGTTGATCAGCATGTTCAATATTACCATTATTTTCATATATAAAATTTGTGATTTTAGCCAAAATTCCTTTTCTGTCTGGGCAGGAAATTAACAGGATTGCATTGCACATAATTCAAACATTTTAATTCTAATAAACTTTAAATTCAAGTTATTTTAATTTTTCTACTTTTTCAAAAATCCTTGAAGGTTTAGAGTTTTTGTTTTATAATCAAATTTGAAATGCTCCAAAAACAGATGTTTTTATTTGAAAATAAGAAAGTTCAACCCAAACCCGAGTATAACATGAAGATAAGTATAGATTTAGATAGATTTTTTTCTTTTCTAATAGTGTTAATAGTCTTTATTGTAACTGTTTTTTGTTTAGGGTATTCTGCTGGGTTTAAAAAGGCAATCTTTCTAACTAATTTAAAACAGCCAGTCCTTAAAAAAATAAGTTTTGAAAAAAAAGTTACTAAGAAAATTGCGAAATCAAGAGAATTTCAAAAGGAGATAGTGAAAGATACACCGAAGATAGAAAAAAAAGAAGAATTTAAATACAGGTATACAGTTCAATTAGCTACTTACACTTATAAGAATAAAGAGATCGCTCAAGAATATTTAAAAAAATTAAGAGAAAGAGGAATAAACGCTTTTATTATACATAGTAAAGATTACATAGTTTTATGTGCAGGAGAATTTAAAGATAGAAAGGAAGGAGAAATTCTTCTAAGTAAGCTAAGAGAGGAATTCAAAGATAGTTTTATAAGGAGGTATATAAGATGACTCTTCATTCTTCTTTAAAGAGTGCAGATAAGAAAGGAGCTCAAAAATCTGTGCTTTCAAGAATGGAGAGGATAAAGTTGTTAGTAGAAAAAGGCAAAAAAATAGATGAAGTTCCTGTTTTTGGCCTTCCCAAGATAAAGGTTGCTAAAGTAAAGATTAAAAAGACTGTAAAAGAAGAAAAGAAAGAGGAAGAAACAAAGCAAGGTTAAAGGTCTATATTTTGAGATCAGAAAATTTTATGAAATCTATTAGTTTGGTAATTTTTATTACTTTATTTATAACTAATGCTTTTTGTTTTACCTTAGGATATATAACACATGATGGTATAAATTTAAGGTCTGATTCAAGAATTACTTCTCAGATTATATGTAAATTGAATAAAGGAGAAAGGGTAAATATTATTGGCAAAAGATATGAATGGTATAAAGTTGTACTTCCTAAAAAATGTTCATGCTATGTTTATAAAGATTATTTAAAAAGGAAGGGCAGAAAAGGAATATGCACAGCTACAAATGTAAATATAAGGATCAGACCTTCTTTGGATTCAGAGATTGTGGGTAGATTATCTAAAGGAGAAGAAGTTGAGATATTAGGGATAAATAAAGATTTTTACAAGATAACTCCTACTTTAAAATGCTATGGTTATGTGCATAAAAAATTTGTTAAACTTTTAAAGTCTGATAAGAAAGAAGATCAGTCTAATGTAAAGAGTTCTAAAAAAGATTTAGAGAAAAAGTTTGTAGAGTTTATAGGTTTTTTTACAAAAGAAGATGGATTTTATTTTTTAAAGACACCTGACAAAATATATAAAATAAAGACTTTTAGGAATTTAGATAAATTTATAGGTAAAAGAATAAAGATGAGAGGTTATATTTGTGAAAATAAAAAGTTCGTATTAAAAAGTATAAAGATATTAAAAGATGTTAATAATTAAATTGATATTCTCTTTTTTCATGTTTTTTATAGCTTTAACTGTCCATGAGTTTGCTCATGGATTTGTAGCTTATAAGAAAGGAGACCCTACTGCTAAATTTTCAGGAAGATTGACTTTAAACCCTTTAGCCCACATAGATCCAATAGGAACATTTCTTTTACCTTTGTTTTTAATAATATCTGGTTCACCTGTTGTGTTTGGTTGGGCAAAGCCAGTTCCTATTAATACTTGGTTGTTGAGGAATCCTAAAAAAGATATAGTTCAAATAGCATTGGCAGGACCTTTAGCTAATTTTCTTTTTGCAGTATTATTAGGTATACTTTACAGAATTCTATCTTTTATTCCCTTTTTTAAAATTATTCTTCCTGAGTTAATATTTTTAAATTTACTTTTATGTGTATTTAATTTGATACCTATCCCTCCATTAGATGGTTCAAGAATTTTAAGTGGACTTTTACCTTATCCTTGGTCTTTAAAGTATTCTATGATCGAACCTTATGGGTTTATAATTATCATCATTTTATTATTTTTAGGAATAGGCGATTGGTTATTGTTACCAATTGTAAATTTTCTATATTCTTTAATTCTTTAAAAAGTGACAGAGATAAAAGTTAATCTCAAAGAGAGTCCATATTCTGTCTATCTTCTAAAGGAAAACTTTTCTCAAAATTTTAAAAAAATCATCTCAAAATTAGATTTACCTTCAAGAGTTCTGGTAGTCACTAACAAAAAGATAGCTTCTCTTTTTTTAAATAAAGTATTAGATCCTTTGAGAGGCAGAAAAATTAAAGTGTTTTTTGTTCCAGATTCTGAGAAAGCAAAATCTTTTTATTATTTTATAAAGTTAACACAAGAAGCTGTAAATTTTGATAGACTGGGAGATCTGTTTTTTACTGCTCTTGGAGGAGGAGTGATAGGAGATTTAGTTGGATTTTCTGCTTCAGTATATAGAAGAGGTGTACCTTACATTCAGATACCCACCACACTTTTAGCTCAGGTAGATTCTTCAATTGGAGGAAAAACAGGCATCGATTTAGAATCTGCTAAAAACATGGTAGGAAGTTTTTATCAGCCAAAAGCTGTAATAAGTTATTTAGGTTTTTTAGAGACTTTATCTATGAAAGAAATAATAAATGGAGGAGCTGAAATAGTAAAGTATGGTGTAATTAAAAGTAAAGAGTTATTCTATTATTTAAGAGACAATTTAGAAAGATTCTTAAAGTTAAATAGAAAAGTGCTTTTTAAAATAATTTATGAATGTATAAATATTAAAAAGAAGATAATAGAATTAGATGAAAAAGAGACAAAGGGAATAAGGACTATTCTAAATTTTGGGCACACTATAGGACACGCTATAGAATCAGCTACTTTTTATAAAAAATACTCTCATGGAGAAGCCATAAGTATAGGTATGGTTTTAGCTACTCAGATAGCTTTGAAAATGGGAATATGTAAAGAAAAAGTATATTGGGAAGTAAAAACTATCTTAGAAAAAATGGGGCTTCCTACAAAGATAAAAAAGATTCCACCATCTTTATTAATCCAATCTCTTTTAAAAGATAAAAAGTTTAAAAGAGGCAGAATAAGAATGGTCTTACCTTTAAAAATAGGCAAAGCAAAGGTATTTGAGGATGTAGATTTAAGTTTAATAAAGGAAGTTATTCAACGAGGATCTTAAATTCTTTACCTTTATATTCAAAAATAACTTCATTCTCATTTATTTTAATGATTTTAGCTCCTTTAATTACATCTCCTTCTTTAAAGATTTTTCCTTTATATAAAACAAGAGGGTTCTTTTCTTGATATAAAATTCCTTCAATTTTTATAAAAGGAATTTTAAAATCTTTTCTTTTATTGGTCTTTATGATTTTAAATTTAACTTTTCTTAAACTCTTAAAATACTTTTGAAAGAAAAATAAACCCAACCCTCCCATCCCTAACAACGATATTAACAAAAAGACTTTTAATAAATTTGTATTTTTCTTATCAGTTGAATTTTTATTTTTTTTAGAATCTTCAAGTTTCTTTAAAGCATCGTAAATTATACTCATTTCAATTCTTCAATACATTTTAATATTATCTCTTTATTTATTATTTTTTCATTCTCTACAAATCCTGCCAAAAGAGCTCTATCACACAGAATATTTATCTTTCTTGGAACTCCCTTTGAAAATTCATAAATAAGTTCATAGCATTCAGGTTTAAAGATTTCTCTTTGAGCACCTGCAGTCTTTAACCTGTGTAATATATAAGGTTTAATCTCTTCAAACTCTAAAGGTGTTATATTAAATTTTACCGCAATTCTTTGAGAAATCTGTCTTAAATTTTCAGATTTCAAAATATCTTCTAATTCATTTTGTCCAACTAAGATTATTTGAAGTAATTTGTGTTTGTTCGTTTCTAAGTTAGAAAGAAGCCTTATTTGTTCTAATTGTCTTGGTTTTAAATTCTGAGCTTCATCAACAATTAACACAGCGTTCCCACCCAAAGAATTTACTTCTAACAAAAAATCAGTTAGTTCTTTAACTATATCTAATCTATTCTTTCTTTTAGGTTTTAAACCAAAATCCTGAGCTATTAGATTGAGAAGTTGGACATCTGAAAAATAAGGATTGAGAATAAAAGAGGTCTTTATTTCCTTAGAGAGTTTTGAAAGGAGGTATTTACACAGAGTAGTTTTACCAGTACCCACATCTCCTGTAATGGTTATTATCCCTTTTCTATATTTTATTCCGTAAATTAAACAAGCAACAGCTCTTTTGTGCTTTTGACTTTGATAAAAGTAATCTGGGTCACTAGTTATTTCAAATGGAAATTCTTTTAGACCAAAAAATTCTAAATACATTAATAAAATTATAATAAAGTTTTTACAAAAATAAAATTAAATTTGAAATAAGTTTTGAAGTTGATATAATATAGCTATTACATATCTAAACCTAAAAGGATAAAAATGCCTGAGTTAAGAAAGGATCCTATAATCGGTAGATGGGTAATAATTTCTACAGAGAGAGCAAAAAGACCCAAAGATTTTAAGACTAGAATAAAAGAACCTCCTGAAAGAGATTGTCCTTTTTGTGAAGGAAAAGAAGATTGCACCCCTCCAGAAATCTTTGCAATTAGAGATAATAATTCAGAGAAAAACAAACCTGGTTGGAAAGTGAGGGTAGTTCCAAGTATAGCTCCTTTGTTAAGAATAGAAGGAGATTTAGATCCCAGAGGAAGAGGACTTTATGATATTCTAAATGGAGTAGGAGCTCATGAAGTAATAATAGAGACTCCTCAACATATTTACAATATAGCAGATTTAGAACCTGAACAAATATTCTTGATATTGACTGCTTACAAAGAGAGATTAGTAGATTTAGAAAATGATCCCAGATTAAGATACGTATTAATATACAAAAACTATGGATACTTAGCAGGAGCAGGAAAGATTAAACATGCAAGGAGCAATCTAATAGCTTCTCCTATAATTCCTAAAAGAGTAAAAGAAGAATTGGTAGGTGCGAGGAGATACTTTGAATACCATGATAGGTGTATCTTTTGTGATATGATAAGACAAGAATCTGAGCAGAAAAAAAGATTGGTGTATGAGAATGAAGGCTTTTTTTGTTTTTGCCCTTTTGCTTCAAGGTTTCCTTTTGAGGTTTGGGTTTTACCTAAAAATCACAGCTGTGATTTCCAAAAGTGTAATGAAGAGGAGTTAAAACTTTGCGCTCAGGCAATAAAAGAGGTTTTTTTAAGATTAAAGATTAGTTTAAATGATCCTCCTTACAATTTTGTTCTCCATACAGCTCCTTACAGGAGAAAGAGACCTGGTTACTGGCGAACGATTCTTCATGATTATCACTGGCATATTGAAATTACACCTCGCTTGACCAGAGTAGCAGGTTTTGAATGGGGAACAGGCTTTTATATCTGTCCTACTCCTCCAGAAGAAGCTGCTAAAGTTTTAAGGGAGATAGAAAATGCCTGAACTAAGAAAAGATCCAATAGTAGGTAGATGGGTAATAGTCAATACAGAAAATCCTCGCACACCCAGAGATTATGAAATAATCCCTCACGAATGGAAAGGAGAAAAGGACTGCCCATTTTGCTATGGAAATGAATATATGACTCCTCCTGAGATAGAAGCTATAAGAGATGAGAACTCAGCTCCTAACACTCCTGGTTGGAAAGTAAGAGTAGTTCCCAATAAGTTTCCTGCTCTTAGAATAGAAGGAGACTTAGATAAAAGACCAGAAGGTATGTATGATATGTGCAATGGAATAGGAGCTCATGAAGTAATAATAGATACTCCTTACCATTATAAAGATATTTGTGAATTAACATCTGAAGAGATATTTCTGGTGCTTTCTGTTTATAAATCGAGGATGGTAGATTTAAAGAATGATAAAAGGTTTAAATTCATACTTCTTTTCAAAAATGTAGGAGAGTTAGCAGGTGCCTCCTTAGAGCATCCTCATTCTCAACTAATAGCTTTACCAATGATTCCAAAGAATGTAAAAGAAGAATTAGATGGATCAAAACATTTCTTTCATTACCATGAAAGATGCATTTTCTGTGATATAATAAATCAAGAAAGGTCTGAGTCTGAGAGGGTCTTATTTGAAAATCAAGATTTTATAAGTTTTTGTCCTTTTTTTGGAAGATTTCCTTTTGAAGTTTGGATTTTGCCTAAAAAACATATGGCTGAGTTTCAGAATGTTTGTGAATCACAGTTAAGAGCTTTGGCAGAAATATTAAAAGCTACTTTACTCAGATTAAAAAAAGTCTTGAGTTCACCTGATTATAATTATATAATTCATACTGCTCCTTTTGATTATGAGTTCTGTGAAAGTTATCACTGGCATATAGAGATAATGCCCAAATTAATTAGACCTGCAGGTTTTGAATGGGGTTCAGGTTTTTATATAGTTCCAACACCTCCAGAACTAGCTGCTAAAATTTTAAAAAATGAGTAAAAGAAAGGAGGGGGAAAGTCATGGTAAGAATTGGAATTAATGGATTTGGAAGAATCGGAAGGCAAGTTTTTAGAATTGCTTTTGAAAGAGAAGATATAGAAATAGTAGCTATTAATGATTTACCAACACCAGTTGAAACCTTTGCCCATCTTTTAAAATACGATTCAAACTATGGGATTTATAAATATCCTGTAAAAGCACAGGAAGAAAAATTAATAGTTAATGGCAAAGAGATAAAAGTATTAACTGAAAAAGATCCTTCCAAACTCCCCTGGAAAGACTTAGGAGTAGATATAGTAATAGAATCTACAGGAGTTTTTAGAGAAGCTGAAAAAGCAAAAGCACACTTAGAAGCTGGTGCTAAGAAAGTCATAATTACTGCTCCTGCCAAAAATGAAGATATTACCATAGTATTAGGAGTAAATGAGGATAAGTATTTGCCTCAATCTCATCACATAATCTCAAATGCATCTTGCACTACTAATTGTTTAGCTCCCTTAGTAAAAGTTTTGCATGATAATTTCAAAATAGTAAAAGGTTTAATGACTACGATTCACTCTTACACAAATGATCAGAGGGTTTTAGATTTAACGCACAAAGATTTGAGAAGAGCAAGAGCAGCAGGTTTATCTATGATCCCTACTACAACTGGAGCTGCTAAAGCTATCGGTAAAGTGATTCCTGAAATGAAAGGCAGATTAGATGGAATAGCTGTAAGAGTTCCTACTCCTACAGTATCTTTGACCGATTTAACTGTAGAAGTAGAAAAATCTACTACTGTAGAAGAAGTAAATTCTAAATTTAAAGAAGCTTCAGAAACTTATCTTAAAGGTATATTACAATATACAGAAGAAGAGTTAGTTTCAAAAGATTTTGTGGCAAATCCTCATTCTTGTATATTAGATGCTAAGTTAACAAAAGTAATAGAAGGAAATTTTGTAAAGGTCTTTGGTTGGTATGATAATGAATGGGCATATTCAGTAAGAGTCGTAGATTTAGTGGAATTCATTTATAAAAAAGGACTTTAAGTCTATTGTAATTTTTTAAAAAGGAGGGGTTTTTGGTATGAACCTTAATAAAAAAACTTTAAAGAGTTTTGATTTTAGAGACAAGAAAGTTTTGGTGAGAGTAGATTTTAACGTTCCTTTAGAAGATAATAAAGTCGCAGATGACACAAGGATTAGAGAAGCCCTTCCTACAATAAAATATCTTTTAGAAAATGGAGCCAAAAAAGTTATTTTATGTTCACATTTAGGAAGACCAAAAGGGAAAGTAGTAGAATCTTTAAGAATGGATCCTGTTGCTCAAAAACTAAAAGAACTTTTAGGCCAAAATATTTTAAAATTAGATGATTGTGTAGGAGAAGAAATAAAAGCTCAAATAGAATCTACACAAATAAGATTGATACTCTTAGAGAATTTAAGGTTCCATCCAGAAGAAGAGAAAGGAGATGAAAATTTTGCAAAAGAGTTAGCTGAATTAGCCGATATCTATGTAAACGATGCTTTTGGGACAGCTCACCGTGCACATGCTTCAACTTGTATTGTAGCAAAGTTTTTACCTTCTTGTATAGGGTTTCTAATGGAAAAGGAGATAAAATATTTAAGTAAAATTATTTTAAATCCTGATAAACCTTTTGTTGCTATTTTAGGAGGAGCTAAAGTCTCAGATAAGATCAGAGTAATAGAAAATCTTTTAGATAAAGTAGATAAAATTTTAATTGGTGGAGCAATGAGTTATACTTTCTTGAAAACAAAAGGAATAAATATTGGTAATTCAAAAATAGAAGCAGATAAATTAGATTTAGCTACCAGAATCTTAGAACTTGCTCAAAGTAAAGGAGTAAAAATAATTTTACCTCAAGACCACATAGTAGCTCAAAGTTTAGATAAACCTGAGACTAAAAGAGTAACTGATAATGAAATTCCTGAAGGTTTTATGGGCTTAGATATTGGTCCAAAAACTATTGAGCTTTTTAAAGAAGAGTTAAAGACAGCAAGAACTATTTTATGGAATGGACCTGTGGGAGTCTTTGAGAAAGATGATTTTTCACAAGGCACAAAAGAGTTAGCTTTATATTTAGCAGATTTAACTTCTAAAGGAGTTACGACTGTAATAGGAGGAGGAGATAGTGCTTCAGCTGTTGCAAAATTTAAAGTAAAAGATAAACTAACTCATGTCTCTACAGGAGGAGGAGCGAGTTTAGAATTTTTAGAAGGAAAAGACTTACCAGGAATTAGTGCCATTGAAGATGAGTAAAGAAAGAAAGATCTTAATAGCTGGTAACTGGAAGATGCACAAAACAAATGAGGAAGCCGTTGATTTAGTTAACCAGATTAAAAAAGAAGTTTCTCAAATTCAAGAAGTAGATATTGTAGTGTGTCCTCCTTTTACAGCTTTAAGTGATGTGAAAAAAATAATTTCAGATACCAATATAAAATTAGGAGCTCAGAACATGTACTTTGAATCTGAAGGTGCTTTTACAGGTGAAATATCACCCAAGATGCTCAAAAGTATAGGTTGTGAATTCGTTATAATAGGACATTCAGAGAGAAGGAAATATTTTAAAGAAGAAGATTCTTTAATAAACAAAAAATTAAAATCAGCTTTAGGATGGGATTTAACTCCTATATTTTGTGTAGGAGAGACATTAGAAGAAAGAGAAAACAACCTAACCCTTCAAGTTTTAGAGAGGCAATTA
>Ga0190309_1000392_pt1 | contig 12353 bp, 7 predicted proteins | sample 48700767_MG_FD_161656 | JGI IMG/M metagenome (GOLD analysis project Ga0190309, IMG submission 161656) | Hydrothermal vent sediment bacterial communities from Southern Trench, Guaymas Basin, Mexico - 4870-07-6-7_MG | ecosystem: Environmental > Aquatic > Marine > Hydrothermal vents > Sediment ... | reverse complement strand
GAAAAAATACCTTGGGCTTGTGTTCATATTTTAACTAATGGTGTATTACTTACTGATGAAATGACAGAAAAAATCTTAAATTCAAAATTAGACTGGATTGGAATAAGTTTTCATGGGATAAGAAAAGAGACGGTTGAGAAAACAATGGGTATAAATTTTGATATAACATTTGAAAGGATTAATAAATTTATAGAAAAGGCAAAAAAAATAAAGAATATAAAGGAATACATAATGATAACTTTCCTAAAGCATAAATATTTAACAGATGAAGAAAAAGAAGAAGCGATTAAATACTGGAGAAATAAAGGAATAGAAAGAATTAGTTTTTTTGAAGCTCCTATCTCACGTGCAGGGAATGTAAAAAGTCTAAATAAGATATATCATAAAGAAAAAATTGTTGGTTGTAAATCTATATGGGCAGAAGAAATGATTCATATTACTGAGGATGGAAAAGTAATTTTATGTTGTATGGATTGGAGAAGGGAAGTTATTTTAGGAGATTTGAATAAAGAAAGTATATACAGTGTGTGGAATGGAAGAAGAAAAGAAATTTGGCAGATGATTAAAGGATATAAAGAGATGCCAGAGGATTTTTTATGTAGAAGATGTGAAGAAGCAATAACAGAAAAAGAAAAAAAATCAGTTTTACTTGTGAACTTACCTCCTTGGGGTGTAGATACTCCTTATTTAGGTATTGCTTCTCTTGCTAGTTATCTTAATAAGAACAGAATACCTACTCAAGTATTCGATTTTAATATAGAGTTGTATAATCTCGTTCCTTCAGAATATAAGTATCTATGGGGTATGAACTATAGTAGTTGGTGGAAAAATAAGTTTAGTTTTATTAAAGATAAAATAGGTCCTCATATTTATGCTTTAATGGAAAGATTGTTATACTTTCCTCACAAAATAATAGGATTTTCTCTTCCTTCAAATTGGTCATACACAATTTTAGAAGAAATAGTAAGAAAAATAAAAGAGAGGGATAAAAATAAAATAATAATATTAGGAGGGATTTCTATATCAATAAAAGAACAAAGATTTGAGATTTTAAAACGAATAGAAAAATATATAGATTATTGCATCATTGGTGAAGGAGAAAAGGCTTTGTATGAGATAGTAAAGAACATTTTTGAGAAAAAAGAAGATGATATAAAAAAGATTAAAGGAGTATTAACAAAGGATACTTTTTTTAGTGATGGAGAAAAAGCAGAGATAGAATCACTCGATGAATTACCTTTCCCTTCCTTTGAGGAGTTTGATCTTGAAAAATACACTGCAAAAGGTAGCCTTCCTATAGAATTTTCTCGAGGGTGTATAGGTAATTGTTCATTTTGCGATTTTAAAATAATTTCTCCTCGATTTAAGAAAAAGACAGCTTCTTACATTTTTAATCAGATTAAATATTATATAGAAAAGTATGGCATAAACCATCTTACAGTTGTAGATCCTGCACTAAATTCAGATATAAAAACTTTAGAAGAATTATGTGATTTGCTAATCAAATACAAGGTTAAAATTAAGTTATCTGGTTTAGCTATTCCCCGAAAAGAGATGAGTTATGAATTACTCTGTAAGATGAAAAAAGCAGGCTTTTACCGTTTAGAATATGGAGTTAAAAGTGGCTCTGATAAAATTCTTAAGTTAATGAGGAAAATGTTTACTTCTGAGATAGCTGAAAAAGTAATCAAAGATACTTATAGAGCAGGAATAGAAGTACATTTATATTTTATAGTAGGTTTTCCTGGAGAAGGAGAAAAAGAATTTAATGAAACAAAAGAATTTTTAAAAAGAGTAGCTTTATACGTAACAGCAATAAAATCAATTAATCCTCTTTATGTAATGGCAGGTTCAGAAATATTTTATCATCCAGAGAAATATGGGATTATTATACCTGATAATGAAGGTGATAGAAAATGGTATACAGTGAATTTAGATAACACTTTTGATATAAGAAGAGAAAGAGTATTGGAGTTAAAAAGATGGGCAAAAGAACTAAATATAAAATTTTCAGAAGATGCTGAATCTTTGGAATTCACCTTAAAATTTGCTGAAAAGAAAAAAGAAAATGAAATTATAAGTATAAAAAAGAAAACGTTACCTGAGGAAGTTAAAAAATGTGATTTTCTTTTAATTAATCTTCCTCCTTGGTCTCAAGAAAATCCTCATATAGGTGTTGGTTATTTATGCAGTTATTTAAGAAAAAAAAGATTCAAACCTAAAGTTTTAGATTTAAATAAAAAATTTTATCTTAACCATCAAGATTTTAAAATGCTCTGGCATGTGGAGAATAAAAATTTCTGGTCAAATGAATCTACATTTCCTTTAATTTTAAGAATTTTTAAAAAAGATATAGATGAAGCAATAAAAGAGATACTATCTTATGATTGTAAAGTTTTAGGGTTTTCTGTAGTAGATCCAAAAGAAAAACTTACTATTGAATTTATAAAAAGGATAAAAGAGAAAGCACCAGACAAAAAAATAATATTGGGAGGTCCTGCCACCTCTACTTATGAGCAGAGAAAGATTTTTTTAGATAATGTGGATAAAGATATAACTGCTTTTGTTATTGGAGAAGGTGAAGTCGCTCTCTTTTCTTTGTTGAGAAATATTTTAGAAAAGAGGGAAATAGATAACATTGAAGGATGTATGGTTAAAAAAGATGGTAAGTGGAAATATAAAGAAAGAAAATTTTTTATTCCTCTTGATGAATTACCTTTTCCTACCTATGAAGAGTTTGATATGAGTCTATATGGAAGATCTATTTTAGTTGAATGGTCAAGAGGTTGTATTGGAAGATGCGCTTTTTGTAAAAACTACAAACTTTTCCCTGTATTTAGAGTAAGATCTCCTGAGAATATATTAAAAGAATTAAGATTTCATAAAGAGAAATATAAAATTGAAGAATTCACAGTAGTAGATAATATATTAAATGGAGATTTAAATAATTTAAGAAAAGTTTGTGAAAAAATAATAAAGGAAAATTTAAAAATAAGATGGACAGGCCAAATTGCTCCTTCAAAAAATATGGATTTTGAATTTTTTAAATTATTAAAAAAAGCAGGTTGTTTTAAATTACAAATTGGGTTTGAATCTGCTTCAAATAAGGTATTAAAAAAAATGAGAAAAACTTTTACTCAAGAGATATCTGAAAAGAATATAAAATATGCAAAAAAAGCAGGAATAGAAACAGAAATTTTTGTTATGATAGGTTTTCCTGGTGAAGATGAAAAAGAATTTAAAAAGACTTATGATTTTATAAAAAGAAACTCAAAATATATTGATACTATAAAATCTATAAATACTCTGCATTTAATAGCAGGAACAGATGTATATGAGAAAAGAGAAGATTTTGGAATAAAACCTTTACCTAAAGAAAACTGGCATTATTTATGGGAGACTTACGATGGAAATAATTATAAAATAAGAAAAAGAAGAGCAGAAATACTTTTAGATTTAGCTTACAATTTAGGAATAAAAGTTATGGAGACGAATATAACTGAAGGTAAAGAAAGTATATTTAAAGTTATAAAAGAAAAACCTCTTTGTGAAAAAATAGAATTGTTAAGGTCTTCCATTAATAATTTACAAGAACTCCCTCAAAAAAGAATAAGGAAGATAAGAAAAAAAAGGAGCTTTTTGAAGTATTTTATTTTGTTTTCACTTTCTTTTTACATATTTTTTTATATTGTATATTTTTGGATGTATATGATTTTAAAGAAAAAGATTATTTGGGGAGGAAAGTTGAATAAGAAATAATCATAGGTTATGAGAATAATGTCAATACAGAAGAATAATAAGAGTCTTAAAAGAGAATTTAATCTAAATGGAAAATGTGCGTTACTAAAGAACTAAAATAAAATTTTGGAAGCATGGAAAAACAAATTGCAATATTATTTATCTTCATTTTCAATTTGGAGAAAATTTTATAAATTAAAGGTAAAATGAGTAGAAGTTTAATAAATTTTTGTTTGATAAATGAGAAGTGATACAAATAATACAATGAAAAATTTACTATTTGTATTTGGTATATTATTTCTCTTAAGACTGTACCATCTATCCTTTCAAGACTTCTGGTACGATGAAATATACACAGTTCGACATGCGAAAGTGCCTTGGTTTATTTGGAATCCTCCTTTTTATTACATTTTTCTTCATTTTTGGATAAGACTTTTTGGTATTTGTGAATTTTCTTTGAGATTTCCTTCTTTGATTTTCAGTTTTTTATCTTGTATATTGTTATTTTTATTGGGTAAAAGACTCTTTAATGAAAAGATAGCTTTTATTGCTGTGCTTTTTATGGGATTATCTCCTTTTCAAATATGGTATGCTCAAGAAGCACGCAGTTATAGCATGTTATTATTTTTCTCTTTATTGTCAAATTATTTATTTTTAAAAGCGATAGAAAAGGATAAACTACAATTATGGCTTTATTTTGTAGTAGTCTCAAGTTTGGGAGTTTATGTTAATTACTTTTTTATTTTTTTAATTGTAACTCAATTATTTTATCTTCTTTTTTCTAGGAAATTATCTTTATCTAAATTAGGTTTCTTTTCATTAATTTCAATTTTATTTTTGCCTTATTTAAAAAGATTTCTAGCAAAGTTTTTTACAGTGAAGAACGGTTTTTGGATCCCTCCTCCTTACATGATGTCTTTTATATTTACATTAGAAAATTTTATTTTAGGATATAATGCTTTTTCTTTTTTGTATCGTTTGATAGATATTATAATTGCAGTAAGTTTTTTTGTGAGCTTGGCATATTCTTTAAAAATATTTGGAAAAAACGTTTTATTTTGTTTTTTCTTTCTCTTTTCCCCTCTTATATTAGTTTTTACCTTTTCTAAACTATTTTTTTCTATTTATTTAGATAGAGGGTTAATATTTTCAAGCCCATATTTGTATTTACTTTTATCTTTGGGTTTATTTTATCTACCAAAAGGAGTAGTAAAACTTATAATTTTTAGTATAGTAGGATATAGTCTATTCTTCAGCCTTTTCCTTTACTACCGTAATGATTTTCTTTCTCCCCCTTTTCATCATATAGGTGTGGTGCCTAAATTGCCTATAAAGCCCCTTGTAAAATTTGTGGAGAATAATTTTAAGGAGGGAGATATGATTTTTTTTACAAATTATTCTCTTCTGCCTTCTTTTAGATTTTATAGTAAGAGAAAAGAATTATTATATTTTTTGTTTTTTCCTGGTAAAGCATTTAATCCTTTTTCTGCAAAACCTATTCAAGAAGCTTTATTTCAAATTTCTGTTCAGAAAGTAAAAAAAATAAAATTTAATAAATTGTGGGTGATTTCCTGTAACTGGGAAAGAGACGGTTATTTAGATGAAAATTCAAAAGCAGTTAATGATTTTTTAATTAAGAATTTTAAATTAGAATTAGTAAAGGAAATCGATAAGACATGGGTATATAGATACAGCAGGTAATGTTCTCAATTTATATTTTAGTATTTGTATGAATTACTTGAGAAATACTCTAAATTCATTTTTGATGTAAATGAACGTTCTGATGATACATCCTCATGATTTGTTCGCATGTGCAGAACCCTGGACAATAAGAATTATAAATATTGCAAAAGAGTTTGTAAAATTAAATCATAAAGTAAGACTTTGTTATTTTCCTTTATCTTTTGGAGAAAAAAATACGAAAAAAATTGATTCTATAGAAATTTTTCCCTTGGAAAGGAGACCAACTCCAATTTCATTTTTGAGAAATGTAAAAAAATTGATAGAATTAGCAAAATGGGCAGATGTAATTCATTTTCAAAAATGTCATCATTATTCAGCTATACCTGCAGTTTTAGCAGCTTATATTACAGGAAAACCCCTTCATTATGATTGGGATGATTGGGAGGAAAAAATATGGTATGAGTCTTGTGGTAAAAGTTTACATTCAAGATTTATAGGTGTTTCTTTTAAAATTTTAGAAAGATGGCTTCCTGTTTTGGCTGATTCAGTTTCATGTTCTAGTAATTATCTAAAAAAAATAGCTTATAAATATGGAGTAAAAAAAGAATATATTTTTGATAGCCCTGTGGGAGCAGATTTAGAAAAATTTAGACCTGATTTAAATGGAAGCAGGGTTAGAGAAAAATACGATATAAAGGAACATTTAGTTTTATATATAGGACAACTTCACGGTGCTCAATATGTAGATTTATTTATAAAAGCAGCAAATATAGTTCTACATAAAAAACCAGAGACTACTTTTATGATTGTAGGAGAAGGATTTTTAAGGAGAAAATTAGAAAGATTAGTACAGGATTTAGGAATAGAAAATAAAGTTATTTTTACAGGAGCTGTCCCTCACGAAGAGATTCCTTATTATATTTGTGCAGCTGATATCTGTGTAGCTTCATTTAAGAAAACAGAGGTAACTCAATGCAAATCTCCTTTAAAGATCGTAGAATATTTAGCTTGTGGAAAGCCAGTTGTAGCAAGTTTAGTAGGAGAAGTAAGAAGTATGGTGGGAGGAGTGGGTGTGTTAGTAGAACCTGGTAATCATTTGAATTTAGCAAAAGCTATAATCTTTCTTCTTGAAAATGAAGAGATAAGAAAAGAATTAGGCAAAAGAGCAAGAAAAAGAGTAGAATACAAATACAACTGGAATTTTACTGCTAAATCGATACTTTCTGCTTATGAAAAGATTTTAAATGACCCATGAAAAGAGCTGACTATAAGTTACTGGGAGAGATTTTAGTAGAAGAGGGATTTATTAAAAAAGAGGATTTGGAAATAGCGTTGAAAAGAAAAAAAAGAGAAAAGAAAATGTTAGGAGAAATTCTTTTAGAAATGGGTAGCTTAAAAGAAGAGGAGTTAGTTCAAGTTTTAAGTCTTCAATTTGGTTCTTCTTATTTACCTTTGGATAATTATGAGATAGATTTTCAAATAGTAAAAAGATTTCCTCAAGATATAATAGAAAAATATAAGATAATTCCTATCGATATTATTGGGAATATTTTAACGATAGTTACATTCGATCCTTCAAATTTAGAGTTAGAAGAATTGGAGAACGTATTAGGGTTTGATATACAGGTTTTCATATGTACAAAAAGTGAATTTGAGAGGGCTTTAAAGAAAATTAAACAGAATGTTTCTTCAGGATAAACTTAAAGAAATATTAATTGAAAAAAAACTCATTGCTGAAGATGATCTTAAAAATGCTTTGAAGCTTCAAAAAGAAAAAGGAGGATTACTTTCAGATATATTAATAAAAATGGGTTTAATAGATGAAAAAAGATTAACTTTGGCTCTAAGCCAAAGTTTAAACATCCCTGTCTTAAGATTGAGTAAATTTAAAATAGATAAAGAGGTAATAAAACTTATGCCTTTGGAATTGATAAAAAAATACCAGATTTTACCTTTAGCAAAAATAGGAAAAATACTTACTGTAGCTTTAGGAGACCCTCTAAATATTTTTGCTATAGATGATTTAAAAGCTGTAACTGGTTTACATATAAATCCTATTTTAGCTTTACCTTCAGAAGTAAAAGAAAATATAAATAAACTTTTTGCTCAAGATACAGAAAGAACTTTAGAAGAGATTTTAAAGAAAACTGAGAAACCAAATTTAGAGTTTATCCCTGTTCAGAAAGAGGAGCTAAGCACTCAAGAAGTTGAAGAAGCTCCTATCGTTAAGTACACTTATACTTTACTTAAAAAAGCTATAGAAAAAAGAGCTTCAGATATCTTAATAGAACCTTTAGAGAAAAAAGTGAAGATAAGATTTAGAATAGATGGTGTTTTACGTGAAGAGGAGTTGATCCCTAAAAATGTGCATAATTTTATTGTTACAAGGATAAAAGTAATGTCTAAATTAAATGTAGCTGAACACAGACTTCCTCAAGATGGCAGGTTTAAGATAAAGATCAATGAGAGAGAGATAGATTTTAGAGTTTCTATTCTTCCTTCAAGTTTTGGAGAAAAGATAGCTTTAAGAGTTTTAGATAAAAGTATGGGGTTGTTAGATTTAGATAGTTTAGGTTTTGAAAAAGATAATTTGGAAAAGATTAAAAAATCTGCTTCTATGCCCCACGGAATGATTTTGGTTTGTGGTCCTTCAGGTTCAGGTAAGACCACCACACTTTATGCTATCCTTAAATTCGTTGATTCTCCTGAGAAAAATTTGATTACAGTTGAGGACCCTGTAGAATATCAGATAAAAACAGCTACACAGATAAATGTAAATCCTGAGGTAGGTTTAACTTTTGCTTCTGCTTTGAGATCTATTTTAAGACAAGACCCAGATATCATAATGGTTGGAGAGATTAGAGATTCAGAGACCTTAGATATAGCTATAAAAGCTGCTTTAACAGGACATTTGTTGTTATCTACAGTTCATACTACCACTGCTTCAGGAGCAATAGTTAGGTTATTAAATATGGGAGCAGAAAATTATCTTTTGACTTCATGTTTAATATGTGTGATAGCTCAGAGGTTGGTTAGAAAACTATGTGAGCATTGTAAAGAAGAGAAGTTAATAAAAAGAGAAATAATTGAGAGATTAAAAATGCCTTGTAAATCTTGTGAAGAAAATGTAAGAGTATTTGTTCCTAAAGGATGCGATAAATGTTTTAACACAGGTTATTTAGGAAGGATTGGAATATGTGAGGTTTTATCTATGAGTAATGAAATCAGAGAATTAATTTTAAAAAATGCACAGGAATCTGAGATTAGAAATAAAGCTAGATCAGAAGGGATGAGGACTCTAAGAGAAGATGGATTTGTTAAGGTAATCAAAGGGATTACTTCTTTAGATGAAGTTTTAAGGATAACAGCTCCAGATTAGTTTTATGAGACTTAAAGAGAAAATACTTGTTAAGTTAAAGAATAAAGGGATTTCAGAAAATGAGATAAAAGAACTCTTAGCTATAAAAGAGTTTTCTGAATTTAAAGAAAGATTGTTTTCTGAAAAATTACTTACAAAAGAAGAATTTTTAAAGATACTTTCTGAAGAATTTCAGATTCCTTTGGTAAGTTTAAAAGATTTAAAGATTAATGAGGATTTAAAAAAACTCTTGCCTAAAGATATAGCTTTAAAGTATAAAATAGCACCTGTTGAGAGCAGAGAGAATATTTTAAAAATAGCTATCTCAGATCCTTCTGATATTTTTGTCAAACAGGATTTAGAAATCTTAGTTAATAAGAAAATAGAGTATGTTTTAGCTTCAGAAGAAGAGATTAAGATTCTTCAAAAAAGATTATATGGACTTGAAAAAGATACTGTAGATATCTTAAAAGAAGTAAAAGATTTAGGTGAGCCTGAACTTACAGAAGTTGAAGAGCTGAAAGTAGATTCAGTTATAAGAGAAGCAGAAAGACCACCCATAGTAAAAATAGTAGATTTACTCCTTTATGAAGGTTTAAGAAGGAGAGCTTCAGATATTCATATAGAACCTAAAGAAGATTGTTTGAAAGTAAGATACAGAATAGATGGCATCTTACAAGAAGCTTACAATATTCCTAAAAAAAATCAAAATGCTATTATTGCCAGATTGAAGATAATGTCCAGATTAGATATGACTGAGACAAGGGTTCCTCAAGATGGAAGATTTAAGGTAAAATTTGAAGGTAGAGAAATAGACTTTAGGGTTTCAAGTCTTCCTTCAATTTTTGGAGAAAAATTTGTTTTAAGGATTTTAGATAAAGAAAATCTTTTTGTAGGGTTAGATAAATTAGGATTTTCACCTGAGCCCTTAGAGATATTTAAAGAAGCTATTAAAAGACCTTTTGGGATGATTTTGGTAACAGGTCCTACAGGTTCTGGAAAATCTACAACACTCTATTCTATAATTCAACAGTTAAACACTCCTGATAGAAATATAATAACCATTGAAGACCCTGTAGAGTATCAAATAGAAGGAATAACTCAAATTCAAGTAAGACCTGAAATAGGATTAGATTTTGCTCAAGGATTAAGAGCTATATTACGCCAAAGTCCAGATATTATCTTAGTGGGTGAAATTAGAGATACTGAGACTGCTGACATAGCTATAAAAGCTGCTTTAACAGGGACTTTAATTTTATCTACATTACACACAAATGATGCTTGTGGAGCTATTACGAGATTAGAGAACATGGGAATAGAACCTTTCTTGATAGCTTCTTCATTGATATTGGTTACTGCTCAAAGATTATGTAGAAAAATTTGTGATAAATGCAAATATAGTTATAATGTTTCAGAAGTAGTTTTAAAAAGATTGGGATTAGAGCATTTGAAAGATAAAAAATTTTATTATGGAAAAGGATGCCAAAATTGTAATAATACAGGTTACAAAGGTAGGACCCCTATTTTAGAATGTTTGTATATAGATGATGCAGTAAAAGAATTAATAATAAAGTCAGCTTCTAGTGATCAAATTAAAAATTTTGTGATAAAAAATAAAGGATTTAAGACTTTGAGAGACGATGCTCTTAAGAAATGTTTAGAAGGAGTTATAAGTTTGGAAGAGATGGTAAGAGTAACTGCTGAGGAGGAGTAATTTTTTAGATGCCTTATTATAAGTACATAGCTGAGAGTTCTGAAGGCAAAAAGATAAAAGGAGTAATTCAAGCTTCAGAGGAATCTGAAGTAGTCCAGAAGTTAAGAGAAGAAGGTTTAGTCCTTTTAGATTTAAAAGAGACTAAAAAAGGCATAGTTAAAAATATAGTTAGAGGGAAGATAAAATTAGAGGATTTAGCTTCTTTTTCAAGACAGTTAGCTACCATACTTCAAAGTGGGATTCCTCTGGTAGAAGGCTTAGGGATACTCTCTCAGCAAGTAACAAATCCAGCTTTTAAGAAGATAATCTCTAATATTCAAAAAGAGATTAAAGAAGGATTAGCTTTTTCAGATTCTTTAAAAAAATACCCAAATGTGTTTTCAGAATTATACATAAATATGGTAAAAGCTGGTGAAGCTTCAGGTTTATTAGATGAAATTTTAGATAGGTTAGCTAATTACTTAGAAAGAACAGTCCAACTCCAGCATAGGATAAAATCCAGTTTAATGTATCCAATTGTAGTAGTTTTAATGGCTATAGGAATAACTGCTTTTTTGATGGTAAAAGTAATCCCTACTTTTAAAGAAATCTTTGAAATGTTAGAGGCAAAATTACCTTTACCTACTAGGATTTTAATAAAGATAAGTGAATTTTTCAAAAATAGCTTTATTTTTATCTTGATGGGATTGGGGATAGGTGTTTTTATTTTCTTGCAGGGTTTGAAAAATCCTAAATTTAAAAAGATAGTAGATGCGAATGTTTTAAAAATTCCTGTATTTGGTGATTTGTCTAAGAAGATAGCTATAGCTAAATTTTCAAGGACTTTGGCTACTTTGATTAAAAGTGGTGTCTCTATATTACAGTCTTTAGAGATAGTAGCTAAGACTTCAGGAAATAAGATTATTGAAGAAGCTGTATTAAAAGCAAGAGAGAGTATAAAGGAAGGTGAGTTTTTAGCTGCTCCTTTAGAAAAGACTCAAATTTTTCCTCCATTGGTAGTTAGGATGATAGCTGTAGGTGAAAAGACAGGAAAATTAGAATTTATGTTATCTAAAATTGCTGATTTCTATGATGAAGAAGTTTCAACTACTGTATCTAATTTAATGAGTTTAATAGAACCAATTATTATTGGTTTTTTAGGAATAGTAATCGGAGGAATAGTTGTTTCTTTATTTTTGCCCATACTAAAAATTACTCAATTAGTAGCAAGATAATAGCTTGACATCTTAAATTTTAAATAGTAGACTTTGATAATAAGAGAGTAAATTATTTTTAAAGAAAGGAGGTGTTTTAAAAGATGAAGAAAGGTTTTACTTTAGTAGAAATTATGATCGTAGTCGCTATCATTGCTTTATTAGCAGCTATAGCTATCCCTAACTTACTACGTGCAAGATTGAATGCTAATGAATCTGCTGCAATAGCATCTTTACAGACTATTTCTTCTGCAGCTCAAAGTTACAGAGCTGTAAATCCTACTTTTCCTGCTAATTTAAGTGTGTTAGGTAACGAAACTCCTCCTTACATTGATGATGTCTTAGCAAGTGGAGCAAAGCAAGGATATAACTTTAATCTTTCAGGTAGCACAAACACTTTTATAGCTATTGCTTATCCTCAATCTCCTGGAAAAACAGGTAAACGTTCTTTCTGTGTAGATGAGAGTGGAGTTATAAGATATACGACTGGAAATGTAACTTCTATTCCTTCTGCTTGTGATAATACTTCTTTTGGACCTTCAATACAATAATAATTTTTTGTTTTTATGTTAATTAAAAAGGGGGCTTTTAAAAGCCCCCTTTTTTTAATTATTCTAATAGGCTTTTTCTTATATTTAAAAGTTATATTCTTTGATTTTGTTTGGGA
>Ga0190309_1000390_pt1 | contig 12398 bp, 26 predicted proteins | sample 48700767_MG_FD_161656 | JGI IMG/M metagenome (GOLD analysis project Ga0190309, IMG submission 161656) | Hydrothermal vent sediment bacterial communities from Southern Trench, Guaymas Basin, Mexico - 4870-07-6-7_MG | ecosystem: Environmental > Aquatic > Marine > Hydrothermal vents > Sediment ... | reverse complement strand
TCGCTTCTTTGCATACTCTACTATCTCACCAAATTCCTTCTTCAGTCCTGAAGGTGTTGCTATACCTTTAAATCCCATCCTCAAAATAGGAATGCCTGTAACTGCAATAGGAGTTCTTACCAATCCGCCTGCAAATCCTCTTTTCACCTGCTCAATAGGTGTCTCGCCTTCAGGAGCAATTTTTGCAAGGACAGGTTGCACAACAGCACTTTCATATTTCCTCTCTATTCTCTCACAAAGTTTTGAGCCAAATCCTGTGATATATTGAATTCCTTTCCAAATCTTCTGTGGTGTTGGCACTTGTAATCTTCCTGTATAATGCCACACTGGCACTCCTTCCCTCCTCAATTCACTTCTTATTTGCTGTGAAAATCCCATAATATCAAATGTTGGAATTTTAGGAGGGGGAATTCTTGGAAGTGTTATTGTTGGAGAGGGGGGTTTAACTACTCTTGCTGGTGTATGAGGTGGGAGTGAGGGGGGAGTAGGTTTTGGTGATGTTGGGGGAGTAGCATAAGGCATATACTTCCTTCTCCACTCTTCCTGCCTCCGCTCCAACCTCTCCATAGTGGGTTTAGGTGGCTTGAAATATGTCGTCGTTATATATCTGAAGAAGTCAAAAATCACTGGCTCTCACCTCCATCCATCTTCACCCCGCTCATATTATTATCTTCTTTTATATATAATATAAACCTTGCGATGCCATCGGGCAATTTCGCCGACATCCCTCTCATACACCCACCGCCTCCTTGCCCCATCCCTTCTTCTGAAGGAATTTCTCCAAATTCTCCACCGCCTCTTCCAAGTATTGCTCTCGCATCTCTAAATATTGATTATAGACATCGCTTGGAATTCGCAAATTGTAGTAATCCTCAAACACCCGCCTCACAATCAGCTTTCCAGAGGGCAAGAGAGAGGATTTGTAGCCGACAGCGACCCTATTATCCTTCGGCAACTTGAAAATCTTCACACGGTAAAATTCATAACCTCTTATCGCCTTCAGTAAGTTTTCGGGGTTTGGCGTTGTGATAAGAATTGCCTTCACAGCCAGTCCGACAACATCAAACAAATTCTGCAAATATTCGGCGAGCTGTCTGCTCCTGAAGAAGAGGTATTTTGAGCCATGAACGCCTGCATCATCCCAGCATATCACCTTTAGTTGCTTGCTTGCAGAGAAATTTGTGAGAACTCGCTCTTTAATTGCACTAATCAAATCTTCCAATGTGAAAAAGACATTATCTAATACCTTGTCCCAATCACGATAAAAGTCATACATCACCAATAAAGAATACATCGTTTTCCCGCTTCGCTGCATTCCGTAGATTATAGCGCCTGTCATGTCGGAATGCTGCTCAATTTTCTGTGAGAGGGCGAAGATGTGCCCGTTATCTGCTGGTGCGATGAGCCTCCACCTATCAAAAAAATCCTTCATAGCATTAAGCCACCTCCCCGCAGCACCCCCCTTTCTTCAATTAGAAGCAGTCCCACCTCGTCCAACTTCTCAATCACATGCTGCACATATTCCCTCACATACCTCACTATCGCTGCCCTCTTCATCTCTCTATATGTGGTGATGCCTACTCTCTCTTTTACTCTCGCAATTCTGCTAATCTCTCGCTCCATCTTCTTCCTGCATCTCTCCGTTTTCACATCTATTTCCACTCTCCATGAAGGTTTTAATAATGCCTTCAGACTCTCCAATTCTTCCTTGCCATCGCCACCAGCATCTATACTGTCCATTATTTTCTGAATCTGAATGAAAAGTAAGTGAGGATATGCGAGTTTTGAGATATACTTCTCTTCAAATTGCGGGAATGCGGAGGAATACTCATCAAAGGTCATTCCTCATCCCACACCTCCTTATCTCTCTTTTCCTTTTCCGCCTTCGCTGTGAATTCCCTCAAAGCGGAGATTAATTGTATCACCGTCTCCTCATTCACGGGCGTTATCCCTCGCCTCATTTTCTCCTTTTCCCTCTCTCTCCTTCTACGCTTCCACTCCTGAAATCTCTCCCGAAATCTCTTCGCAAATCTCCCAAGCAGTCTCTCCTTACGCTGCTGTTTCTCGCTATTCCTGAGTGTTTTCAGAACTTTCTCCGCCTCCCTCCTTGTCGTGCAAAGGATACATTCGCCATTCAAATCTTCAACTTTCCTCACTTTTCCTTCTCTGTCGCAAATTGCAATCCATCCCCCATCCGAATTGATATGCAATGCGAGAACTGGCGTGATGTATGCGTTGTCGTTGTTATTAATCACGCACCAGAGGTCGGGAAGAAGTTTATGATATGCTTCGTCCCATGCATTTAGAATATCCAGTCCTTTTTTCCCTACGCCCCTCATTCTCTCAACAACCCTCTCACCCCCTTCACCTGCCATCTCGGAAGGATTTGATACTTTCGCCCTTTCCATCTGATTCTCAGGCATCTGATTTCGCATCCCCTTCTCGTGTGTTCGCATGTGCATGTGAAGTGCTCGCTTCTCAACCTCCTTTCCGCAAACGGGACATGGCACTTTCGGCATTTTCCACCCCCCTCACGACATAAATGAGTGTGTTAGGATAAATAGGACGCCTAAACCCAAGCAACCTATGAATATCAGCATTCCATACTTGATGTAATCTTTCACCTCACTTCCTAAACTTTCCCTTATCGCACTCTCTAAAACCGCTTTCGTGTGAGCAACATTTGCAGATGTGTATGCTGAAACTGTGTCAATCGCATTCGCAATCACTTGATATGTGAATTGCCCCGTCTTCGTCTTCATTTTCTCAATCTCCTCTCTATTCCTCTCTATGAACTTCAGCAGATTTATCATCTTTTGCACCATTTCCTCATTATCAAGTCCTGTGTCCTGAAGCGCCTGACGCATGGCTCGTTCCTCTATTGTCGCCCTCACAACCTCTTCAATTTCCGCATCATTGAAGTATTTTCCTTCTGACCTCAACTGCTTCTTCAATTTCTCTTTGAATTCCTCCTTCTGCTCCATTAATTTCCCCAAGTATTTCTCATAGCGATTAATCACGAAGAATGCAATATCCTCAATCCCGCTTACATCAATCTTATGCTCCTTCAGATAATCCTTGAACTGCGAGAAGGCAACCGCTTCTCTTGTCGCAATCGTTTCGGGAATATTCACAAAATAGTGGAAAACGGGAATTCTGCCTTCCCATTTCTCAACCGTTGCCGATGAACCTTTGAATTTTATACCGACATCGGAAACATACCAATAATTTGTCGCTGAAGGATTAAGTCTCCGCTCCTCTCTTGGAATATACGCTCTGACAATTCCCTCTGGATAATGAACTAACGCTAATGGCTTTCCTTCTCGCCTTGCCCTCCAGAAAATGAAGGCTTCAGGCGCATATCTCTTAATGGTGAGTGCAAACATTATCAAAGCCATAGATGCAATTATCGCCCAAAGGAGAAAGCCGAAAAACAGGAATTCAGGAACAATAATCATACCATATCACCTCCTCCTGAAGAACGGGAGAATGCCTATGAAACTTCGTTGCGGATACCGCCTCAATCTCTCCTTTAACTCATATTCATCCATTCGCATTTCTTCCCTCGCCACGATTTGCCTCTGTGATACGAGTGCAATTCTCTCAAATCCGTCCATGCTCCTTAAGAGTTTTGCTTGGAATTTGATTGTGATTAAGCCAACGATATGATGAAATTCAGGCGTCAAATCAAATTTTGTCAGTCCGAGTGGTAAGTCAGCGTCAATCAGTGATTTTTGTATGAGGATGCGATGCAAATCTCTCTCACCACGCAATCTTGTGATTGCGAATTCTTTATGCAAGAGGGTATATGCATACAAAATCAGTTTCTCCTTCGCTTTGATTGAGAGTGATGAACGAAGTATATACTCTGCAATTTCTCTTGTTGTGCTGTCCTTCAGGAGAGTATCAAGAAAACGCACAAACTCATTATCAAAGAGCGCTTCATCCACTTGAATGCGTGGTGTCGGTAGTCTGCCTTCAGGTGCTATCGCCTCAAGTTCATCAAAAACCCTATCACTCTCTTCCCCTCTTCTTCTTTCTTCTTCCATCTCTTCTTCAAATTCTCCACCCATACTTACTCATTCACCTCCTCTCAAAATCCGACAAATGAAATCATATCACTGGGTCGCATCCCCATCTCCTTTGCAACTTTAACTTTGTGAAAGAAGCATTCAAATGGGTTGTCCCCTCCCTTGCAGACACCTGAAATGTAATCAAGGCAGTTCTCACACTTTATCTCTCTTCCCCGTATGAGAAAACGGAAATGAAAGTCAATCAGCATGGTATAGACTTCAAGCCACTCGCTTCCTAACTCTCTTTCAACCTTAACCGCCCACTTCTCAAATTCCTGTGCAGTTCTGTTACATTTCCTTGAACAAAAGTATGCTACACTTCCATTTGGTGTTGTCCTTACTATTGCTTTCCTTGTATTCCTGATTTTCTTTCCACACCAAGCACATTCAGTAATCATCCTTTATCACCCTCTCTTCCAATTTCACCATATATTGTCCGCCTAACATTACCACGCTTACCTTTCTCTCAACCTCTAACTCCCAAACAATTGACTTTGCTGTCGGCGATGATGCATGAATTGCTTTCGCAAGCATCGGAATTGTCGCCATGTGTCCTTCCGCATTTTTGAGAAATTCAAGAATCTTTTGCTTCATTTGTTCTCTCCGCTCCTTTTTCAATCTCATTTTCACCACCTCCCTTACTAAGTGTTTTCCAAATTCTGTCAAGGTATCTCAATTGCTTTCTATGCATTTCTTCAATTGCTTCCACAATTGCATGTAGTTTATCCAACTCCCCTCTCCTTATATATGCTTCCAATAGGATGTTCCACACCACCTTACTTCACCTCCTCCACGACAAGCACCTCATCGTTTTCGGTTTCCAACCTCGCTATGTGCTTTTGACCTTCATCAAGTCCTGCCTTTTCCACTATTAAATACTTTGTGGTATTTGAAAAAATTTTTAAAGGGAGAAAATCTTGAGCATAGAAGCAGCATAGGCAATAATTCGCCCACCATTCCTCTTTGTCTGCAAGGAATACAACGCCTTCGCCTGAATGCTGCTTCAAAAAGTTGAATACAACGCATTCTCTCTCCGCCGTTGAGATTTTGTGCATATTGTAGAGATTTGCCGCAGAACTTCCAAGCAAAACAAAGGCGAGGAGAGCGAGAGCAATACCGTGCCTCCCTTTATCACTCTTCATCAGAATGTATGCATAGAGCAAAGCAAAGGTAATCGCAAATACCGTTAAGGGCGTGAGAACTGTTGAGAGAGTTATAGGAAGGGTTAGAGAGGCATTCACTAAATCCGCATGGATAAGCGTAGGGAGTGCGAAGAAGAAATATGCGAGAATGCATAAGGCGGTTGTCTTCGCCCTTGTCCTTGCGATTTCATCAAAAACAGGAATGAGCAAGATGGGAATTAAGCACTCATAATACCTTCCGTGTGCTTGCGGTAACTGCGAGGCGAATGCCACTAAAACCGTATATGATGCTGCGAGAGCAATAATATCGGCGTGCTTCTTGATATTAAAGTTTAGGAGAGTGGGGGCAGTTGCACAACTCAAATACACAAATGCAAGGAATAACTGAATGAAGAATGAGGAGGAGGGGGAGCGTGGATGATAATGATAACCTGTCGCCTCTCCCGTTGTATTCAAGCAAAGGAGGAAATGAATTGAGGCAAGTGATAATGCCAATATCACTGGAACTATTGATTGTCTTCTGAACTTCCAAATCATGAATGGTATAAGAGCAAGTCCAATTACCTTTGTCAGTGCTGCCAAGCCAACACCAATTCCCGCCCTCACTTTCTCCTCACGCAAAATCCATAGCACTGAATGTGCAAAAAGGAGGAAATACAAATTCTCGCTCATCCATACAAATGAGTATGTAAGCGAGAGCGGGGCAAATGCTGTGATTGCAGAAACGATAAACGCTTTCCTCTCATCTAAGAACTTTCTCGCAATTTCAAACACAGGGAAAATAAGAGGAGAAGAGAGGATTACATTCACCGCCAATCCGCCCATATATCGCAAATTCACATCTGAAATCGCTGTGAGTGGAGAGAGAACGAGAGGATAAAGCGGAGGATACTGCGCCCCGAATGTTTTTCCATGAAGGATGTAGGTGTGATTTATCCAAATCTCCTTTGCTTGCAGAAAGTATAAGGTCTCATCCATTACAATCAAAGGTTGCTGGAATTGTGCTATGAGGAGAATTATCAATTTCACTGCAACAGCAATTCCGAACAGGGCAAAGAGATGTTTTTTCATTTCAGTAAAACGATTATTAATGCAACACATGCACAGAAGAGTGCTGTGAAAGCATAAACAATAGAGAGGCGGATGAAAAAACGAATGCCAAAATAGGTTTTGATTATCTGCTGCAATTCCTTCGTCGCCTCTTTCTTCGCTTCAGCATCCTTAAACGCATCCTTTGAAACCTCAACTATCAAATTTCCTCGCTCAAATCTCGCCCTCACATATTTCGCATAAGTATCCATTTTCTCTCTCACCTTCAGGGAGAGATTTGGCGGAAGGGCATTTTAAAGGAAATGGGGAGGGAGACAAGAGGTGATGACCGTTGGGTGCAAAGGGCAAAGAAGACCACGCCCTTCATTCGCCTCTCCCCTCCACTTTACCTAAAAATAGGAAGTGAGGGGGTAAAAACCCCCTCCGCTGCCTTACTACTTACTCTACTTCGCTTCGCCTCCACCCTTCTTACCGCCGCCGACAGCGAATCCGCCGAGCAGATATGTCATGATTATGCCCGCTATGATGGCAATAGCCACCACGATAATCAACGGATAAGTAGTGTTCATGATTTTTATCGCTGAATCCATCGCTGTGTTGAATGGTGATGAAGAGGACAATTGCGTGACATCGTATATCTGCGAGCTGATGTAAACGCCGATTATCGCTACGACCACTGTGCTGACGATTGCAGTCGCTATCATCACCATGTCGTTGAATCCTTTGCTCTTATGGGTCAGAATCGCCTTCACTTTCCTCAAAAAATTCGCCACCTTTCTCATTTTTCTCACATCACACGCCTCGCTTCATCACCTCCCGCCACATTAGGACATGTGCGAGGCACTATTTAAATAGTTTTCGGTGCTTCCTTAATTTCAGCGATGATTGTCGCTGTGAGAAGTGCCAACCAGTATGCCAGTAGCACTGCTCCGACAGCGGTCAGTGCAAGCACTGGCTCCGCTCTCCCAAGCACTGTTATTCCTTTCCCTGCAACGACGCCTGCTAAGAAGCAGACTACCGAAAAGGCATACCACTCCCCTTTCCTCAACTTATCTCTCAATCTGCCCCATTCCACCATTTTCCATCACCCCCTTCACGCTTTCTAACGCCTCAATCAGTGCTTTGAGTGTTGATTGCTGCGTGATGAATTTTCGCTCAACTGTGAGGATGAAATTATCTGTGTGTTTATTGTATGTGAGCGAAAGTAGAGGAAAGGATGTCTTCGCTGTGAGGCATATTACTTCCACCCTCACCAAATCGCAGCACTCTTCAGTTATTATTGTTTTGAGATTGTAATCTCGCCTCATAAACTCCGATAATTTCTCCAACATATCTCACCAACTCCTTGTCTCCTCTCCTCTTTGCATCTCTCAATAAACCCTTCAGGTATGCAATTGCGAGCAAAATTTGCTGCTCCATGCTCACTGTTGCCTTAAGCATATTCATCACCCTATTCTTCCACATCTGATATTGGGAGCTCAAGGAAAGGTTCTGCCCGCTTCGGTGATTTTGTATGTTTCGCCCTCTTTTCTCAACAGCTCGGTTTCGCAGAGGAATTCAAGGGCTATGTTAATCACCTGCTCTGGCAGTGGAAACATTTTCATGATTTCATCCCGCCGGCGCCCTCTTTTGCACTCCTCCATGATTATCTCGCAGATGGGAAGGACATCTTCTATAAATTCCTCCATTATGCATCACCTTCTATGAATTTCTCCACGCTCTCAATCCTTAATTCCTTCTTCCCACCATTCTTCGTCCAAATCCATACCTCTGCCCCGCATTTATGAATTTGTGAGAAGTGGAGAATTCTCTGTAACTGCTCCTTCTCTCTGGGTAGAGGATACCATGCATTCTTCCTTGTTCCTTTCACCTCCACCACCTTCACCAACTTTCCCCTATTTAGAATGAGGAAGTCGGCACCAAAACTACCGATTGCCACCTTAACGACATTGTTTTCACCATATTGCTCCGCTAACATCTGCTTTGTCCTATACTCATCACCGTATCCTTTCCTCATTTTTAATCACTCCGCACAACAGCGACATTAATACTACCGCTTCATGATACTCAAGCACCCTTTGATGAATTGCTATCATTCTCACCTCGCCCTTCTTACTGAACACAACGCTGAAAAATGGCGTGTTTGTCGGCGGAATGACATACTCTACCTTCCGCTCTCCGTCGTTGAACTTATACTCTTTCGTCCTCAACTCCATTCAAATCACCCTCGCTCATACGCTCATAAACCCCAGCGAGCCTCCGCAGAAATTCACTTCTTCGCTTCGCTTCTTCAGAAATGCAAGGGAGCTTCGCAAGTTCTCTCAGCAACTTCGCCCTTCGCTTTAAGTCCATATTTCCCACCCCTTACGCCTTCAGCATCTCAGCAATCTCGTTGAGCAAATCCACGAGAATTGATGCGACATCCGCAGCATCTTCGCAGAACTGGAGCTCGTGAGATGCTTCTTCAAGCCTCTTTGCGATTTTGTTGCGAAGAGATTTTTGCTCACCCTTTATCTCCAACCAAATATTTCCCACCTCATCAGACATTTTTCAGCACCTCTCTTCCAAACCTTCCGCAGCACAATACTCTTCGCCCTGAAGCAGCGACAGAAGCAGAGGCATGTAATACTCGCAGAGAAATTCCTTGTAGTAGAGCTGCGTCTGCCTGATGCTTTTATCCGCTACCGCAGACATGAGAAATCTGCGAATGCCATAATCCGCAATGGCTCGCCGAAGTCTCGTGATGTGCGTCGCAACAGTGCTGTGCGATAAGAGCTTGCGACGATGCAACCACTCCTCAAACGCCTCTTCAAGCGGTATCTTCGGCAGATTCATACACATCACCACTCCACCTTCTCACGCAAGCAGTCGCAAGGCGGTTCAACATACGGGGCGGGTGGTTGTGTCGTCGGCAGGTCAATGATTTCGTAGGCATAATTGCGATAATAGTGGTCAAAGTTCTGCATCGCATATTTATTGTTCTTGACTTTCTCTCTATACTCTTCAGGCGTGAAGACTCTTAAGAGAGCATAGCGACAGTAGTGCTTCCCTGAATTGCTGATGTCCCTGATTGCTATGAAGTATTTGCCTGAAAGAAGATAATAGATGTCGTCCCAGTGATTTCCTGTTCTGCTTGATTCAGTGCGATGCGGTTTCAGACGCTTTTGCTGACGAATGCTGTAAAGATAATGCTGCGTGTAAGCGCCCATGCCTGTTGAACGCCCAGGGAGCATCACTTTCACAGCCCGCTTATGCTGCAAGGACTCGCTCATATCACCACCTCTACAACTTCTCCTCTAACTGGCGAATGACATGTAACTTTGTAACGATGCGTTCGGCGACATTTATAAGGTTGTCAGTCGTGCAATCTATGCAATTCAAGTGCTCCCTGATGTAATCGCAGAGCTCTCTTATCTCCGCTTCCTTTCGCCTTATCTCATCCAACACACTGGCGTTTCCCCCCTCGTGTGCGTCTGTCCCCGTATCGTCAAAGTGTGCGATTACGACCTCGTAACCCCCGCCCCTCGCCGTTTCTAAAATCTCTCCTCCCCCCTCCTCTAACTCTCTTATTACATCTCTGACATCCCTGTCGCACCCTCCCCTAACTACATCTACATGCTCGCATCCGCTGGGACGCTTCCAGTAAATCACTGAGTTATATTTTATTCCGCAGATTTCTCGCCCGCAGATTGGGCAAAAAACTCTCATCACATCGTCACTCGTGGCATTCTCTCGCATTTTTCAGCACCTCTTCAAGACATACTTGCCATCCTCATACTTCAGCTCATACCCTGTCTCCTCTCTGAACTTCTGCAACTTCTCATGTGCAGCATAGTCTCTGCCCAAACTGAAACAATGGCTGCATATACTGTTGTCGTCTCTGAACTCAAGGATGCACTTTATACACTTGTCGTCTATTAATTCCGCCACCCTCTTCATTATTTCCCCGCTGGCGTTCCTTTCCTCGTGGACGGGGCTCGCCACTTCCCCGCCCCCTTCTCCACACACACGCTCACGCCTCTCGCACATCGCCACCACCTCCGAAGAAGGGGGGATTTTCGCCTTTCCTATCCTCTTTGCCCCCCTCATCATAATATTACAAAAACTCACTATTTAAATATTTTTGTTTTTTTAAAAAGCGAAAAGAATATCTTTAAGAAAGGTTTAGGTGAGGGGGAGAAATGGCAGAAGAGGAGAAGAGAAAGGTTGTTGTGAGTGTCGCACTCTCCGTTGATGAATATTTAAGATTAGAAGAGGCTGTGGTGCGAAAACACGGAAGGAAGTGGGGTGTGTTCAGCAAATTCGTGAGAGAAGCAATAAGAAGGGCGGTTGAGGAGGTTTTGCAGCAGAAGTAACGCAGAAGAATGAAAGAATTTAAATAGGAAGAGAGGTAATTCTCTTACAAGCTCGCTTCACTCCTCACTCATTTCCCCCTCGCACACCCCGCACCCGCCCAACGCCTAACCCCGCAACCGCACACCGCCCCCATCCCCTCCCCTACCCTGCTTCCTTATGCCTTATGAGTTATGAGTGCATAAGTTAGAAGTGCGTAACTTCTCACTGCGTAAGTTATAAGTTAAAAGGTAGAAGGTATAAGTTAGAAGTTAGAAGTTATAAGTTATAACTGCATCACTGCATCACTTATAACTGCATAAGTTGGAAGTGCATAAGTTATAAGTGAGGTTTGCCGACCCCCCGCTGATGCCGACGCTGATGCCGTTTTTGCGTTCTCGCATGAGTGAGTGCGCCCGCCTGCACGGCGGTAGAGTGCCGAAATATGAATGTCTATGTATATCTATAGGGGAAAGCTTTAAATAACCTTCTTTTCATATGGAATCTTTCTCTCTATCTCTATCTCTATCTCTATCTCTATCTCTATTATAGAAAAGGATAATACATTATTATCTTATTAAAAAGAAAAAAGAAAATATGAACGAGGGGCTATATCTCTATCTCTCAAAGACTTATATATAAATCTTACTCTTATGAAAGCCAATCATATATAAATCTTACTCTCTCTTCATATTTGTGATGCGAAACTTCATACGAAACTTTTTCGGCAGAGACCGAAACCTTTAAATAATGTCATAGATATTACTTATCTAATCCGAAGGTGGTGAGGATGCCCGGTGGGAGACCTGCGGAATTGAGGGATGCGAAGCTGGTGAGCGTGTGGCTTGAGCGGGAGGATGTGGAGCAAATCAGGAGAATGGGCGTTGAGCGGTCAGCGTTTGTGAGGGATGCGGTTCGGAGAGCGCTTCACGGAGAAGCGCCATTGCTCAAGGAGATGAATGCGCTGAAGGAAGAGGTCAAGGTGCTTCGTAAGGAATGCGAGCTGAAGGACAAGCGCATACGGGAATTGGAGCTGGAAGTGGAGCATTTGAAGGGTATGGTGGCGAGGTTGGGTGGGAAGTTGCAGGAAAAGGTGAATACGAAGAAGTATAGGACTTCATTCGGGCAGCTCACCTTAGAAGAGATAAAGCAGATATATGAGGAACGGAAGGACAAGCTCACCACGAATCCGCTGAACTGGCTCTCGGCAGTGCTATATGATAATCCTATTGCAATTCGTGAGGTCGCAGAGGCTTTAGGCTTGCAAAACTCTTCTTCCTCCCTAACACCATCGCCAACACCATCTCCCGCCTCTGCTCCTGCTGTCGTGATTGTGAATGCTGCTGAAAATGCTGAAGATGCGGAGAATGCGGAAAAGGAGCGAACAGAGAGGATGTTGAAGGCTCGTGGGGCTCGTCTGCATCGCAGGATGATTGAGGAATTGGATTTCAAGGCGCTTGCGAAGGAATGGGGATGTTCAGAAGAGGAGGCACGGAGGATTGTGGCGGAGAGGTTTGCATCATCCTCTCCACCTTCTTCACCGCCATCTTCGCCATCTTCGGAGACGGAGGGAATGAACTCATCGGAATTAATAAGAAGGGCGAGGAGCATCTTGGAGGGTTACTGACAGAGGTGATTAAAATGCCTTGCCCGTATAAAGAAGGCTCTGAATACTGCTGGCTCTGCTGGTATTGGATTGAAGCGGAAGAAAGATGCATCTTTGACGAAGACGACCCAGAACGGGAGTTTCTTTTAATAGATGAATTCAAAGACATAGACCCTAAAACCTATAAGGAGCGAA
>Ga0190309_1000389_pt1 | contig 12402 bp, 16 predicted proteins | sample 48700767_MG_FD_161656 | JGI IMG/M metagenome (GOLD analysis project Ga0190309, IMG submission 161656) | Hydrothermal vent sediment bacterial communities from Southern Trench, Guaymas Basin, Mexico - 4870-07-6-7_MG | ecosystem: Environmental > Aquatic > Marine > Hydrothermal vents > Sediment ... | reverse complement strand
TAACTCGGCAGAGCAAATCTCGTTGATGGCAGAGAAATTTCCTCGTATTTCACTCCTTCGCTTTCCAATTTTTTTATCGCTCTCCAAACAACCTCTCTAATTTCTTCTTCTGCATACTCAAAATACTCTTTAGGAACTGCGATTTTAAATTTCGAAATATCCCTTCCCAAATAACTCGTGTAATCTTCCTTCTCTTTTTCAATGGAAGTCGAATCTTTTTCATCTTTGCCGGAAATTAAATTCAAGCCGAACGCTATTTCAAAGCAACTCCTCGCCATCAAACCGATTTTATCCAAAGAGGACGCGTAGTCTATTAATCCGTATCTCGAAACCAAACCGTAGCTCGAAGTTAAGCCGAGAACACCGCAAAAACTTGCCGGGCAACTTATTGAGCCTCCGGTAGATTCTGCTATCGCTATGTGCGGCAAATCCAAAGCTCTCGTTACGCATGCCGCTCCCCCACTCGAACCACCGCAGCAACGCTCCACATCTATAGGATTTTTCGGAATCCCAAAGGCGCAGTTTAAATTAAAAGACCCGAAGCCGAATTCATCCATTGAAGTTTTCCCTATTATATACCCAACTTTTTTAATTTTTTTTACAACCGTGGCATCGAAAAAAGGAACATAATTTTCCAAAATTTTAGAGCCTGCTGTTGTTCTTATATTCGAGGTGCAGATATTGTCCTTAACGGAAAAAGGTATTCCCAAAAAATCTTTCGATTTTTTATTGCTTTCGAAATGCATCCTCGCTTCATCTTCAGAAATTGTAATGAAAGGGTTGTATTTTTCCTGAATTTTTCTTATCTCAACAAAAATTTTATCTATCAGCTTCTCTTTGTCGCTTTCTTCCAGATATTTTTTTAAATCCATAGGCACAATAGTTATTTGGTTTTAAATTATTTGTTGTTTATGGGCTGCACGATAGGTTGGATAAAAAGCAAAGAGGGTTGCATTATTTTTAAAAACAGAGATACGAGAAAAAATTTGCGGGGCGATCTGGTGAAAATAACGAGAAATTCGATTAAAATATGTCATCAGCGCGGCAGAAAAGGATGCTGGATCGGGATAAATAAATGGCTTGGATTTATGTCTGCCAAAGGACCGTACAGAGAACTTTCGGAAAATCGCGCTTCTTATGCGAAATTTGATGAACTAGGCGAGATAATTTTGGAAAGAACAAACAATTTGGAGAGGGCGCTGAAATTATTTATAGAGGGCTATAAAAAACAAAAAATCGGAAAATCCGCGAATATTTTGCTGTGCAACACAAATAAAGCTTACCTGCTTGAATTATGCTCAGGAAAAATAAGTATTAAGAGCTATTCGAGATTCGTGTTCAGAACCAATCATTTCCTATCGATGAGAAAGTTTAACAGAAATTTCGAATTTTTAAATGTTTCCGTAAAAAGGTTGAAAAAATTCAGAGAATTGTTTAGCATTTACAAACCAAAAAACGCTGAACAGCTTATTCCTCTCTTAAGCTACCATTCCAAAGATCCGAAAGAGAATATATGCCGTCACGGAACAATTTCAACTCTCGGCTCCGCAATTTTCGAGATTTCGAGAAGCGGTGTGACTCTTTGGTATTCTCTGAACGATAATCCGTGCAGGAATAAATTCAGTAAGTGTTATGTGACGATGTAAACTTCGCTTCCTTTGGAATAATGCTCTTCAATTATTCTAAATTTTCGAAATTATTTTATGAATGGCAAATTCCAAATCTTCAAATTTGGATATCTTCGGCAATCCTCTCAATTCTCTTAATTTGTTATACCTTTCGAACACCTCTTTATTAAATTCTTTAACATGAATCTTTTTCTTCTTTCTTTTTTTATAGTTTTTGGAAAGCGTAGATAGGTCTCTGTTTTCCAAATGAAGAAGCTCATGAACCATCACATATTGAACCACCTCTCTTCTAACTTCTTCTTTTTCTATCTTTTTTAATTTCTCATTTATTTTCATCTCAAACTCTCCATTCTGGCTTTTGGTTTCTCCGAACAATAAAATATCTTCTGGCATTATTTCCCTTACAAGCTCTCCGACACATCCCAAAACATTTTTTGGAAGCTTTTTGTATTCGCATGTTATTTTGTATTTATCCAATTTCGGAAATACTTTTCTGCATTCATGCAACCATTCAGCAAGTTCATCGGCAATCATAAATGTTCTAAAATCGCAAAATTTTTATTTTTTTCTCAAGATTAAAAATCAAAATGCTTCTACATCCTATCTCCATTTTTTGTTTTTACTCTTTGCAAAGCTTTCATCTATTACCTCAAACCAAATCGCCGTCACACCATATTTTCCTTCCTTTTCTTTGCTTTAGTTTTTTTATGCCCAAATTTCTCCAATCTCATAATAAGTTTCTTTTATTGAAAATCATTCGAATTTTCCTTTAACAATTTCGACTGCTATATTTTCAATTTGGCTTTTAGATAATTTTCAAAGTTCTTCATTTTTCTCCTCTGAACTTTAAAATAAATATTGCCTCTACTTCGAACTATTTTAAAACATCGACATATTCCCTCTATCTCAACTTTCTTTTCCTTCTTTTTGAGAAACTCTATCTCTCGCTTTAGCTCGGGAAGTTTGAATTTTTCGACAAAATTCAAAATTACTTTCTCGTACTCTGGAATTTTTATTAAATATTCTTCATCGGCAGAGAGATATTTCTGAAAATCTTTTAAGGTTACTCCAACATATTTAATCTTCAGCTTTGGTTTGTCTTTAGGCTTCGGATTTCTTTTGGCATGGGAAAGGGCAAGGAAAGTGAAGAAAGATGTCGGGTCTAAATCACCGAAATAAATTAGCTTTTTGGGTTTTATGGTTTTGATAAATTTTAGGCAAGCAGAAGATGGAATTCCTCTGGTGCAGATAAAGAGATTCTCATGCGAACTTCCAACTGCTTTTATAGCTATTTCGAAAACCCATCTCTTTTCAAAAATTACTGCCAAATTAGAATTTACAGGATTTCCATACAAAAAGTAATGTTCTTCCTCATTCCATTCTCCGGTTTCTTCAAGTGCTTTAATTAAATTTCTCATAATAGTTTTTCAGCTTTCCAAATTTAAGAAAGAACTTTCAAAACATCTCTAATATCTTTAAAAATAAAGTCCGGATTTAGTTTCTCAGCCTCGACTCTATTCAAAACTCCGCTCAGAACAATTCCGATTTTCACTCTCGCTCTCCTTGCGGATTCGAAATCGTACAAGCTATCTCCAACATACAAAACTTCCTCTCTTTTTACATTGAAATGCTTTATTATCTTCAGAATCATATCCGGATACGGCTTTCCCCTTTTAACATCCTCGTATGTAACAATGAAATCTACAAATTTTTCGAGCCCGTTTTTCTTTATAATGAGCTCAGCAATATCCCGGGAATTTCCGGTTGCTATCGCTATTTTAATATTCCTTTCTTTAATTTTTTTCAAAACTTCATCCACAAATTCGAATTTTTTCAAATTCAGTTTCTTTTTTTCTTTCTCTTTCAGTTTATAATAGTAATCGAGCGCCTCCTTTCTTTTTTCTTCCGGAATTAGGGAAAGCAGAATATCAACATCGCTCTCCCCGAATCTTTTGGAAATTTCTTTTGAGTCCAATTCTATATTTACTTTTTTCGCGGTTTTTTTATACAAACTCAACCAAAAATCTACCGAATTTACGAGAGTCCCGTCAAGGTCGAATATTATTGCTTTGAGCATAAAAAACAAAAAATAAAATTAGATATACTTTCTCAATTTCTTCTCTATTATTTCGAGTCCTTTTTTCGCGTCTGCCATCTTTTTTGCTCCGATGCACACAATGCTTCCGCTCGAAAAAACCAAAAACGACACTTTAGGGTCATCAAGGCGACATATCAGTCCGGGAAAGTTTTCAGGCTCGTATTCGCTATCCTCCATCTCGAAGGCAATTTTCTCCAGATTCAATGTGTAGCCCAAATCCCCAACCGCAACTATATTTTCTATTTTTGTTTTGTATTTGGCTGGCACTTTTACCCCGAGCTTTCCAATCATTTTCAGTATTTTTTCGATGCCAGCATTGGCTTCCTTCAAACTCTTGGCTCCAACGCAAACCACTGTTCCAGATCTAAAAACCAAAGCGGTAATATTCGGGTCCTTTAATCTTACCACTAACCCGGGAAATGCTTCGGGCTCGTATTCGGCATCTTCGTAAGCTTCTGCAATCTTCGTTAACGGAAAAACCGCGTCAATGTGGGTCGAGACAACTACGTTCTGAATTTTTATTTTCATATAAATAAAAACTTTTTTAAAATTTAAAAAGCACATATATGATTTAAAAACCAAATAATTATTGAGATACCATGAAATACAAGATTTTATTTTTGGTTTTGCTTTTAGTAGCCCCAGCTTTTGCGAGTTTACCGTCTAAATACGAGAGCTGGGAAGTAAATATTTATCTCGATGAGAATAGAGTTGCCGAAGAAATAATAAACATAACCTTCCCAGAGAAAGCGGACATATTTAATTTTTATCTCCTCCACCAGCCGAGAAATTTGGAGATATTTTCAGGAGCAAGAAAATTGAAATGCGATTGGAAATACGATGGCGCCGGAACATTAATTTCATGCAGGAATTTCAATTCCTCGAACATAGCGATAAAATACAAAATATTCGGTTTGGTTACTATCTACAACAATTACTATGTTTTCTCAGACAGATATATAATTACTACACCAACGGATGAATTCAAATTGAAAGTTTTCCTTCCGAAAGGATATATTTTGGCGAAATCCGAGGAAATAGAGCCTTTTTTGCCGCTAGGAGGAATACAAAAAACCAACGGAAGGGTAATATATGTTGAATGGAATTTCAAGCCAAAAGTCGGAGAAGTATACGATATTTCCGTATTCTATGAGAAATCTCTCCGAACGGATCAGTTTCTTGTTTTTATTTTCACTTGCGTTATATTGTTCGGATTAATTGGAGTCTTTATCTATTTCAGAAGACAGCCGAAGATAGTTGACATAGGATTAACAAAAGATGAAAAAGCGGTTCTCAATGTTGTAGCTACCCACGGAAAAGTGTCGCAGAAAAAAATTGTTAAGGAAACTGGGTTATCGAAAGCTCAAGTAAGCAGGATAGCGAAATCTTTGGAAGAGAGGGGCTTGATAGAAAGGAGAAGAAAAGGGAGAAGTTACGAGATTGTTTTGAAATAATATTAAGCTTTAAGAACAATAAAATAATTTCGCATACTCTAAACTTTTAAGCTATCATATCAAATCATGCAATTGCTATTGGGGTTACTGGAGCTCCGATATAAAAAAATGCGATTACGCAACCGACCAAGTACCCTAAAATGACCGTTGCCGAACCAACTTTAAAAGCAAGCTTTTTGTCGCTCAACTTAAACCAGGAAAATACGAAAGGAAAAAGAATAATTTGGCCAAGAGACAAGATAGCCCGCCTTATAAGATTTATGGTGTAATCTATTTCGAAAATTCCTGTTTCATAGCCGATTGCAGGCCCTATAACAAAGTTAATCGCTACACCGCTGAGTGTTATAATAAGGATAGCAACAAAATAGTTAAGCTTACTGGTTAAAATATTTTTCCCAAATAATGAGAAAAACCAGGCTGCTACAAAAAAATTAAATGCAATGTCGGCAGTTAAAAACAATAAAAGAAGATGAAACGGCGGCCATATATTTGTAGGAGGAATTATAACAGGATTAGCCAAAGCTAATTGAGGCAAGAAGGTCAGAAAAATTAAAGATAGCAAAAATATTCCCTTGTATCCTTTCATTTTTAGCTTCATTATTTTATATGATATCTCTTTTTATAAAGGTTTCGTAGATAAATCAAAGAATAAAATTCAAAAACGGTGCAGTTTTCTCTCATAATAAAACATGTACAGATGCGCTATTCCCGCATATCGCCCAAAGTAATCCAAAGCAAATTTTCTTAATTTGCTGTCAGAAATTTTTTCGTTATTAAAATATTCCCTAATTAAAGCTTTTCTTAGCCAAACATCCATCGGAAAAACCTCGGATTTTCCAAATCCGTAAAGCAGAATTATCTCTGCAACTTTCGGTCCGATTCCATGAATTTCAAGCAATAATTTTCTCGCGCTTTCGCTATTAACTTCTCTTATCTGCTCGATATCCAATTCTCCGTTCAGAATCTTTTTAGCTGCATTGATAATATACCTTGCCCTATAGCCGACTTTACATTTTTGTTGAAGTTCTTTCTCGCTTGCATTTGCGATTTTTTTTAGGTTAAAAATGCAGCCATTCCCGTAAAATTTTCTTAAACAACTTTCCATATTCCTGATTTGCTTTACCGAGGAATTTTGGGTTAAGATGGCTTCAATAATTCTATAATTTATATCCAAATCACGCATCACTCTTAATCCTTTGCAAAATTCGATAATTTTCGAGATGTATCTATCTTTTCTGTATTTTCGGTAAAATCTCAAGAGATTGTAATCGTGCCAAAAATGGTAAAGAATTTTTTCTCTTGCTATATCAGAGAGATTGCTTTGGGTTTTCACAAATAAATTGCTCGCATCCTCCCAAATCCAAACAGGTCGCCATTCGCTCTTGATTTTTATAAATGCTTTATATTTGTTGCCTTCCGAGTTCCAAATATCTGATGGACATTGATCGGATTCCAAAGTTTTCTCCATATCAAAGCCTCCGCTGAATTCTGTTTTCGGAATTTTTAGGGTTATCATAAGAGAGCGCTCAAAATTATTTCTTCTTGTGCCTCATTTTTTTCCTTCTTTTTTTAAGCTTGTGGGTTTTTATTTTTTTCCTCTTCCTCTTTCTCCCGCACGGCATTTTTGATCACCTCAATATTAATTTAACTTTTTTTATTTTTTATGAGACACGACTTGCTCGCGGATGTGTTTTCGGCAATAAAAAACGCTGACAGAATAGGAAAAAAAGAGGTGATAGTAGACTCGAGCAACTTGGTTAAAAATATCTTAAATATTTTGAAAGACAAGGGCTACATAGAGGGTTACGAGATTCTGATGAGGAACAATTACGAGGAGCTGAAGGTTAAACTAAAAAACAGGATAAATGAATTGAAAGTTGTGAAGCCGAGGCACTCCTTTAAAAAAGATAAGCTGATTAAATTTAAAGAAAGATATTTGCCCGGAGATGGGGTTGGACATCTGATAGTGTCAACTTCGAGAAGCAAAATCACAACGGATAGAGATTTGAAAGATGAAGGCGGAATTATTATAGGTTATGTATATTAATTATGGGAACGAAACTAAATGAGGTGGTTTATAAGAGATTATTCGAGAATGTTTTCGTTTGTTTGAAATGTAAAAGAAAAATGAGAGCAAATCCGCAAAAAGTGAGATTAGGCAAAGTGCGCTGCAGACACTGCGGCTATAGCAAATTCAGATTGAAATCGAAAGAAGGTAAGAGATGATATTACGCTGTTATATTTCATATTTAAACTTTAAAACTAAATTAAATTATATGAATATAAAAAACTTAAAAACGAAAATTTATAATGTCAATTCTGAAATACAGGGAAATTGAGAAAATGAAAAAAGAGGAGCTGATAAATAAAATGAAAGAGCTGCGAATGGAACTCGCAAAAGAAAGGAGCAGCGCGGCAATAGGGGGCACAGTCAAAAACCCTGGAAAGCTTCGGGAAATTAGAAGAACGATAGCGAGAATAAAAACCTATCTAAACCAAAATGGCTGAGATTTGCGAAATTTGCGGTTTGCCGAAAGATATATGCACTTGTAAGTCAGCGACAAAGGAAGAACAGAAAATTATAATTTACACAATGATAGGCAAATACAGAAAGGAAATTTCCGTGGTTTCTGGGATAGATGCGAAGAGAGTTAATATGAAAGCATTGCTCAAAAAATTAAAGCAAAAGTTAGCGTGCGGGGGAACGATAAAAAATAATGAATTATGGCTCCAGGGAAGCCACAAAGAAAAAATTAAAGAATTGCTGGTGCAAGAAGGTTTCAAGAAAGAGCAGATAGAAATCAAATAATTTTTGTTTTTCTCCTTTTTATGAAAAAAGAAGAGGTTCTTGCGTACTATTCCAACGAAAAATTGCAGGAAATTTTATGGAAATTCGCGAAAAATAGGGAAGTTGTGGCGAGAAACAAAGAAGGTTTTTATTTCAGCAGACCCGGAATTTTGCTTTATCCCAAGGATATAATTAAGCAGATAGAGAGCGGGGCTTTCTCCTTCCATTGCTCGGTTGAATTATGGAAAAATCCGCTTCTGATAAATGAAAAAAATTACGATGAACAAAGAATAGGTTTCGATTGGGTAATCGACATAGATTCAAAGCTTAGCTTAGAGGAGGCGAAAATCGCTGCCAAACTGGTAAAATCTTTTTTGGACAAATATAAGCTCGGCTATTTTGCGAAATTCTCTGGGAGAAGGGGATTTCATTTCATTGTTTTTTGGGAAAATTTTCCAGAAGAAATTAATTACAGGAAAATAACCTCTCTATATCCGGAGCTTCCGAAAGTTCTTTCAAATTTTCTGAGGGAAAAAATAAAAGATGAGCTGCTCGAGGAATTAATAAAATACAAAGGCTCCGTTAAGGAGCTTACAAAAGAGCAAGCAGTGGAGGAGTTGAATCCATTCAATTTTGTGGAAATAGAAAAAGATTGGAGTGTAAGGCATTTGTTTAGAATGCCTTTCTCCCTTCACGAGAAAACAAATTTGGTTTCAGTAATTGTTGATTCCCCAGAGAAATTCAAAATTGAACACGCTGAAATAAAAAATGTTAAATTCAGAGATATAGAGAAAAAGAAAGGAGACGCTACCGAGTTAATTGTGGATGCTTACGATTTTTTCGAAAAACAAAAAGCTGACGCGAAACCGAAAAGAGAAATAATTGCATATACCACAAAAAAAATAACCCAAGAAAATTTTCCCCCATGCATTCAAAACATCCTGCAGGGGATAAAAGACGGCAGAAAGAGAAGCATCTTCACATTAATAACCTTTCTTAGAAACTGCAACTGGCCGATGAAAGAAGTTGAGGAATTCGTTTCGGAATGGGGAAAAAAGGTTGGCTTAAAGGAGAATTTCGTCAAGGCGCAGTTAAAATGGCACAGGAAACAGGAAAGAAAAATACTGCCCCCAAATTGCGATAATGATTTATTTTACAAAGATATAGGAATTTGTAACCCTGTACCTCTATGCGAGAAAATAAAAAATCCTTTAAATTTCGCGATTCTCAAAAAAAGCAAAAGAAAGCGCAGATAGTTTTGTGCGCGAAAACAAACCAAATTTAGATTTATAAGCAAAACATATAAATTTTATGAAGAAAATTGCAGATTCAAAGATTAAAATTTTGATTGGTGTTTTGGTTGTTGGAATTTTGGTGATTGGAGGATGGTGGGTTTTGAATTCAATTATCACAAAAAAAGAACCATTCATACCACCTCATTGGAAAATTTGCAATTTAGACTCTGATTGTGTAGAAACTCAAGCAGGGTGTTGTCGTTGCACTATGGGTGGAGTTCAAACTGCTATTAATAAAAAATATCTCAACAAATGGGAAGAAAAACTCAAAAAATTTTGTCAGGGCATAGTTTGTCCTGCAGTTGTTAGATGCAAAAACGGGAAAGTTATCTGCGAAAATAATAAATGTAAGTTCGTTCCCAAAGAAAACAAAGTTCTCCTCACTACAGATAAAACAAAGTATACAAAAAATGAAGAAATTAAATTAACGGTAATTAATAATTTTGATAAACCAATTTATTATCATGATTGGAGTAGAAGCTGGAATGAATGTGGAGGAAGTTCTTTCAAATTAGGAAAAAAGATAAAAGAAGATGAGTTTGATTTCTTTGAAATAGGGCTTGCTGAGTGTTTAAAACCAATTGTGAGTTTAAAGCCCCTTAGCAAAATAACATATTCATTAGACCCAAAAGAATTGGAAAAAATACCTTCTCGCAGTCTAAAAGAAGGAACTTACAAATGGGAATTTACTTTTGGATTTGAAAAAGATTTAAAATCAACTCAAAAAGTTTATTCAAATGAGTTTACAATTAAAGAAAACACCTTCAAAGCTGAAGATATTTGTGATGTTGGAGAAGGTGATTTCGGTAATGGTATATTTAGAGGAGATAATCCTAATTTAGATACTTTTAAATCCCAATGTGAACAGAAACCCGAATGTGAATGGAAATCTCTTGGAGGAAAGAAAATAAGCCATTATGCTTGTTGTCTTAAGGATTTGAAATTAATTGTTACAGATGAAGATCTCCACATTTATGAAAGATGTTTTGTACGAATTGATTGAATTGGTAGCTCGCTCGCACTTAAATCATTTCGGTGGTTGAACAATAGATAAATAATTTGCTTGTGCTTATTCAAATACCTTCAGTACCTTGCTTATATATACAACGCGCATACGAAAATTTACCCAATTTTATTATGCCAACAATCAGAGAGATAAAAGTAAAATCAATTATTGTAAAATCAAACCTTCCAGACACAGACTTTGTTATAAATCCTTATGTCGGTTGTCAGCACGCTTGTATTTACTGTTACGCGAGATTTATGAAAAGATTTACTTCCCGCGCGGAACCATGGGGCAAATTTGTGGATGTAAAAATTAACGCCACGGATTTAATTCCGAGAAAGAGCAAAAAATTCAAAAATAAGTCAGTAGCGATAAGCTCAGTTTGCGACCCTTATCAGCCGATAGAAAAGAAATACAAACTCACGAGAAAAATTCTTGAAAAACTTATTCCTTTGCAGCCGAATCTCTACATAGTGACAAAATCCGATCTGGTAGCGAGAGATATTGATCTGTTTAAACAATTCAAAAATTGTCTCGTTGCAATTTCGCTTTCAATTTTGAATGAGAAATTACAAACCCGACTGGAACCCTTTTCTTCTCGAGCAAAAGCGAGAATAGATGCCCTGAAAAAATTACATAACGCTGGAATCTCAACCGCATTATTTATCTCTCCAATATTCCCTTACTTAACCGACTGGAAGAAAATAATCGAAAAAACAAAGAATTTCGCTGCTGAGTTCTGGTTCGAAAATTTAAATCTTTATCCCTCGATCAAGGACAAAATTTACGAATTCTTAAAAAAGAATAAAGCCAAAATTATTGATAAGTACAGAGAAATCTACTCAATAAAAAGTGATTATTGGAACATCGAAGAAAAAAGAATCAAAGAATTTTGCAGAGAAAACGAGATTAATTGCAAAATTTATTTTCATCACAGCGCAAAGTAAGCTATATCGGCAAACCGAGCCAAGAAAAAATTCCAATCATCTTTAGCCCCATGTAGGCCATTACCGCAATAAAAACCCATTTAAGCCCATGAGGATGAATTTTGTGCGCTATATGCGCTCCTACTTGAGCCATCGGAATGCTCGTGCTTGCAAGCAAAATCCATTGCAAGAGGTTAACATAGCCTACAGAATAAGGAGGCAAACCTTGCACTCCAAGTCCGTAAAGCATGTAAGCTATTGCCCCTCCCAAACTTGTGAAAACCATTACCGCTGTTGAGGTAGCGATAGCTTCGTGCATGTGATAATTTAAGAAAATCACCATTAGAGGCACCATTAAAACCCCACCTCCTATCCCTATCAATCCGCTAACAAAACCGAAAACTGCTCCAAGGAAAATATAGGTCAAAGGATTTGTATGGGGCTCTCCTTTAACTCTTATAGGATGGGCAGTTGCCATTCTTAGAGCTCCGAGAAGTATAGCCAAGCCGAAAATTATTTTAAGAATATCTCCAGGCAGATTGCTCGCAACCCATGCTCCGGCAAAAGTAAATGGAACGCTTGTTAAACCCAAAATTACTGCCTGCTTCCATAGGACGGCATTTTTCTTATGATGCCTAAAAGAGCCGCTCAACGCGGTCGGAAACACAACCAACAAATTTGTCCCGAAGGCAACTCTTATCGCTATACTCGTATCTATGCCCATAGCAGTTAAAATCCAAAATTGCACCGGAATCATTATGAAGCATCCTCCAACTCCGAGCATACCCGAAACTAAACCGACCAAAGCGCCTGTAATTAATAAAACCAAAACATACACCAATTCAATCATCTTCCACCTCCCCCAATTATCTTCAATATCTTTATAACTTTCCTGTTTTTAATTTTGTAATAAATTTTCTTTCCTTCCCTTCTTGATTCAACAATCCCCAAACTTTCGAGTTTAGCCAATTGGAGCGAAACCGTTGATTGCATTCTTCCAACGTGAGCGGTTATTTCGCAAACGCACTTTTCTCCGCTCAAAAGAAATTCCACTATTTTCAACCTTGTTTCATCGCTCAGAGCTTTAAATATTTTTAGCTTTTCTTCCATATATTTATAATTGTAAAAATTTAAATATATAAAAGTTTCAAAATTTTGCGCAACGACTTTTAAAATCTTCCAATCCACCAAACCAACCGTCAAATTC
>Ga0190309_1000388_pt1 | contig 12413 bp, 21 predicted proteins | sample 48700767_MG_FD_161656 | JGI IMG/M metagenome (GOLD analysis project Ga0190309, IMG submission 161656) | Hydrothermal vent sediment bacterial communities from Southern Trench, Guaymas Basin, Mexico - 4870-07-6-7_MG | ecosystem: Environmental > Aquatic > Marine > Hydrothermal vents > Sediment ... | reverse complement strand
CTTCACCATCAACAATTCAAATTGGACTATTTATTACTCTTCTGTAGATGGCTTAGAAGCTTGACAGCAATATCTCGAAGATTCCTTCTCCTCAATGTACAGAGGTAAGTTTCAGGATCGTAACTTTCTATAGTGAAATCGAATTTCTTTGCTAGTCTAAGCATGACTTCATTTCTCTTCTTGACATACATGTATGCGGTATCATTAACAGCAAGAGCTAGACTCACTAGAAATGCCAAGAGCAATTTGCCGTATCCTCTATTTCGATACTCTCGCTTAATACAAATTCTCATTATCTTGCCTCTTCGCATGTGAATTGCACCAACTCCAATGATCTCTCCATCTTTGACTAGACAGTAATACCTCTCTGGATTTTTCAGAATCATTACTGAAGAATCTAGATCTTTCATTGAAACAAAGCCTTCGCCATGTTGAAGATAGAGATCGAAGATTTCACTTGCAACTTCTTCCTTAGTTTTATCTTCAAATTCATAAATTCGTTTGATCTCCAACATCAAGACCACCCGAAAAATAAACAGATTAAGATGATCGCCTTCTGTAATCACTTATTGCCTTTGCAATTACTCGCTTAGCAGTTGGATGTAATTCACTCATTATCGCTTTGTAGACATCTTTGAACATGATCTTGTCTTGCTTGTTCAATGCACTCTTGAATGGTTCAATTGGTTTAAGACCTAGTTCTTTAGTGGTCATAGAAAATCCACAGTTTTCATCGATGACATAGTCGAAGTTATATTGATATTCATCGAAATTGATCTCGAAGATCTTGCCATACTTGAGAGTGAGATTCATAACTAAATTCTGGAATGCAAATGCTCTTCTTGGATGAGTTTCACATAATCTGATCTCAAAGGTCAATGGTTTACTACTATGCTCTCCTGAATTGAGTGTAACTGCCTCATAGGATCTCGAACAACCACAGTTCAAGCACCAGATTATCCTACGTGGTTCGAGATCATCAATGAAGTATCGAGGATATCTTGCCCATTCTTCCCAAGTAGATCTGAAACGGGAATTTGTCTTGAATGAGAGCAGATTTGAACCAAGTGTCATCAATGCAAGGATGTTATAACCTGTATCCAACCACATTTTGACAGTTCTACTAGCAGGTCTGATGTGTAAGTGATTGCCCTGTTCTCTTTGTCTCTTCCATTGTACGAAATTATCAACTAAATCGATGACTTCTTTGGGATATTCAGAGTAACGGAAGACTCCTAAGCTGAATTCCCAAGGGCATGCTCCCCACTCCCCACGAGAGGGAGTGAGTCTGAGCCGTCCCAATCGCCTCCCATGTGCTTCTCTGTAAATCTCCTGAAATCAAAATCTATGAATCGCTTATAGACTTCGATTTCCTGTCCCCATGTTGGAGGAGTTCTGATTCTGTAGTTCAAAGCTATGATCTCTTCTCCTTTCTTGAGAAGTTCCCATTTCTTGATCAGCTTCTTTGCTTTATGGCAATTTTTGAGCATAAGAATGAGAATCGGATTTCCTCCTTCTCGAATGATTCTTTGGCAAACATGCCTGAATTCACATCTTGCACAAGACAACTTCCCACCCGTAGAAAAAAATGAATTAAATGTATCTGGTGAAGAATTCTGAAATTCCCTTCCATCTAGATCTGCGTTTCTTACGCCTCTTCTTGATCTTGATTCTTTTGTATTCTTCTTGAAGGATCACTTCAAAGTTATGATCAACTCTCTTCCTCAGAATTCCAAGGAAGTGATAACCATTAACTGAATGAAGTTTTGAAGTACTGATCAAGTTATCGGAGATCGTAAATGATCCAATGAGATAGACAGTTCCATCTCTGAATTGAAGCACAACATTTCCAACATTCATTTCATAGATTGCCTTAGCTAATTTCAATTGCTTGTGGTATTTCTTAGCCATTCCAATAAACTCTGTGAGTACCCATGAATCAGAGACTAGATTATCTTGATCTCTCTCAAAGGAATACACTACATAATTGGTGTAGAATGGATTTCGAGACTGAACTTTGATGTCTCTAGCAACTGCTCTACCGATCTCGTAATCCTTGTACTTCTCGCTTATTCCCTTCAGATATCCAAGTAAGATCTCTGCTCTCCATGTAAAGTCTCCATTGTGTGCAAGTAGAACTCGCTTATTGCTACTGATTATCGGTTGAGTGTTCAAATGATTGATTGTTCCAGCAGTCGCTGTCCTCAGATGGATTATTGCTCCATTCAAGTAGTCGTTATCGAGTTCTGCGATGACTTCTATCGGTTCCATGTCAACTCCTTTAGCAAGATACCAAGTACGATCTTTGAGAAGACCTCCAATGCCTCTACCATCCCTACCATCATAGTTAAGATCTTGAATTCTCTGGATTAGCTTACGATTCGCATTCTTTGGATCTGGAATATAAAGTATGATACACATCTTCTCGACCCGAAAAAAAAACAAATTAAATGACAAGATTTGGTTATCTTGGAATTCTCTTGTCTAAAGTTTCAATGATTCGCATGACATCGAGTTCATCGAAATTTCTGACAGCTTCTGGCTTGAATCTGATTTCTTCCACTATCTCTCTTGCGAATAGATCGAAGTAGACCTTCAATTTAGCTTTCCTCTGATCTCTCCATTGAATTGGCAAATTGAATAAGATGCTCTGCCAAATCGTTAGATATGGACAGTTAGATTTGATTTTGATCTCAATGTATGCATATTCATCGTGAGCAAAGATCATTATCGTGTGTTTTCTTCTCCAAAGTTGAAGATAGGAGATTTCATTTGTGAAGGAATGGAAATTACAAAGTTTAGCAAATCTCTTTAGGAAGTTCCAATCCAACTTCTTGAATTTCTCCATCTTCTCAACCCGAAAAACTAGAGAAACATGAAAATCAGCTTGAGAATTTGTCTGACATCAGGATTCCATTTGTAGAAATGAATATTTCTGATCTCCAAGTATTCCTTCAAATAGGGATTGTTAGATTTAGTTCTTGCTGAGTAATACCCAATTATCCTGAGCTTCAAGTCATCGATTTCGATTTCCTCATTCCACTCATGTTCATCTCTTCGATGACAAAGATAACCAATCGAAGTTATTGCGACAACTTGAATGAATTCGATTCGTAATGAACCGAGATAATCGTAAGAAATCCTGATCAAGAACTTATCACCATAGATCAACAGTTCTTCATCACCCCATTTAGAGTAGTACGAATCCCTGCCTAGATGCTGGAGAATTTTCTGAAGCTTCTTTAAGAAACTCATCACTTCTCCCCGTAAAATCAACTGAATGCATGTTTCAAGATTTCTCTCAAACAAGTTGAGTTGTCTTCTTCAACATTAAACCAGAGAACTTTGATCTCTATGAGTTCTCCTTCAACAAAGTAAGTCTTGAATATAATTCGATTATTCACTTTGTATACTTCGCCTTCTGCTAAGCTTATTGGATCTCTAATACATGGATTCTTCGGACAGATTGCTAGTTTTCTCCAAACTTCAACTCGGATTTCATCTCCAAGAGGATTCAAAATTACATCAATGTTATCACCTTCGACAGTATGCAATGGATCATAAATCCTCTCAAACCAGACAGAGAGTAATTTGATCAATCTTTCGATCTTCTTGAGATTCTCTTCAGTACGTTTCTCCCAAGCAAGTGTTCTCACTTCTTCAAGCAAGTCTTCTCTTGCCTTATCTAGGCAAGTTTCGAGATCTTCCCAATCCTCAATGAAGTAATTAGCTCCTCTCTTGAGCAATAAGTAACGACCACATTTGCACTCATAAATCAAGATTCGAGCATAATCAATGTCTGGATCTGTCAGAGTTGTGATATAGTGTGCTTCTGGAGAACCGCAGTTAGGACATTTTAGATCAAGAGGCAGATAGTCCATAACAATACCCGAAAAATCTAGAGCAATTTGAAAATCAAGTCTATCAGTTGCTTAGCAGTCAAATATTGCACAGTTCTGAACTCTCTTGCTACATAGTATTCTTCTCTTCCATCTCTAGGCAGAATTTGAATATGCAAATAGACATCAAAGGAAATTTGATTAATTGTGATGCTTCCTCTTTGAACATGCACATGGGTTATCGGACAGAAGTTACGCATACAGATAATCGCCAACTTCGAGACTCTGATGGTAAAGCCGAATTGATTCTTGCAGATCCAGATCCTGTATCTCTCATTGGCAATAGCAAGAGTTTCAGTTTCACCATCTTTGAAATAAAGGTCTTCTCCCAAGAATTGCAAGAGCTTCCTTGCTCTTTGAATTGCGGTCATCGATTCAACCCGAAAAATGATTAAGAGTATTTCTCAAGCAACTGCATTAAGAGTTTGACCAAGGATCTCTCAGTTAAAGCAAATCCAGACCAGATAGGATAAGAAACCCATCGTCCTTTTCGCTTGTAAACCGTTACATTAGCAATAGAATTGATTCTGATTAGAATTTCAGCATTCTGAGTTTCGATCTTGTAGAGTTCTGGAGTTAAGGTTTTGATCTCTTTAATGAAATTGAACAGCTTAAGAATTCTCTTATCAATCGGCTTGTCTTGTAAGAATTTCGTAATCCACAAATTCTCTAGCCATCTAAGTGATTCTGTGAATACTGAATTTTCTCCAAATCCTCTATAGTAAATGATATCGCTTAGACCTACTAAGTATTTGATTACTCTATGCAAGTCGATGTAAGAGTAATCTTTAGTTGGATCTTTTACTACGTATCCTTTTGGAACTTTTGATTTGTTCCTTCTCGTCTCTCTCTTATCTTCAATCCAACTTGGATGTAGACCTAGTTTCTCAACTAATTCAGCTAAATCTCTGTTGTTCTTAAATCTCAATACCTTGATATCGGAAGGTAGTGTATAGCAGAACTCTGTCGGTTCTCCATTGAGATCTACATAATGCACATATACATGGAAGTGATTTTCATTGATTCTTACGGGTAATCCAATTTCTGAAGCTACTCCATTGAATTTTTCTACTGTAGTTACTGAAGGATATCTCTCAACTCTCCAAGTTTTCTCAAGCTCATCGTAAGTGATCAAATCTGTCCAATACATTCTGAAGATCCTCTTAGTTCCTTCTTTAACTAATTTGTAAACATAATCATCGTATTTGTAACGATATTTTGCAAATACACCTTCTGGAACAGTCCAAGCTCTGAAGAATTGCCTTGCTAGTCTATAGAAGTCATCAGAATTTCGAGCAACAACCATATTCACACCCGAAAAACTAACTTGAATTAAATTCCAATTGACCAATAACCACTCTTGATGGAAACTTTATTCAGCTTATCAAGTTTATATCCTTTGTAAATCACAACTTCAAAACTCTCATCTTTGTGTTTGATGACTTTAATACAGATTTCAGATCTCGTCCATCTAGCAAGTCTATTTGAAAACAGAGCAACAACACAAACTGATCTCCTTGGATACTTATCGAAATACTCCAAGACTTCTCTGATTATCATGCGAGTTCTCTTCCTGATCTCTTCAAAGTGTTCTCTGTTAGCTTCGTAAGTTCTAGGATGTCTTCTTTGAAATTCATTGAGAGCTTTCCAGAATTCGATGAGGAGCATACCTCAAACCCGTAAAAAATTAACTAGCCATCAAGAATTGTGAATGAATGATCCAATTCAAGAGATACATGCAGAACCAAGTGTATTTCTCCATTCCAAGAGTTCTGCCTGCGAGTTCAAGTATCTTCTCTAAGTCATAGTCAGACTTCTTTAGCAATTCAAGAACTAAATCATTCGGTTCATTTCCTCTCTCAAAAACCTCTTCATAGATTTGAGTTATGAGTTTTCTGATATCTGACATCTTCTCAACCCGAAAAATCTTAGTCAGAAACTTCTAAAGCAATTGCAAAATCCTTCTGAAGATCTCAATTGGTGAAGTCATCTTGAGTGAAATCAATTCATAGCAAATATCTGGCTTAGGCAGGAAGAATGGCTCTTCTTGAAATCCAAATTCTGATGGCTCTTTGCGTAGAGGTATCATATCTTTTCCTTTGTAGTAGAACAGAACTTTGTAAATGTGGATTTTGTTAGTTTGAACACTCGAATAAATCATAAACTTCTTCTCTTCAATCTTGAAATCCCATTCAAGGAATGCAGAATTCTTAACTTCAAAACATAACTCTAACAATTTTCTTAACTTGAGAAAATCTTCAAACATAATCGACCCGAAAAATAGATTAAATGAATTCAGGCAATCCAAGATCTGGATAATTCATTTCTTCAAGCATTTCTTGGAATAAATCCATGATCTCGTCTGCACTCAGTTTCTCATAGAGTTCTAGAGGCATTTCCATCTCTACGTAGTATGTGATGTAGCTCTCGACCTCAGAAATTGAGGTATAAAGTCTGACTTCATGTCCTTGAACTTCTCTCACTACAGTTTCTGTCTTATCCCATTCCTCTACTCTCTCATCGATCTCATCAGAGTGCTTTTTCCAGCATCTCTCTATCACTTCCTCTTGATAAGCAATGTCTAGAGGTACTCCATCAAGAACTCTTCTCTCAAGTGCAATAGCTCTAGCTTCTCGTAGTTCCTTCTCATCTAACCATTGCTCAAAATCTTCGAGATCACAAGTCTCAGGAAGAGCATCTTCCTCTCCATAAATCGGTAAAGAAATATAGACACACTTAAAATCGTAATCGAAATGCACTTTATAGCCATGCTTCCATAAAATCTCTTCTTTATCCTCCATATTCAAACCCGAAAAAATACGTTAAACAATTTGCATAGTTAATTTGAAAACTTCAGAAGGTTTAAGATGCAGAGGAAGGACTAAGTGCCAAGTTTCGTAACAATCTTCATCGATAATTGTGATGGATTTTCTGACTTCTACTTCCACATCATCGATTTTGATTTTCCTTGAATTCCATTGAAATGGCATTGGATCACGTAAAGGTGTAGTTCCCCAACGAGATCGAAGCATTTTACGACTAAAATTAACAGACCAAGCGAATTTCGATTTGTGTATGTCTATTCTGACCTCTGGAGCATAGACATGTATAGCATTAACATAAGGAAAAACTCTGTAGTCTCCTTTGAAAGTCATTGCAAATAATTTTGCTAACTTTAGAACATCACTCACCTTCTCACCCCGAAAAATTTCATGTATTTTGAAAAATCAATTGAAGTATTTTCCTTGCATTCCTCTCAAAATTCCAAAAGTAATGTCGTTCAAAAAACGTTTTAGTCTCATATTCAAGTCCTAAATCACCAATTTCTCCTGTGAAATACCATTGTAGATCGTCCCAAGACCTCCTAAATGGCGGAAGATCTTCGTGATACTTTACTAATTTCTTGGTGATTTGCAATGTTTTCTCTGTCAGATAAAGATCTATCTCGACAGACTGCCTTTTAGCATGGATACTATCGAAGAGACCAATTACTCTAAATCCAGAAAAACTCAGCATTGTGGCTATAAATTTCATTAAGCGGAAGATGTTTAACCAATATTCGTCTGTCATACTTGACCCGAAAAAATTTATTCAATTTTGATCTTAACTTTAGTCAGAGGATTTTTATCTGATGTTGAAATTCCAATAATTCGATGCTTCTTCTCAAGTCTTCTAAGCATTGGTTTAGCTTCTTTTTCGTCGAATAAGTACCAGTCTGATGCGATAATCACCAAAGATCTTCCTTTGAATTGCTTTAACCACTCCAAAAATGGCTTTAGCTTAGTTCCTCCCCTTCCTTTAACCTCTAGTTTCTTTATAGTAGTGCGATAGTCTTTAACTTCTTGCACTTTAGCGTCCCATTGGATCAGTTTAATCTTCTTTAGTCCTCTTGCTCGACAAAATCCTAGAATTTGAGAAATTGCTTCAGACAGCTCTTGAGGTCTCATCGAGCCAGAAGTATCTAGTGAAACAATGATTTGCTTTATTTGAGAAGATTTCTTCCTTGCGAAGTAATCCTTGCATTTTCTATTTTCTTTAGTCAAATCCAAATCAGATTTCTTAGAAGTCAATAAAGTCAATAATCTTCTAAGCTTAATTTTCCATATTGGTCTCTTCACTTCTAGGTCTATCAATTCTTTGAATGATCCAGCTTCTCTTCCTGCGACTTTGATCAATTTCTCTAGAATGTCCTTTAATCTGTAGAGATTATCGAAGTAATTATCAGACTGAAATGACCCTTCTCGGAGTTTCTTCATTTTGTTACTTGGTTGATAATTGTGAGGATTTGTTCCTCTTCTGCCATCACTTTTGCACTTGCCAGAGCCAAGATCTTCTGCTAAAGATCTTCCATGAGGAGTTTTTGGAAATTTCTTAAGTAACAATTCTCTGACTTCTGGCTCTGAGAGTTTCTTTAATTCCTTATAAGGCATTAAATCCTTCAAATCCTCTAAGTAATAGAGATCTTCTAGCTTCTTGAAGCCATCATCTAGAAGTCTATCGTTAATGATCATATCCATAGCTATGTTCATTAAAGCATCTTGAGTGGAGTACTTTAGATGACCTCTGAGATAATGACCTACTTCATGACAGAGGATAAATCTCTGCTCGTGAGGTTCTAGCTTAAAGAATTTTGGAGATAAGATAATTCTAGAAGGTTGAATTCCTGCATAGTAAGGCATTCTAGGGTCTAGCCAGAATTCAAAAAGCGATAGAGTTAAGCCATAGAAATATTTAGCGTTGTGTTCGCAGATTAGACCTGCGATAAGGTCATTTATCGCTTCCTTGAATTTCCTAAGATCATCACTCATCATTTTCACCCGAAAAACAAAATTTAATTTGATTACAAGTATTTTTCCATTTTCTCTATGTATTTCCACAATTCATCGTCCCATGTTATCGTTTCCATAATCCTTCTTGTAAACTTCCTATCTAGAGCTATCCAGAACATTATCAGTAGAGATCTGTCATTTTGAATGATGTAATCAATGAATTTCTGTGCTTCTTCAAGCTTTATGAATTCTCTATTTATTGCGTCAGCTAAGGTGATTACTGAATACAATTGAACTTCAGGTTTTACTGTACTGATCATCTCAGGTCTCTGGATCAGTTCTTTAGGTGGAATTGGCTTCAATTTGAGGAATGCTAAGAACTTAATCGCTACGTCTTTACCAAGGCAACCTCGTGCAATTTGATTTTCTAGATCTAAGTCCCTTGCATCGTAGAGAGTACAACCGCAGTCTTCCCAAGATCTCGGAGTAGCGAAGTTTTCCAGCTCTTCTTCGTTCTCATCTAGAGTTACAAAGTACTCTGGATTTCTCTGAAGGAATGCACAAACACGATAATCGAATTTGTTTCCATGTTTTCTTCGCATATAGAGAGTAAATTGCTCGACAGTAAATGGTTGCATCTCTACGATTAATACTCTGTTCTTATCCCTAGAGCCTAGAATTTCGATCTGTTCAGTATCTACTGCTCTGTTACAAGCAGATATGACCATCAAATTCCTGTTGATAATTCCACCAATTTCTTTATCAAGGAGTAATCTTTGTGCAAGGTGCTTTACTGTCTTGTCATCAACAACATTTAGCTCATCTAAGAAGATTATTCCATGTCTTGCCCTCTGAAGAAGCTTGATTTTTATCGGAGGCTTCCATGTAACGTACTCTTCAGTATCTTTCAAACTACCAAGAAAATCTACTACGTCTATTGAAGGTAAAGGAACTGACCAGAAAATGAAGTACTTTGGTGGTTGATTTGTTTTTAACCTTGCTAACATGTCCTTGTAAATCTCGTAAGCTTCATTATCGAAGATTTCATTGAGACAAACGAACTGAAGACCTAATTCCTTAGCTATTTCTTCTGAAACCTGTCGAACTAGTGATGACTTGCCTATTCCTATTGCTCCTTTTATCAAAATCGAAGTCCTACGACCTCTGTATTTAGCTTTGATAAGCTCCCCTAAATCTAGGGGAGCTATTGTCCAAATTTCCTTATTTTCAGACATCTTCTCGACCCGAAAAAATAAAATTTGATTGAATTATTTCCAATTAGCTTTGATAAATTCCTTTGTGAGTAAATCAATCGTCCAATACTTAAAGGAAAAGTTCCAAAGAGTATTTAATTGAGGAATATAGACCTTTACACCTTGAGTGGTAGCGATGACTATACCCCACAGACCTCTCTGAAACTTGTGTCGAGCTATCCCAAGAACGGGATAGCTCGGATTTTTCTTTATTCGTATGTAAATCATGCTCTCTCCCGAATTCCATTCTTTATATTGGTCGAATTAGAATGGATAATCGAATGAGAAAATCCAATTCGATCATTATAAAGAATGAGAAACCCGAAAAAATGAGATTTCAAATTTAGAAAAACTCGTAAATGGGAGAACTAGGAGCAATTCTCACTAAGATCTTCTTTACTGTTGCTTCCTCTGAGTTCATTTTGAGATGCTTAAATCCATAGGATAAGGGTTTGATGTTTAGTAATTCTAGAGTTTTTGTGAATTTTCTTAAGGAAGCAAATTGAGACCCTGTGAAGGGAGGAGTTATTGGTAAAATCACTAAAGTTTTAGTACGCCAGTCAAATTTTTCAATGTACAATACTTCGACAGTTTTGCTTTTACCCATGATCTCTCCCGAAACCCGACCCCATCTAGCCTTTATCTCTCTCCCCAGAAGTGCAATTGGGGAGAGAGGAGGGATTAGGCTAGATGGGTTAGGTCAGTCTGGGCGACAGGGTCATAGAGGGTTGAGTGAGTTTCACCTAGAAGGGTATCCCTCAACCTTCTAGGTTATCCCACCCACACCCACCCCGTTTTACTCCCCTAGGGATTGCTCCCTAGGAGAAACCCGCCTTTTAATAGGCGGGAGAACGGGGATCGAGAGGGCATGGGTCATGAGGGACACCCTACCCTCGTACCCTGTCGCCCCGTTTTATCTAGGATCTCTCCCTAGAGACACCCTAAAGATGCCAGACCTCATGTCCCATCCCCCTTCTCATCCCTCTAGGAGACTTAATCTCATGTCAGGAGACTTCATAGATCTCCTAGAGGGACAGAAGGGAGTACTTCAGTCTGGCAGAGCTTTAGGTTAGCCTCTAGGGAGAGATACACCAATGAACTTCAAAGTACAGCACTTTTCTGCGGGCATTAATACCCGCAGGGAGAGGACTTTACCTCTTCTAGCAAGGAGAATAAATCCCCTTGCTAGTCGGGACTCCCCGTAAGCCTCTCCACATACGGGGAGTTGCCCGAATCCATAAGGCAGGTCTTCCCTGCCTCACTTCATGGGATCACTCCTAAAGCCAGACCCCATAGATCCTCGACCTCCTCTGCCACCAAGAGGGCGTTTTAAATCACTAAAAGAGGAAGCTATGGCTCTTGGTGGCAGAGGTCATTAGTCTTCCTATGGAGTCTGACTATAGAGTCATATCCCTATGGAGTAGAGAGTACGACGATACTCTCTACTCCATATATTGAAGTGTTGAACTTGCTAATAAACATTTAATGGTCGAAAATCCTCTTTTTGCAAAACAGAGTTCAAATTGGTCTTTTTGAGCATTTTAGAAAATCAATTCATGTTTTCCAAGAATTTGGATAGGAGTTTCGCCCAAATTTCTGAGAGCAGGAAAATTTGCGGGGCGTTATATAAAGTCAAAGAGATTTAACCTTTTGAATTCACTTTCCTAAACTTGATTTTCTCAAATTGGATTAACCAATTCTCATGGAATAACTTAATCTATTGTGTATAAGCTTAAATCCTTTATATACAAAATGCTAAAATCTTATTCGATTTTCCAAATCACTTGAGAATTAACACAAAATTTCTCAAAAAGCTCGGACTGACCTCTTTTTGCAAAACAGAGGAAAATTTATCATGAAAACTATATTAACCACTTTAACACTTCAAATAATGAGGAATATGCATAAAGACTTAGGTTTAGTAGAAGTAGTAATTACTAAGTCTAAACCACCTATGTACTTAATGCAAGTGATACCTAAGCATAGGAATAGCCTAAAAGTACTTAGATCTAAAGGAATTGTGATAATCCAAATTAGACTTAGGTGATAAAATGCAGGAAATAGTGAAATCCCAAAAACCAAAAATAGCTTTAACCATAAGGAAAATCCCATATCATGATAGTGAATACTTAGTAATTGGAAAATGCCTTAAATGTGGAAAAAGAGTACTAAAATCAAGGTTTAACCATTTTGGATTTTACAATATTGAAGCTACTCCTTGTGAACATACTAAGAATACCTTATTCTTCAAGGGATTAGCTAATAGGTGATTACCTTGAGACGATTACTATTTTTCCAAAATGAAGATTTAGTGATAAGTGTACTAAAAGATACTGAAGATTTAACCACTTCGATAATCATAACAGCTAAATATCGAAGAAAACTAAAAGCTCTGAGTGATTATTGTACTCCTAAACACATAATGTATAAAGTGGAATTGGAATAATCCCAATAGGTTTAAACCCTATTGGGTTAAAACTTCTTTTTTTTGA
>Ga0190309_1000385_pt1 | contig 12441 bp, 13 predicted proteins | sample 48700767_MG_FD_161656 | JGI IMG/M metagenome (GOLD analysis project Ga0190309, IMG submission 161656) | Hydrothermal vent sediment bacterial communities from Southern Trench, Guaymas Basin, Mexico - 4870-07-6-7_MG | ecosystem: Environmental > Aquatic > Marine > Hydrothermal vents > Sediment ... | reverse complement strand
TTATGGACGAGGCTGTTAGGAGGGCCTACGACGAGGTTTCTAAGCGTTCCCCACAGTTGGACGAGGACTTTAAGAGGAGGATATCCGAATTCGTGGGGATCGGCGCCGTGAAGTACGCTCTCCTCTCAACCGATCCGGTGAAACCCGTTACTTTCACTTGGGATAGGATTCTCGACTTTGAGAGGAACACAGCCCCGTACCTCCAGTACTCGCATGCCAGAGCCTGCAGTATCTTAAGGAAAGTAGGTTGGAAGATTGATGATGTTGAGGCTGACTACTCCCTGCTCAGGAAGCCTGCTGAGAAGAGCCTCATCCTGCTCTTGGCCAAGTTTCCAGATGTTCTAATCGAGGCTGCCGAGAGTTTGAAACCGAACGTTGTGGCCGAGTTTGCTTATTCCCTCGCGGATAGGTTCAACGCTTTCTATGCGGCTCTACCTGTCTTAAAGGCTGAGCCTCCTGAGCTGAGAAACGGCCGCATCGCCCTTGTTGATGCCGTTAGGGTAGTGCTCCGAAATTCTCTGAGAATCATGGGTATAGAGGCTCCTGAGAGGATGTGAAATGAGATAAAGACTTTTAAATCTGATCTGTAAGGTTTATAGGTAACCACGCTACAGAGAAACCAAAAAATACGCTTGGGGAAGGTTTCATGGGTCACAGGAAGAAGCATGCTCCTAAGAGGGGTTCCCTAGCCTATTTGCCTAGGGGACGGGCTTCACGTCCTATCGGAAGAATAAGGTTCTGGCCTAGTGTGGAGGAGGGAGGCCCAACCCTCCTAGGGTTTGCCGGTTACAAGGCCGGTATGACCCACATCTTCATGGTTGAAGACAGGGTTGGCTCTCCAAACTACGGTAGGGAGGTAGCCTACCCAGTCACAGTTATAGATGCCCCTCCCATGGTCGTATGCGCAATCAGGGCATACACTAAGGACCTGTATGGACTTAAGACCCTAACCGAGGTTTGGGCTGAGAACCTACCTGAGGACATTAAACGTATACCCGGATTAAAGCCGAATCCTAACGTGGAGGAGGACCTAAAGAAGATCGAGGAGAACCTCGATAAGGTCGCGGAGTTCCGCGTCATAGCTGCGACCCAGCCTAGGCTCGCCGGAGTCCCAAAGAAGAAGCCTGATGTGATGGAGATAAAGGTTGACGGGGGCACGGTGAGAGAGCAGTTCGAGTACGTTAAGAACCTTTTAGGAAAGACTATCTCAGCATCGGATGTGCTTAAGGAGGGCCAGTACGTAGATGTAGTGGCCATAACGAAGGGCAAAGGCTTCCAAGGACCGGTAAAGCGGTGGGGAGTCAGAATCTTGCAACATAAAGCCCGCAAAACGAAGCGTGGTGTAGCAACACTAGGCCCTTGGCACCCCGCCAGGGTTCTCTACACGGTTCCGAGAGCTGGCCAGATGGGATATCACCAAAGAACCGAATATAATAAACGTATCCTAAAGATAGGTAAGGACGGAAAGGAGGTCACCCCTAAAGGAGGCTTCCTGAGGTACGGGCTTGTCAGAGGAGAATACGTACTGATTCAAGGTAGCGTACCCGGCCCAGCTAAACGTCTGATACGGCTGAGGTATCCAGCTCGGCCTCCGAAGGTGGTTCCGGAGAGTCCTCCCCAAATCCTCTACGTGTCCTTAGAGTCGAAGCAGGGAAAATAAGCCTGTTAAGGAGGCATGGTTATGGGGAAGGTTTCATCGAAGGTTTTTGATCTGGAAGGGAATGTTACCGGTAGGATTCGTCTGCCCAAGGTCTTTAGAACGCCGCTTAGGCCAGACGTGATAAAGAGGGCAGTCCTCGCCTTGCAGTCTCACAGGCTCCAGCCTCAAGGCAGGGATGTCCTAGCTGGGAAGAGGACGACGGCGGAGTCTTGGGGAGTAGGTTTAGGCATGGCTAGGGTTCCTAGGTTAAGGGATGTTAGAAGGGCGGCCTTAGCCCCCGGGACGGTTGGGGGTAGACCCGCTCACCCACCCGTTACAGAGAAGAAAATCTACAAGAAGATACCCCGTAAGGAGAAACGTTTAGCGCTCTTCTCCGCCATAGCCGCAACCGGTTTGAGGGAGGTCGTGGCCGCCAGAGGCCACATAATCGATGACGTTTTAGATCTCCCCCTTGTTGTGACGGATGAACTTCAAACCCTGAAAAAGACGAAGGAGGTTGAAGAGGCCTTCAAGAACTTGGGGGTCTGGCCTGACGTCTATAGGGTTAAGGAGAGCATAAAGATCAGAGCCGGAAAGGGTAAGATGCGTGGTAGGAGGAAGAAGATGGCTGTCGGCCCGCTCATAGTAGTCTCGGAGAACGATGGAATCTCCAAGGCTGCACGAAACATACCTGGCGTAGATGTCTCAACGGTCAAGGACTTGAACGTGGAGCTGCTTGCCCCGGGAACGAAGCCGGGTAGACTCACGGTGTGGACGAGGTCAAGCATAGAGGCCCTGAGAGAGTTTGTAGAGGGAGGTTAAACGAGGTTGAAGCCTCAAGATGTGATCTTGTACCCGCTCATGACTGAGGTTACGAGCAGGCTCTTGGAGACCGAGAACAAGCTTGTCTTCATAGTCGACAGGAGAGCTAATAAGATTGACATAAAGAGGGCTGTTGAGGAGCTCTACGGGGTCAGGGTTGAGAAGGTCAATACCCTCATCACAAGAGATGGAAAGAAGAAGGCCTTCGTGAAGCTTCACCCTGAAGACAAGGCTGTAGATGTGGCGATAAGGCTCGGCATACTCTAAGAAGCCATCCTCATCGAGGTTCCCGTTTAAATCTAGAAGTGGTATCTGAGCTTCCACTTCAACGTTAAGCCAAGATGGTCTTTCAGTTTCCGTTCTCATATTCAATGACAGCATCTTTAAGTTGTCATGAACGTTGCGATCCGCATCACTTCACAGTCAATGAGAAAGATTTATATACGATTCAAGATACCGTTGGGTGTTGGTGGCCTCTCCGTGAAGGGAAGTCGCAAGTCCATGAAGACCTTCAGGACGCCCTTCTTTGGGTATTTTGGCTATTTTAGCTATTAGATGTTGAAGGGAGAGGCCAAAGAAATTCTTGTGGTTTCTGCTTCTCCCTTCCTTTTCCTCTGGGGGTGTTGTGTTTGAAAAAAGATGAGATGTGTTTCAGCCGCGTCGTGGTGAAGTTCGGCGGGACCAGTCTAGCCGATGGCCTAAAGATATCGAAGGCGGCCGAGATGGTTGCGAAAGAGTCTAGAAGGGGAACGGAGATAGCAGTCGTCGTCTCAGCCATGGGGAGAACCACGGACCACCTAATAGCGACGGCTGAAGAGGCCTGCGGAGGCCGCGTCTCAAGCAGGGACCTAGACGACATAATGGCCATGGGCGAGCTCACAAGCGCCAGAATCTTCGCTGCAGCCCTGAGAGCTAGAGGGCTGAAGAGCCGCATGATCGATCCTTATGATCCTGAGTGGCCAATAATAACGGACGGCTCCTTCACGAAGGCCAAGCCTATTCTACCACTCTGCGAAGCCGCGATCAGAGACCATATTCAGCCCCTACTGCGGAGGGGCGTGATCCCCGTTGTTCCAGGGTTCATCGGTAAGACGCGGGAGGGGGCCATAACTACCCTTGGGAGGGGTGGGAGCGACGTGACGGCCTTCGTGTTGGCTAGGGGCCTCCAAGCCGACCAAGTGATCTTGGTTACGGATGTGGAGGGGATCATGACGGCGGACCCAAAGCTTGTGAAGGGAACCCGTAGACTCGACGAGGTCTCTGTCGACGTTCTTGTTGGACTTGCAGACACCGGAGCCAAGTTCATCCGCAAAAAAGCCCTAAAGTATAAGAGCCCCTCCATAGACATCAAGGTCATAAAGAACTCGTCTGATGATCTAAGATCGGAGGGAACCATAATACGTGGGGGGCTACCGCAGAACTTGGTGGTTGACGCGTACTCGAACCCGGTTATGGCTGTAACCGTTGTGGGCAAGAGGGTCTCAGAATCTCCAGAGGTCGTGTATAGGATACTGAGAGAGGTTAGAGGGTCTAAAGTCGAGATTCTTGGAATGTCCATGAACGAGAACTCCCTGATCCTTTATCTACCCGTCACCAATGTTTCTGAGAGGCTTCTAGAGACCATCCACTCAATAATAGTCGAGGAGGAAGAGACTATAGCCATGGCTCTGAGGCGAAACTTAACCTTCATAAAGGTCAGGGATGTAGGATTGGAGGAGACCCCGGGAGTCATAAGCGACATAGCGGACGCCCTCAAGTCCTCAAGCATAAACATTTATGGAATCTTCACAATAACGTCAAGTGTAATAATCTTCGTCGACCAGAAGGATAAGGATCGAGCCGTCCACCTTATAAAGGAGGCTGTAAAATCCGATTCAAGTTGAAGCGGGGGAACAAGTCGATGAAGGAGTTCTGGATCAAAGTTAACCCAGACCTAAGCCGTGAGAAAAAGAAGAACCTTATAGCTGAGACCTCAGAAGTCTGTAAAGCCTACATTGTCAACCCAAAGGATGTGGGGTTGGCGAGGGAGTCCGGCGCGAAGGTTATAGTCTCCCCATCCCCGGAGAGTGATATCCTCCTAGTTGAGAGTCTAGCCGACCTTGAGAAGGCCAAGAACGAGGGGAAGAAGACATGCATCAGCCTGACGGTCAAATCTAAAGGCGACGAGAGGAAGGTGATAGAGGCCGCTAAGCTCTCATCCGACTACATCGTGGCGTTGTTCCAAGACTGGAAGGTCATACCCCTAGAGAACCTCATAGCCGAGATCGGAGGCAGAAGCACGCTGATAGCCGTCGCTAAAGACGCCCAAGAAGCCAAGCTGGCCCTCGAGACTCTGGAGATAGGGGCGGGTGGAGTGGCGGCCGACACCCCCGACGCAGACGAGGCGATGCGAATCTACAAGGTCTTGAAGGAGGTCGAGGCCTCCGAGAAGTTAAGGCTCGAAACGGCCGAAATCGTTGAGGTTAAACCTTTAGGCGTCGGAGCACGGGCTTGCATAGACACCTGCGACCTCATGAATGAGGGTGAAGGCCTCCTCGTCGGATGCCAATCATCCGGCTTCTTCCTAGTAGAGGCTGAGGTTCACGAGACACCTTTCGTCCAACCCCGCCCATTCCGGGTTAACGCTGGCTCCATCGCCCTATACGTCATTGCGCCTGGAGGGAGAACCAAGTACCTGTCCGAGCTGAAGGCCGGCGAGGAAGTCTTAATTGTGGATCGGCATGGAAGAAGCAGGACCGCTCACATCTGCCGCGTCAAGATTGAGTGGAGACCTCTCATCCTCATAGAGGCGGAATGTAACGGTCGAAGGGTAAAGACGATACTCCAGAACGCTGAGACCATAAGGGTTGTCACGGAGGACGGAAGCATCTCCCTCAAAGACCTGAAGAAGGGTGACAAGGTTTTAGTTCACCTAGAGAAGGGAGGCCGACACTTCGGGGCCCTTGTTGAGGAGGAGAGGATAATAGAGGTATGAGGGTTAGGGTATGCGTTCCCGTCCGGGCCAAGACGGTCTCGGGATTAGTTCCACTTATAGAGAGGGCTGAGGCTTCAGGGGCTGACATCGTTGAGGTTCGTCTAGACTACCTTGACCAGCTGGACAGAATATACGAGATACCGGAATATGCTTCGGTTCCGCTAATCGCGACCAACAGGCAGTATGAACAGGGAGGGTTCAGGTCTCAAGACGAGGAGGTGAGGCTTAGAACCCTAATTGAGGCCGCGGAGGCGGGGTTCCATTACGTCGATGTGGAGCTGACCGCGAAAGGAGTGGGGTCTATAGTCTCGAGGCTCCGTGACGCCGGGGCTAAGCCGATAGTCTCATACCACGACTTCACCAGAACCCCGGGAATGGCTGAGATGGAGGACATAGTGGAGAGGGAGATCGCCGTTGGAGCCGAAGTATGTAAACTCGTCACGACGGCTAAGGAGACCCCGGACAGCGTTATATGTTTGCTCCTAAACCTCATGTTCAGCGATGAGACGAAGATCGTCTGCTTCGCAATGGGTGAGAGAGGAAGACTCTCCAGGGTTCTAGCACCTGTCTTCGGAGCGTACTTCACATACGCATCGCTCCAAGAAGGACTGGAGACGGCTCCGGGCCAAATCTCCATCTCCGAGATGAAAAAACTCTACTCGGAGCTGAGGATTGAGACATGACGATAACCGGGAAGACGCGTCTCTGCGCGGTCATAGGGGACCCCGTTGAACATTCTCTAAGCCCATGCATCCACAACGCGGCCTTCAAGCATCTGGGGTTGGACTACGTCTACGTCGCCTTCAGGGTTCGTTACGAGGAGCTCGAGTGGGCCATACGGGGGGTCCGGAGCCTAGGCATACACGGGTTGAACGTGACGATGCCCCACAAGATAGGGGTCATCAGATACTTGGACCGCTTAGACCCGGAAGCCGAGCTCCTCGGCGCCGTCAACACGATACTCAACGACGACGGCGTGCTCGTAGGTTACAACACGGACGGCCGTGGAGCCTTGAAGGCTCTACTGGAGGTGGATGGAGACTTGAAAGCCAAGAAGGTTCTGATAATCGGTGCTGGAGGAGCCTCTAGAGCGGTCTCGTTCACCCTAGCACCAAGAGTCCGCGAGCTCACGATCCTGAACAGGACGTATGGGAGAGCCAAGACCCTAGCCGAGGACCTGAAGAAGAAGGTGGAAGGAACGGTCAGGGCATGCAGGCTCTCAGAGGAGACCTTGAAGGAAGAACTGGAGAACTCGGACGTGGTTATAAACGCGACCCCCGTGGGGATGCGCCCCAACGAGGACGAAACCCCGATTCCGAAGGAGCTCCTGAGACCGGGCTTGACCGTCTTCGACCTCGTCTACAACCCGATCGAAACCCGCCTACTAAAGGAAGCGAAGGCTGCAGGGGCGAAGACCATAGACGGCCTGACGATGCTTGTCTACCAAGGTGCGGCCTCATTCGAGTTGTGGACGGGGGTCGAGGCTCCCGTCGAGGTTATGATGGACGCCGCTAAGAGAGAACTGAGAAGGAGAGGGATAATCCTCTAACGTTTAGGAGGGCGACAAGTTATGGTTGAGAGGGGGAGGGCGGTTGCTTACGGCGCCGTCACAATCGTGAATGCGATCTCATGCGGTCTAGGGGCGGCCTTAGGAGTCCGCTTGAAGACCGAAGCCGAGGTCAGATTGACCAATGAGCCGGGGAGAATAGTCGGCCGGATTCTCTCAGACCCGGAGGAGAGCACGATCCTCATAGAGAGCGTTGTCAACCGCGTTCTGGAACACTTCGGTTTGAAGGACGAGTACGGCGCTTACGTCGAGACCACCTCTAACATACCGATTGCGAGGGGCCTCAAGAGCAGTAGCGCAGCTGCGAACGCCATAGCCTTGGCTACGGTCTCGGCTCTAGGAGAGACCATAGACGACGTAACCCTCGTGAACCTTGGGGTTGACGCGGCTATAGACGCCAAGGTGACGATAACGGGGGCGTTCGACGACGCCTGCGCATCCTACTTCGGGGACATAGTGATCACGGAGAACATGTCCCGCAGAATCCTCAAGAGAGTAAAGGCCGAGGACTACACCGTGCTCATCCATGTGCCCCCGGAGAAATCTTACACGGCCAAGTCGGACGTCAAAAGGATGAAGCTGATAGCCAAAGAGGTCGCATCCGTCCACGGGATCGCGCTCAGAGGTGAACATTGGCAAGCCATGACCATAAATGGCATCCTTTACTCCTCGGTTCTGGGATACGACACCTCGATAGTCATAGAAGCCCTCTCAGCCGGAGCCATAGCGTCGGGGCTCTCGGGGAAGGGCCCCGCCGTGGCTTCGATAGTCCCCGAAGACGCGGTTGACCATGTCCTAGAGGTGCTGGAACGCTGGGGAGGAGAGATCATAAAGACCGAGATCAACCATGAGAAGGCCCACAGACTGGTGTGACGAGTATTGGCCGTTCTCATAGTGAGGAAGACGGAGGGGCTCAAAGGGACAGTTGAGGCCCCTCCCTCAAAGGCTTACACACACAGAGCCGTCATAGCGGCATCCCTCTCGGACGGAGAATCAAGGATACGGAGGCCGCTTTTCTGCGAGGACACGCTCGCCACGATCGAAGCCTGCAAGATGCTCGGGGCGAAGATCGATATGGATGCCGACGAGAAGGCTCTGAGGGTCATCGGGGCTCCCAAACCGGCCACCCCTCCAGACGTGATCAACTGCAGGAACTCAGGGTCCACGATCCGTTTCGTCACGCCGATCTGCGCTCTAGCTGAGGGGATCTCTATCTTGACGGGAGGGGAGAGTCTGAGGAGGAGACCTATGGGCCCCTTGCTCAAGGCTCTCAGAAGCCTCGGGGTCCAGTGCTACTCCGCTAGGCGCGACGGTTACCCGCCGGTAATAGTCTTCGGCGGGGGGATAAGGGGAGGAGACACCTCAATAAGGGGTGATGTGAGCTCCCAGTTCATCTCGGGACTCATATTTGCAACCCCGAAGGCTGAGAGGGAAACCAGGATAACTCTCACAAGCCCGCTGGAGTCTAAGCCTTACGTGGAGATGACGATAAACATTGTTCGCAGACACGGGGTCGAGGTCTCGGTTCAAGAAGACTACAGGCATTTAATGGTTCCTCCCAAACAAGAGTATAAGCCCTCCGACCACATGATCGAAGGAGATTACTCCTCAGCCTCCTTCATCTTGGCAGCTGCCGCCATAACCGATTCGAAGGTTAGGGTTGAAAATCTCCCGGCGGAGACCCTCCAAGGGGACAGACTCATCGTCGACATTTTAAGGCGGATGAATGTCCGAGTAAATGTTGGAGAGAACTACGTGGAGGTTATGGGAGTCAAGGGAGCTCTAGAAGCTATAACGGTCGATTTGAGGGACAACCCGGACCTCGTCCCCGTCTGCGCCGCCCTCGCCGCATCCGCCCGGGGCAGAACCGTGATCAAGGGCGTGAGGAGGCTCAGGTTCAAGGAGTCAGATAGGCTCGTCTCCATCTCAAGCGAGATGGCCAAATTAGGGGCAAAGGTTAAGGTGGAGGATGACAGGCTCGAGGTGGTTGGGGGAGAACTACACGGCGCCGAGATCGACCCCCGCAACGACCACAGGATCGCTATGGCCTGCGCAGTCGCCGCGTTGAGGGCTGAGGGCGAGACGAGAATCCTCGGAATCGCATGCATAAATAAATCCTACCCAAACTTTGTTAGGGACATTCAGTTCTTAGGGGGAGACTTAAGTGAGCAGCAACTCCATAGGTAAAGTCTTCGTCTTCACCTGCATCGGAGAGAGCCACGGCCTCATCGTCGGAGCTATCATAGACGGTTGCCCAGCTGGCCTTCCACTCACAGAAGCCGACGTGCAAAGTGAACTGGATAAGAGGAGGCCGGGCCTCAGCGGAGTGAGCACTCCCAGGATGGAGGAGGATAGAGTCGAGATTCTATCAGGGGTCTACAGAGGCTACACGACTGGAGCCCCGATCTGCATGATCGTTCGGAATAGAGATGTGGACTCTAAACCTTACGAAGCTATAAGATTCAGGCCTAGGCCAGGCCATGCAGACTATCCCGCCGCTGTGAAGTACGGAGGCTTCAACGACTACAGGGGTGGAGGACGATTCTCTGGACGCATGACCGCGGCATACGTTATGGCTGGAGCCGTGGCAAAGAAGCTCCTAAACCTCCTAGAGATCGAGGTGTTGGCCCACACGGTGCAGATAGGTAAAGTCAAACTCTCCAAGAGAGTCTCCTACGAAGATATCCGAGTGAACGTTTATCGGAACGCTGTTCGGTGCGCCGACCCTGAAGTAGCCGCTCTTATGGAAGACGCTGTTTTGAAGGCAGCGGAGGAAGGGGACAGTTTAGGAGGAGTCGTGGAAGGCATCGCCTTGAACGTTCCAGTAGGCGTAGGCGAACCCATCTTTGATTCTCTAGACTCCGACCTTGCGAAGATGCTCTTCAACATACCCGCGGTTAAGGGTGTCGAGTTTGGAGCCGGCTTCAAGGCAGCATCCATGAGAGGCTCCGAGAACAACGATCAATACGTGGTTAAAGACGGGAAGGTATCTACGCTGACAAACAACGCGGGAGGAATACTAGGCGGGCTCTCAACGGGGATGCCGATCGTGGTACGGGTGGCCTTCAAGCCAACCCCCTCCATCTCCAAGAAGCAGAGAACCGTTGACCTCAAAGAGATGAGGGAGGTCGAACTCGAACTGAAAGGTAGACATGATCCATGTATAGTCCCAAGAGCAGTCCCCGTCGTGGAGGCATGTATGGCTATAGTCCTAGCCGACCACGTGCTCAGGGCAAGTCTTATACCCAAAACTTTGATCAAGAAATAACGGATGAGTCTTCTTTGTCTTCGCATACCCTCACAAAAAGATTTTTCACTCTTTACTCAGTTAGATAATGAGCATGACTTACCCTTAGGGCTTAAGAACCTTCTCTACATGAGGAGCGGTTACTGTAGCTCTTATGGAAGAGGGGAAATGGATAAAAGAGTTTTAGTGATGTTTGATCCGTCCGAAAAAGTGTTAATCTTTACCTTCTTTTTTAGATAACCTTATATTGCTGTATTTTTAAAGGAATATGAGGTTAATGAAGGAGGAGGTTGTATGGTTCGGAAAGGTAGCATCTCCGTGGCAGCAATGCATAAAATCTGCAAGAAAGCTGGGGCGGAAAGAGTCAGTAAGTCCGCGGCCGCGGAGTTGGCGGAGATAATCGAGGAGGTCGGCCTAAAGATAGCGAAGGAAGCTCTAGATTACACCATGCATGCAGGAAGGAAGACGATCAAGGCGAAAGACATCAGGATAGCCGCTGAAAAGCTGATCGGGTCTTCGAGGAGACTGATCTAAGTAGAGAGGTAACGTGAAGGAGTCCTCTATGCCTGTCCTCATGAACGTAGAGAGGAGTAGCGGCAAGGAGCTGAGCGGAGGCTTCAGGGTCTCCGGTAGAGGCGTGAACCTCTGGGTCAGGGTCTACCAGACGGATTACGGGAAAAGAGTTAGGGTTACCATGTCATACTTCGATGAGGGTAGATGGGTTAACACCCCGCCCTTGTGGATGGACAGAGAACTCCTTGAGAGGTTCACCGGACGCCTGAATGCCCTATCAAAGGTCTTAACCTGAAGCGGTGATGTACGCCTCTGGATGCCCTCCGTTACTCCTCTCTAGCCCCCTCTCTTTTCTTAAATCGTCTCCCCTATCTCTGAAAGTCTCTGAGAGACTTGAAGGTTGAGTGAATAAAGCAAAATCTCTCCGGCTCTTAGAACACCCGTTCTAAAAAGTAGAATTATCAACTGGTGATTCCCCTTCTACTAAACGGTCTCCAAGAGGCGGAGAGAGGAGGATTGGCATCGCTGCCTCTAAACCGTAAGTATCTGCTGGCGGCCATATTTTTAGGCGTTCTCGTCTCATTAGTAACAGGAATAGTTGAGAATCCTCCGGACTTCAGCGTGATCGGGTATAAGTATTATGGTTATCCCCTTGTCTGGAGGGTGACCAAAACCCTTCAACCCACCGAGTTTCGGTTAACCAGCCTCTTCATCAACGTTCTCTTCTGGACTGCAATCTCCATTCTAGCCATCCTCTTTTTGAAAGTCGCGGCTCCAAAACTGAGGTTTGAAGTCGATTACGGAGCGGCCCTTCTATTCGTAATCATCCTAGCCCTCTCCGGTTTCCTCATGGATCTTACTCACGAGCTCGGCCACGTAGCGTGGGGAGTATCCGTTGGTGGAAGACTCACCTACCTGAAGGTGGCCTTTCTAGAGATATATCCCCGGCCCGCATTGACACCGGAGTTTCAGTTAGGACTAGCGAGGATTGAAGGGTTAAAAACGGACTTCGCATATGGCCTAATGCTTCTAGGAGGCTCGTTGACAACAAATATTGTCTCATGGATCTTGGCCATACTCATCCCAAGAATAAATCTTGGACATAAGACGCGGGTAGGAATGAGGATCATGGGCATCCTAGGCCTTCTCGACCTGCCGCTTTACACGATCCTCCCGCATCTAGGCCTCCGCCACTGGTTCCTCATAGGAGGCAGAACACCTGAACCCCTCCTAGGAGCGAGGAAGATCGGCGTACCGGACCCCATATTCTACGCCGCTGTCGCCCTCACCACGCTTGGGCTGGCTCTCCTTTACTTCAAACCTTTCTGGGAGAAGTGTTGGATGAGCATAAAGTCCGCACGTCCTCCTTAGGCTAAGTTTTGGGAGGGTTCAGATCATTATGGAACATACCCGAGACCAGAGAATCCCTTAATCCTAGATGAAGAGAGACTTCTCCCTCGGCCTGAGAAGCCTCTTCGAAGTTGCATCCTCAGACTTCTGGTACCTGTAGCCTCTTATTATCGCGGCGGGTACACCCTCGTCAGCTTGACCTATGACTAGCTCGGCCGCTGATGAGAGCTCATCCGCTACTGCTGTCCGCTTCACCTTGAGTGTGTACCCGAAGAGGTCATTCTCTCCCCTGCGGTCGCGTAGGGGCTCTATCCCAGCCACACCTATCG
>Ga0190309_1000383_pt1 | contig 12487 bp, 4 predicted proteins | sample 48700767_MG_FD_161656 | JGI IMG/M metagenome (GOLD analysis project Ga0190309, IMG submission 161656) | Hydrothermal vent sediment bacterial communities from Southern Trench, Guaymas Basin, Mexico - 4870-07-6-7_MG | ecosystem: Environmental > Aquatic > Marine > Hydrothermal vents > Sediment ... | reverse complement strand
CGTTTCCAGTTCAGACCCCAAGCATTACGACCTTCTGTGCTCTCAAGGAATATGGGGGCGTGGATCAAAACGGCGATCCTTTGCGGCAACCTATCAGATGGTACAACATCTATGACATGCCGGTGGCCGTCGATCTGAACGGGGATGGAGACACAGATGATCCTGGCGAAAGGTCCCGCTTCATCGACTACCCCGACGACTGGCTCGCCCCGGGCAACACCGTGGCACCGGCGGTCTTCTTCGCCGCCGAGACCGCGCCCGACTCCGGCGAGTTCGTGTATGATTTCGGGCTGCTCGAGGACCTGCAGGCGATCTTGGGCTTCGATCGCTTCCCCTCCGGTACCACCATCGCCTTCTACTACCTTGACCCCAACGACTTCGACGACTTCTCCCTCACCACGGCCCAGGTCTACGAGAGGCCGCTTTCCGAGGTGTATATCACCGACTCCATGGGGAACCCCGTGGACGAGGTGAAGATAGGCGCCCACACCGGGCTCTACGTCCGCGTCTACGACGCCGACGCCAACATCGATGCCTGCTGCCCGGATAGGGTCGTGGTACACCTGTGTGATCCGCATAACGAGGACGATTCCGAGTACTGGGTCCTGGATGAGGTGGCCAACGACGCCGGCATCTTTGCCTCCAGGGCGGCCATGCCGCTTGAGCCGGTGTGGGATGCGATAGGCGGATACCAGCTCGTGTTCGACGACTGGAGGTTCCAGACCTTCAACGAGGACACGATCTACGTGCGCTATAACTCCGTGGACTACCTGGAGGAAGACCTGAATGCCCTCGGCGACGGTAATTCCAACGATGGCCGCTTCCCGCCCAGGATTAACCCGACCGCCTCCCGCAACCAGGTTTGGGATGTTTCCTTTGACACGGTAAAGGTCTTCGACACCCAGGTCTTCGACGGGGAGACACACCACATGAGGTTCCTGGACGGCCGCTTCCAGCCGGTGGACCAAATCTCGCTCTCCGGGAACCTGTATCTCGAGGTGACCGATCCGGATCAGAATGAGAACCCGATGATGGCGGAGCTCATCGACGGGGGCTGGAACAAGGACGCCGACGGTGATCCCGCCGAGCTTGATTCCGAGCCCATCTGGTGGTTTGCCACGGGGGACTCCGACCGGATGACCCCCGAGGGTGCCTTGGCGGACGTGTTCCTGGGCACCCTCGACGGAGACGGCGACGGGAACGTCGATGAGTCCATCACCGGCATCATGGAGACGGTGAAGATCTTTGTCTGGAACGCGCAGCGCGGTACCTGGGAGCGGATGGACCTCAAGGAGACGGCGCCCAACTCCGGCATCTTCCGCTCCACCACCTGTGTGCTGGTAGCCGACGCCCGCCATCCCGGCGACGGGAACCTGGGTTCGCAGCCCGAGGACACCATTATGGCCTTCTACCAGGATCCGTCCAACCACTCCGATATCTCCATTATCTCCATCAAGGTAAGCGCTGGTGGCGCCGTCGGTGTCACCCCGCCTGAGAGGGTGGTCAAGGTGGAGTTCGATAAGGACTCCTACATGGCCGGTGAGACGGCCGTCATCACCGTGACCGACGATGCCTTCGCCGGGGCCGCCGAGATCACCGGGACCGAGGTGCTGGTGCTGGAGCTCGATGGGGACGTGTTGCAGACCTGGAACACCATCCCCGCCAAGCCCGATACCACCAACGAGTTCGAGGTGACTTACACGCTGCCCGCGGATGTCTCCGGCACGCTCACCGTGACCTACAAGCAGCCGTTCACCGGTGGTAAGACCGTCTCCGACACGGCGGAGGTGATCCCGGCGGAGCTCGAGAACGTGACCGGGATCGATGTCACGCCGAACCCGTTTGACACGGAGGTGACGTTCACCATCATCGCGGAGCCCACGGGAGCGGTGGCGGACAAGCTCACCGTCTCCGTCTATGACCTGCTTGGCCGCAAGGTCGCCGAGGTCTCCGGCAGCGACACCGCCTCCGTGTCCTGGGATGGCGACGACCTCCGCAACGGGGCCTACATCTACGTGGCCGTGGTGGAAGGCGCCGACAAGGTCTGGACCTTCCGGGGCTTTGTGTACATCAAGCGCTGAAAGGGGCGAGAAAAGGGGGAGCCGGGGCCACTTCCCGGCTCCCCCAGGGGAACATAGGAAGGGAGGTAGGAGTAGAAGATGAAAAGGATCGCGATAGCAGCTGTTATCTTCGGGCTCTGCGCCGTTGCCGTCTTGGGAGCCGAGGGGACGATCATCTTCCAGGGCGGCCACGGGGCGAAGGCCTACGGGATGGGGGGTGCTTTCGTGGCTTTGGCGGACGACGCCACGGGAGCGCTGTGGAACCCGGCCGGGCTCGCCCGGATCGAGGGCCTTTGGGTAGGTGGCGCCACCGCGACCAAGTTCACTGCACCCGACTTTGAGGGCGTGCCGTTCCAGTTCGCGTCATTGGGCACCACCTTTGAAGGGTTCGGCGTAGGGATCGCCTGGGGCATGGCATCCGCCGGCGAGCTCTATTCCGCCAACGCCTTCATCGGCACCGCGGCGCTTTCCTTCCCGGTGGGGGAGGAATTGGAGGTCGACGTTGGCTTCAACGCCAAGTATTACATGGAGACCTTGGACGGCGATTCCTACAACAGCTTCAGCTTCGACGTGGGCCTGATCGTTCCCATCGCCGACACCTTCTCCATCGGGATCGCGGCGTTGGACGTGGTGGCTCCCGATATCTCGCCGGTATACCGTGCCGGGCTCGCGTTCTCGTTCCTCGAAGGAGCGGCGAAGGTTGTGGCCGACGTTTGCATGGTCGACATGAAGTTTGACTCCATCGACCTCGGCCTGGGGTTCAAGCTGGTCGAGATGCTGGAGATCCGGGCCGGGGCGATGGTGCCGGGAACGGAGTTCGAGAACGCCACGTTCACGGTAGGTGCGGGGTTGATGATCGCCGACCTCTCGGTGGACGCCGCCTATGTGCTCCAAGAAGAGCCTGGCGATACGTTGGTGCTTTCCCTCTCCTACGCGTTCAAAGAACTCTTTGCCCCGGCCGAGGAGGAGGTTGGGGCTGAGTGAAAGCCCTTCGTGCAGTGTGATATCCATTACAGCATCTCGGACCCAAAGGGTGGTATACTTGGGCCAACAAAGGTACGAAGGGGGTGTTATGATGGTAATGACCGCGAACTGTAAGAAGGAGGTGGAGGATCTATGAAGGTCAAGGTATTGTTGGCGTTGGTTGGGGTGCTCGCCCTGGCCGGTTCGGCGCTGGCAGCAGTGCTATATGTGCCCAACCCGTATCCCACCATCGCGGACGCTTTAAAGGCGGCCAAGCCCGGGGACACGGTCTGGGTTACCGAGGCATACACCGGGACGGGCGAGTCCTTCCCGCTCGTGGTGGACAAGAACAACATCACGATCCACTTCGATGAGGGCGCAGTGCTCAAGGTGCCCTCCTCATACGTGGGGATCGTCTTCCTGGGTGTGACCGGCGGCGTATTGGAGGGCGCCGAGATCACCTCCCAAAGCACAACGAACATGGGCGATATCGCCGTCCTGGTCAAGGAGAGTGCCGGTGTGATAATCCGCTATAACGAGATCCACGATGTCCTCCAGGGGATCAGGATCATCTCCTCCAGCAACACCCAGGTCCAGGGGAACGTGATCCACGACATCGGGGTGGACATCAAACCCGGTTCGGCGGAGGAGCGCACCGGGATCGGGATCTTCATCCAGGGCCCCACCCTGGCGCCGGCGCCGGTGCCGGAGGTGATCGGCCACGGGAACGGCTCCACCACGAGCTTCTCGGGCACCCTCGCCCACACCCCGGTGGTCGCGGGATCGGTGATCATCACCGCGGTGATCTCCGGGGCGGAGTTCGTGGTGGAGGACGACGGCGCCGGGAACCTGGTGGCCCACATCTGGGGCGATGACCTGGGCGACATCGACTATGCTTCCGGTGCCTTCAGCCTCACCTTCCCGCTCCCGCCCGACCCCAGTACCGACGTGGTGGCGATCTACAAGTACGTCACCGATCAGGGCGCCTTCCTCTCCGGGAACGAGGTCTACGATGCCGGCGAGGCGCTCTTTATCTCCGAGGCCAACGCGAACACCGTCGACGGCGACAACTACCACGACAACGCCTACATCGGCGTCACGCTGAACGACGCCGACGGGAACACCTTGAAGAACCTGAAGGTCGTGGACAACGGCACCTGGGGCGTGCGCTTCTTCTTCGCCGACGACAACGTCCTCGAGGGCTCCGAGATCACCGGGAACGAGCTCGGGGGTGTGGAGCTCGCCGCCTCCTCCCGGAACGAGATCTCGGGCAACTTCATCCACGACAACGGGATCCCCGGCACCCGCCACAACGTCCAGGTCGTCGTGACCTACGGCGACAAGGCCTTGTTCAGTGCCCCGGCGGTCTTCGAGCCCGAGGAGCCCACGGTCTTCGGCGAGATGCGCGCCGAGAAGGAGTTCATCGAGTACAAGGAGGGGCTCCTGCGGGCCTTCATCGACGACCTGGACATGGAGCTCGAGGAGATCAGGCAGAAGATCGCCTCGGCCATCACCATGGCCAACGGGATGGAGGATCCGCTCACGCCATCCGCCTCCGAGACGATCGCCGTGGGCGACGGTACCAAGACAGAGTTCTTCGGCCGGCTCTCCCACGTGGGGATCGTTAGGGGCTCGGTGAAGATCACCCTCTACGTCTCCGGCGTCGAGCGCACCATCTGGGACGACGGTGCCGAAAACCTCGGAAACCTCATGGAGGCCTCCTGGGGCAAGGTGGGCACGATCAACTACTCCACCGGCGAGTGGACGCTCTCGCTCCCCGCTCCGCCGGACGCCGGCAGCGAGATCAGGGCGAGCTACAGGTACAAGCAGTTCCCCGAGGACCTCTACGAGAGGCTCGCGGAGAAGATCGAGGACGCGATCGACGAGAAGGAGTGCATCCTCGACGTCCACGTAACGATCCTTACCCCTACTACCCCACCATCGTACAGCTACAACCTTGCCTGCGTCCCGGTGGATGAAAAGCTCACGGTGCTTTATATCGTGGACGGGGAGTTGAAGAGCGAGACTTTCGACGTTACAGCTAGGACAGGCACGGTCACGCTTCCTGAGACCCCTGATCCCGATACCGACGTGGTGGGGGTCTATGTCTGCGCGGATGATCACATCCTCACCCGGGCGGAGCTGCGTGGGTGCACGCCGGGCTCGATCCTGAAGGATCCCGCCTACAACTTCACCCTGCCCGAGGCCGAGGGGGTCCACCCGCTGGCGAAGGCCGAGGACCCGGTGACGCACGAGCCGCTCCCGAAGCCCTACTACGAGTATGTCCTCGACCAGGCGGCCTTCGACGGCGAGACCGGCTGGGACTACCTCGGCATCCGGCCGCTCGATCGGGACCTGGACCAGGTCTCCTTCGACAAGATCACGATCATCGAGATCCTGAAGCTCCTCATCTGGTGGGAGGCGCAGGAGCTCGAGGACAAGGTGGACGAGGCCTACACCGGCGGCTTCCTCAGCAAGTGCGAGCGGGACCACCTCCTCCAGAAGCTCGACGCCCTCATCGAGTACATCCACCAGCTGAACGAGAACACGACCTGGGGCCTCGAGGAGATCGCCGACGAACTCGAGCTGATCGACGCCAAGCTCTTCGCGGCCCGGTACAACTTGGCCGTATCTACCACTTATACCAAGTCCTATGACCCTGCCGTACAGACCGCGAGCTTCACGCTTGACTGTACTCCGGTCATCCCCGGCTCGGTGGAGGTAGAGGTAAAGGTGGATACTACTACTACCCTCACCGATCCGGACAAGGACGGCTACCTGGAGGGGACGAGGGTCTGGGGCTGGATCAACTACTGGACCGGTGACGTCTTCCTCCGGGCCGGCGTCGGGAATATCTCCAGCGTCACGGTGACATACGACTGCCTGCACCGGGACGAGGTGGACCGCTGGCTCGAATGGGCCAAGGAGGAGGTCGAGGAGATCCTCCAGGTGAAGAAGCCCAAGGTCTACGAGGAGCTCGACTACATCGAGGCGAAGCTCGAGGAGATCAACGAGGAGATCCCGCCGGATGCCAGCTTGAACGGGGCTTTGCTCGCCAAGAAGGAGAAGCCCGGGCCCGAGGGGATCACCGACGCGGAGCTCAATCAGGTGGTGGCGGAGCTCGTCGAGAGGCTCAACAACGATCCCATCGCCTTAGCGATCCTGCGGCGGGCGAAGAACGACCCGGACGCCGCCTTCAGCCCCGATGACATCCTCATCGACCACAGGGGCGTCACCCCCTCCGAAAACAACAGGATCCTCTCCAACCTGATCATCACCACCATCACCGGGACCGCCTTCAACATCGGGATCAAGCTCGAGTCCCCCAACAACCTGGTGGCGAACAACATCCTCTCCAACGACGTGACGGTGAACGGGGAGCAGGTCGTGGGCAAGCTCGACCGCGGCCTGGTGATGCTCTCCAACTCCAACCTGGTGGCCTACAACCTCTTCGAGCGGCTGAACATCGCCCTGGTGCGCGGCGGCGAGGAGCGGAGGCCCGACGTCCAGCAGGAGTACTACTTCCAGAAGCTCGCCCGCGCCAAGATCTGGCAGCACCCCGAGTGCGACGTCTCCTATCCCGAGATCGTCGTGGCGGTCCTGGAGAAGGAGAGCGCCGATATGGAGGTCCACGTGGGGCCAGTCACGGTCACCGCCAACCGGATCTACTTGAACTTCTTCGACCGCTGCGGCATCGGGATCGATGTGGTCATGGCCGAGTCCAACTTCATCGATGAGAACGCGTTCTACTACTGCCATGACGCCGGGATCATGTTCCGCACGACCGCCGGGGTCCACGTCGAGGTGATCCACAACGACTTCATCGGCGGCAAGGCCATCGTGGTCGAGGAGGGCGGCCCGAGCCGCGACTGCCACGAGAACTACGCCCGGAACAGCATCTCCGTCGGCCTCCTGCCCGAGCACGAGCCCGCGGCCGATGTGCCCTACTGCAGCGGGAACTTCGGCACATCCGACAAGTTCGAGGAGCTCGGGATCGAGGAGTTCTTCAACCCAAGCTGCCCGACCCTGCCGCCCATGGCCCAGGACTGCAGCGACCTGAGAACTCTCCAGGTCGCTGGCGTCACCGTGATCCTGCCCGCCGACAAGCCCAGGACCTGTGAGGAGTTCACCGCGGTTCCCGCGGAGGTCTGCCTCTCGCAGGAGTTCACCGCCAACTGCGGTTGGATCCTGGTCTCCATCCCGGTGGACGCCACCAACCCCGATCGCGAGGCGGTGTTCAAGGACGACGTCGGCGAGCCGTTCTTCATCTGGACCTACGATCCCGCGGCCGAACAGTACGTCGTTCCCTCCGAGATCGAGCCCACCGGTGGCTACTGGCTGTACCTGCCCCCGTCGCCGAAGGTGCTCGACGTCTGCGGCACCTATCCGACAGGTAACGTCCCGGTGCCCTTGGGCGCTGCCGGCTGGCACCTCTTCTCCGTGCCCACCGCCGATCTCCACAAGGAGAACCTCCGGTTCAGGCTGGGAAGCGACGAAAAGTCCTTCGCGGACGCGGTGGCCGCCGGTTGGATTGCACCCTTCATCTACGCGTACAACGCTGAAGACTGCGTATACGAGGAGGTCAACGATACGCGTGGCGGTATGATCAGGATGTGGGAGGGCCACTGGATCCGGACCTACGTCGATGACCTGACCATGATCATCCCGGTCGGCTCGCCGCCGCCGGTGAGTCCTGGATCGGTTGTCGAGCCGAGCGCTACCGCATCAGACATCACTCCGCCTCCGCCTCCGCCGCTGCCGACACCCGATCTCTCCCAGATCGACGTGATCAACGAGCCCAACCCGGTGGTGGACGTGCACACCACGGTGTTCAAGGTCGTCGGTCCCGCCGCGGCTTTCGTCGAGGCCATGCGGGTGAGGATCTTCGATCTCGCCGGCAGGCTCATCTGGGAGGCCGAGGTCGAGGGTCCGGAGCTTGAGTGGCACACCCAGGACCTCACCGGGGCGTATCTCGCCAACGGGGTGTACCTGTACCGGGTGGAGGTCAAGGTCGGTGGTCAGTGGATCACCACCGAGGTGAAGAAGCTGGCCATCTATCGCTGAACTTGGGGACAAAGGGCCGGCCCGGGAGGTAATTCTGGGCCGGCCTTTATTGTTAGACCGAGGGGCTGTGTTCCCTGATAAAGGGGGGAGAACATGAAAAGAGTAGCACATCTGTTGCTTTTCATTCTGATCGCGGGGGGGATTGGTGCCCTGGCGGAGGAAAGCCCCCCAGGAGGGCCTCCCGCTGTCTACCGGCTCAAGGTGGAGATCGTGGGCCAGGGAACGGTGACTTTAGAGACATTGGATCCAGAAGGTCTGGAGGGGCAGCTTTATGGGGGGATCTATTACTACTCCTCCCCCAGCGGTGAGGCGATCACCGTCCAGGCCACCGCTACTCCGGCCGAGGGTTGGCACTTCGACCACTGGGAGATCGGGCCGGGGATACCCCCGGGAAGCACCGAAGGGGTTGACGAGAACCCCGCCTCCATCACCCTCTCCCGGGGAGAGCCCGACTGGACGGCACGGGCCGTCTTCACCCAGGAAATTCAATACACCGTCGCCGTCTCGGCCGATCCCCCCGAGGGGGGCACCGTGGAGGGAGGAGGGACGTACCCCGCCGGCACCGAGGTGACCGTCACCGCCACCCCCAATCCCTGCTGGGAGTTCGTGAACTGGACCGAGGACGGGACCGTAGTGAGTACCGATGCTTCGTATACTTTCACCCTGAACGCAGATCGAGATCTCGTCGCCCACTTCCAGAAGATCCACTACACGATCACGGCCACCGCCGGCCCCGGCGGGACGATCAGCCCCTCGGGTGCGGTGGAGGTGGAATGCGGCAGCGACATCACCTTCACCATCGTCCCGGACGAAGGCTATGAGATTGAGGATGTCTTGGTGGACGGCTCCTCCGTGGGCCCCGTCACGAGTTACACCTTCGAGAACGTGAGCGAAGACCACACGATCCACGCGAGCTTCCGGGCCGTGGTCCCCGGGGTGACCCACGAGTACCCCGCCGGCGGTTGGAACATGGTCTCCATCCCCCTGGAGCCTGAAAGCGTGGTCTTCTCCGGGATCCCGGCGCCCGTCCTCTACCACTGGGATCCCGCCTCCGGCTCCTACCAGACGCTCACCGATCCCTCCCAGATGGAGCCCTGGCTCGGATATTGGCTCTATGTGCCTGGGGGTGGGACCACCGCGAGTGTGGCCGGGGACGAGGTCCTGGAGGACGTGACGATCGACGCGACCATTCCGGGTTGGTATATGATTTCAACTCCTTGGCCATTCAAAGTGAGGGATATCCGCTTCCAAAGTGGCATAAGCGGTGCGATTAAGACGTGGGAGGAAGCGGTAGAGGCTGGGTGGATCATGCCTCTCTTATTTACCTGGGACCCAATCTCTTCGTCGTATACCATTTTTGATTCCCCAGAGGAATTCCTCGATCCCTGGGTAGGCTATTGGCTACGGGTGGTGGCGGCGGAAGAGATAATCATCGTCCTCCCCTACGACTACGCCGGCCCGCCCAGCCCTCCCACGGGTGGGGGGACGGAGACCATGGGCCTCGGGACCGAGCTCGCCCCTCCTCCCCCGCCTTCGGCACCTATGTCGGATCTCTTTGAGTTTAATGTCATCAACGAGCCGAACCCCGTGGTGGACGTCCACACCACTGTATTCAAGGTGGTGGGTCCCGCCGCGGCATATGTGGAGGCCATGCGGGTGAGGATCTTCGACGCCTCCGGCCGGCTCGTGTACGAGGCCGAGGCCGAGGGTCCGGAGCTTGAGTGGCATACCCAGGATCTCACCGGGGCGTACTTGGCCAACGGGGTGTACCTGTACCGCGTTGAGGTGAAGGTGGCTGGCAACTGGATCATCACCGAGGTCAAGAAGCTCGCCATTTATCGGTAAGGTTGAAAAAGGGGCGATCCGCCTGGGCGGATCGCCCCTTTCAATTAGCCCTTATCCGGTATAATTTGACCCAGAAAGGAGGTAGTTTATGGGCAAGAAGAAATCGCTGGTGTTAATCCTCGGTCTTCTCGTCGCGCTTTCGGTAGGAACGGCTTTGGCACAGCCACCCATGCCGGCGGTATACCGCCTTAAGGTAGAGATTCAGGGCGAGGGAGAAGTAATTCTAGATCCAGAGGGAAATCTTTCGGGGGGCATTTACTATTACCCTTCTCCCCAGGGAGAGCCGATAACCGTTCAGCTCACAGCGGTTCCCGCTGACCATTGGGATTTTTCGCACTGGGAAATAGGGTTGGGGATACCCCCTGCTTCTACTCAACAGGAGTCGGATAACCCTATTACGATAACCTTGTCCCAGGAAAATCCCGATTATACGGTGAAAGCGGTTTTCCAAAGGGTTTATAGGCTTAAGGTCGAGGTGGTGGGTGAAGGCCATGTCTCTCTTCAACCTGGTGCGGCGTATGTGGAAGATGATGTACACTTTTACTTTTCACCGGTTACGGTAACCTTGGAGGCCGTACCGAACGCTTTGGGCTGGGTTTTTGACCATTGGGAGATCAACCCCTGGGGAGAGCCGGCGGAAACCCGCGATGAGAACCCCACCGAAATCGAACTAACCGATGCTCAGCCCGATTGGACTGCCAAAGCGGTATTCACCCAAGCGCCTTATTACCTCATCACCGTCAGCGCTGATCCTCCTGAGGGCGGTACCGTAAGCGGCGGAGGGTATTATTACCATGGCACTCAGGTTACGCTTGTCGCTACCCCTAACCCTTGCTGGGAGTTCGTGAACTGGACCGAGGACGGGGCCGTGGTGAGCACGGAGCCTACATATGTGTTTACAGCTACCGCCAATAGGAACTTGGTGGCAAACTTTCGGTTTAGACAGCATACGGTCACCGTTAGTGCAGACCCACCGGAAGGGGGTACGGTTACCGGGGGTGGGACTTACAATTGCGGTACGGAGGTCACCGTAACCGCTGTGCCAAACGAATGCTGGGAATTCGTCAGCTGGCTCGAGGATGGGGTGGTAGTAAGCACGGACCCTTCCTACACATTTATCCTAGAACGTGACAGGAACCTAACGGCGACCTTCAGGATCAGGACATTTACCGTCACCGTGGAAGTCCAACCTCCCGGAGGGGGAACCGTGGAGGTACAACCAGATGAGCTCAATCCCACTGTGCCTGGATACCAATTTAGCTGCGGCACTGAGGTTACCCTCACGGCGATTCCCGGCGAGGGGTACGAATTCATGGGTTGGGCCGAGGGCGGGGTGATGATAGAGACCGATCAGGTTTATACTTTCGTTGTCAACACCGACAGGGAACTGGTGGCAAACTTCCATCCTGTAGGGGTACCGGTGACAACTACACACCTCGCAAGGGGTTGGAACTTCGTGTCGATCCCTTTGGATCCCGTTCCGCCGGTATTCGCTGACGAGATACCGGATCCCTACCTGTGGCACTGGGATCCATGCGTGGGGAGATACACAAGGGTTGTGGACAACACGGAGTCTACAGAGGTTGAGCCCACGAATGGTTACTGGCTTTGGGTGCCCGCAGATACTACGGTGGAGATCGATGGCGTTCCGATTACAGGTGATGTTGAGAAACCGCTTGGTTGCAAGGGTTGGCACCAGATATCCGCTCCCTGGCCGTACAGGCGTGAAGACATCCTCTTTACCAATGGGGTAGAGACCAAAACTTGGGAGGAAGCCGTCGCGGCTTATTGGATCGCCAACGTATTGTGGGCATACGACATCGCTCAGAACCGTTATGAGAACGCCCAAGTTCTCGATCCGTGGAAGGGGCATTGGTTGTATACTTATGAACCTAATCTCACCATGATTCTCCGCTATGAGAACATAATTTCTGGTGCCCAAAGTCTTGGGTTCCGAGACGTCCTATCCCCGGCTTCCGAGCAACTGCCACCGCCTCCACCATTACCACCCGTTTCAGACCTGGAAGGAAGCCAAGTGATCAACGAGCCCAACCCGGTGGTGGACGTCCACACCACGGTGTTCAAGGTCGTTGGTCCCGCCGCGGCTTTCGTCGAGGCCATGCGGGTGAGGATCTTCGACGCCTCCGGCCGGCTGGTGTACGAGGCCGAGGTGGAGGGTCCGGAGCTTGAGTGGCACACCCAGGACCTCACCGGAGCGTACCTCGCCAACGGGGTGTACCTGTACCGGGTCGAGGTCAAGGTAGCCGGCCGGTGGATCACCACCGAGGTGAAGAAGCTGGCCATCTACCGATAAGGAGGGGAGGCAAAGGCGGGTCCGGGGCCATCCGCTTCGGGCCCGCCTTTTCTATAAATTTGGACCAAGGAGGGCCGTAGCGATGAGATACATCCTGAGCGCATTGCTTCTGGGGTTGGCCGCTTGCTCGGTGCTTGCTGTCGAACCGGGGGTGGACGCCGGGAGTTTCGCCCGTTTCGGTGTAGGTGCTCGGGCTTTGGGGATGGGCGGGGCTTTCGTCGCGTTAGCGGATGATGGTACG
>Ga0190309_1000379_pt1 | contig 12539 bp, 10 predicted proteins | sample 48700767_MG_FD_161656 | JGI IMG/M metagenome (GOLD analysis project Ga0190309, IMG submission 161656) | Hydrothermal vent sediment bacterial communities from Southern Trench, Guaymas Basin, Mexico - 4870-07-6-7_MG | ecosystem: Environmental > Aquatic > Marine > Hydrothermal vents > Sediment ... | reverse complement strand
GTATTCATCGTCCATTTCTTTTGCTAATTTTTTCCTTAAGCTAAGAATTTTCTTGTCTAACTTTATTTTTTCCTTTTCTTTCTCTTCGCTTAATTTCTTGTCTTTCCTTAATTTTCTTAATTCTTGATTGATTTTTTCCTTTTCTCGGAGCAATTTTTTTAATTTAGAATTGTTTATATTTTTCTCAAAAGATTCTAGCTCCTTATTTATATTTTCTATCCATATTTCAGGAGTTTTGTAATTCAGAATCCATCCCTTGTAATCTCCGCCATAAATGTTAAACTTTTCAAACATTTTGTGTCTTTTTGGATGGTAGCATCCTAACAAAAAAAGCCAGTCGTTTTTATAATTACTTCTTATTTCTTGGACTACAGACCAAAGAAAATTCTCATCTCTTACACGAACATATCTTGCGCTGTTAACATTTTTCTTAAGAAGCCCGCCTATAGCGACATAGTCAAACCCTAATGACTTTAATTCCTCATAACATTCTAAATATTCTTTTAGTGTATTTCCCTGTGCAACACCTACCAATTTAAATGAATATTTTTTTTTGTTATATATTTTCATAGCTTCTTTTGCACTTTTAAGTGTTTTATCTTTATCTTTTAGGAAATCAATCATAATACCATATTCAACACCCATTCTTTCATAAGTTGAAAACAGGTCTTTGTAATTCAATTTACACCCATCTTTTGTAAAAACACCAGAATCTGCAGCCTTTACTATATTACTACTTTTAAACTCCCTAAACAATTTCTGAAACCTTCTTGAAGTATTTGCATGTCCCATTAGACCATAAACTCCTTTTTGTTTGTCTATTTCACAGTATTTCAGAAGTTCCAATGACATGGGACGGTCAACAACAAAAAATGGTATTGGATGATTACTTACTTTCATGCTCCTGCATCCAGTTATCCACAACTTTTTTGATCCTATCCTCAGCATTCGGAGCTTGTATTGGAATAGGCATGTCAATTCCAGTTGCCTCATGGCTAGCTAAAAGCCATTGCCCTTTTTGGAATTTGAATGTTTGAGTAAACTGTTCTGGTGATAATGAAAATGCTTCTCCAACAACCTCTCTATCGTGTTTTCTTGGCAGTTTACTAATAAAATAAGTGTGAAGTTGTCCCATTATATTTGTATCCAAATAGGTTGACCTCTGAGTGGCGATTCCGACACCGATGCCAAATTTTCGGCCTCTTCTTGTAAGCGTTTCTATAACTGATTTGGATAATTTTTCACTCTCTGAGCGAGGAGTGCCTGGTATAAATTGATCCGCCTCATCGAAAATAAACAATACTAATGGTGAGATTAACCCCTTTAATCGTCTATTCCAAAACAAATATCGTCCTAAATCATTGGCAAAACGCCTAACTTTATGTGGATCATGAGATGTTACAATGTATAAACCCGATGTACCCTCATCGTTTAGATCATTAATTATATCATCCATACTGATTTTTGCATTTTCACTAATCTGTATCTCACTACTCTCTATAATTTGCTTTAGAGGTTCAATCAATGTGTATTGAATTCTTTCCTTAAGATCTGAATCCTTGAGCACCTCCGTCACAGAAGTTATAGGTTGAGAACGAAATCCACCGAATCCTAATTTATTTATAAATTCTTGAGCAAGTTCTGGAGTGAGCTTATCTTTAAGATGCCTACCGAATACATCATTTTTCATTTTATTCAACTTACCTTTCTTTGTGCTACCAAGTTGACCTTCTACTTCGGGCCACACTTCATTTAAGAAGTCTTCTACTGTCCTCGTAAACGTTTCTTCAAAAATTTTAATCCCCTCCCCTCGAAGTAATTCTTTAATCAGTGGCTTGAATTTTGCCTTCTTTCCTTTTAGTCCTTTTGGGAGTAGAAGATTTTTTAAGAATGTATTAGCTGCAAAATCTAAATCTGTCGAATCACCATTTACATACTCAAAAACTGGTTTCATAAGTGTTTTCTCACCCAAACAAACCAACTTCCCGTTATATTTTAGTAATTGATCTATTAACAACCCTGTATATTCATCCATTAAATCAAACAAAATAATTTTAATGGGTTGCCCCGTAGAAAGTAAATTGCTCACTAAAGTGCTTACCAAATTACTTTTACCAACACCTGTGAAACCAAAAATGCCAAAATGAGTTTTAATTAAATCTTCTACTCGAACATAAATTTTTACATTTCTATCTCGTATTAAATTGCCAACAATGATAACATTTTCAATATCTTTATTAATTCCTCGGTTAAAAATTTTCTCTGTCATTTCTGAAGTGAGTATGTAAACATCCTTTCCAACCATTGCCATTGCTCTTTCAGGTTGTATTCTATTATTGTTTTCATCATATTCTAAATTAGTAGGGATCGCCTCACAAATAATTTTGGTTGTATCTTCATAAGATTCTATTTCTTGCTCTGTCCAATCAGCTGAGGCACTCTTTGCCGCTTGCATTACAAAACCTGGATAGCTTTTCAAATCTTTTATATCTGTGCCAAGGGCATAATGCTTTGGCATTACTGTTACTAACTGAAGAATGCTATATCTAACTCCATTTGAATCGGTAGCGAAGTTTGGTACCGCAACTAAATCTCCTTCACGTAATTCATTTACCAACTTCCTCGTGTAATCAAACCACACTGTGTATTTGAATCGGGTATTCGGATCTGGTTCAGCCCACAACAATCTTCCAACAACATCTTTTCTAAAGCTCTCCATTTTTCTCACCTCAAGTTCTTTTTAGTTCATCCCGTAACTGTCTTAATGTTTTATGAAGAGGATTGGATCTTAGTGAAATATCACTACTATCTATTATTGGTTTAATTTTTTTATAAAGACTTTTTGCTCCCCAATCCGCTTTGTGAAGAGGATCAGGATAGCCTATAACTTCTGGATATAAATTCCGAGTTAGTATATTCAGTATATACATCATCAAATCTTGTATATTATTCCTCTTGTTTTTATCCAAAAAAACTATTGGTTCTATTACACCCAGTACCTCTTTATTTTGATCTATTTTAACTTTCTCTGTGTTTTTGTCTATGCTTGGTATAACCAATCTATCTATGAAAATGACGTGTCCACCGAGCGGTGATTTTTTTGATCTGCTAAGATAAAATTGTGCTAACGACCGCATGAATAATCTTTCTGGGGGAGCTACAATGTTTCCTTTAACTCCTACAATTTTTTTGTTCCCGCTGTCGTCTTTTTCCGCATGTAGAGTCATAAATACAGAGTCAAATTCAATTGTAGACCACGGTGCAATAAGCGAATCATCTATCCATGGAAGTGTTTCAAGGAAATCTCTATCACTCCAAGGGAGCAGAACATGTGGAATATTGTCATATTTTCCAATATATTCCATCACACCTAAGTAATTGCGGGTTAAATATCTGGATGCCGAATCTTTCACTATGCCTATTAATAAGACATCATACTTCCAGCATTCTTCTATTAACGCTCTTATACCAACACTAATCAAAAATTTGAGATCATGTGGAGACATCCATCTTTCCTCAACTTCCCCTTCCGGATTTTTCCTTTTGTAAATCAATGCGTCTGGTCTCTTATCTTTAAAAAGTCTCTTACAGATGTGCTCGAATAAACCAACGGAATATTCCCATGAACCTTCATATTCATCATTAAAATATAAATTATCTGCATCAATATATGATATTGGCTCATTCTGTCCCAATGGATCATCTGGTTCTACATTCTCATTAGTTAAATAATTTATTCTGCTAAACAATTCTTTCTCACTTAATCCTAATTCTGACGCAAGAGAAGATATTTTTTGAGGTGAGTTCTCTTGTAGTTTCCACAATACATAATTGTAAACCCGATATTTCTTTTTTGAAGGGATGCCCAATTGTTTATTGTAAGGATGAGAGTAAGCAATGATAATATCTTGCGCAGTAAGTGGTCTCATTTGGTATCTATACCCTATTAAATTTACTCTTTTATAGTTCACATCATTACTGTTCATGACACTACTCATAGACTGATCCCATAATAATATCTTTGGACGAAGATCAGAAGATTTCACTAACATATACGCCTGAAATACCTCTGCTAACTCCATTAGTTGAACATGAATATTTGATAGATTAATTACTTTTTGATCATCGGAAACAACGAAGGGATCATCTATTGTCTCGTTTAATTCTGCAAATGGAATTGGAACATAGGCAACCATACTTACATCCTCATCCAAAGACCATGGCTCATAAATGAATCTCTTATCAGATCTACTGAAATCAATAATACCTCTAATGAAATATGCAGCACCAAAGAACACCATGTAATCTTGGAGTTGCTTTTTATAACAAGACCCATCTACAGCAGCGAATCTAACTTTGTCTACTTGAAAAAATTGCTCAGCGAGCATTTTTACTCTATTAAAGTTTCTCAAATCATACTTTCTTATTAAATTCCTAAAAAAACAATCGTAGAATTGTTTAGCATTTTTAAATCTCCCTGTCTTAATTTGCTTATACCTATTTCTTGAATCATCTAATGCATCTCTATATTTTCCCAACATTTCGCTTATTTGTGATGGCATATTTTTACCTTTCCAATTTTTACGCTATTCAATGTTATTTCCTTTGCCATAATTAAAAAATTGAAAAATTTAATTTTTAGTTTTTCAAAATTGAAGAGTTAGAAAATTATTAAAGTAAAACCAAAATAATTTATGAAAGAAAAGAAATTCTTCGAGCTCGGTGAAATGGAAGAAGAGGCTCCAAAGCTCTTTGGTGTTCCAACTGGAACAAAACTCGATGAAATGTTTTTCAAAATTGAAGAAGAAGACGGAAAATTCGTGAAAAAACCTTTAGGCGGGATACCGCATCTCTCAGTTATAAATATTACAGGAGTCCCGGACAGCGGAAAGAGTTTGCTGGTTGAGCAATTTGCAATAAATCAGGCAAACAACAATTACAAAGTTCTTTTCGTAACCGTTGAATCTCCGGCAAACTTTCTCTACACCTCGATCAAAACAAAAGTTGAATATCTGAATATGAATCTTTCTAAGGTTGTGAAAAATATAATTGTGATAGATGCCTCTGTTAATAGTGAATTCAGAGAGGATACAAGAGCTTTAATGGATACGATGGCTCATGCCATAAAAGAGAAGCACATATCGAATGTAATAATCGACAGCATCACTGGTTTATATGAGCATAAAGAGGTAATGGCGCGGCAGATTGTGAGAATTTTTTTCAATTTTCTGAAAAAATGGAAGCAAACCGGTATTTTTGTTTCCCAAAAGAGATCAGCTCAAGCGCACGAAAGTGCCGAAGCAGCTGGAGGCTTGGCGGTTGCTCACATTGTTGACGGCACCATAGTGGTAGATAAAAAATTAATCGAAACTAAATGGGAATCCAATTTCTACAAACTACCAATAGGAAGTGTGCTCAGAACTATAAGGATAGACGGCTCTCGATTAACAGGGCACGATAAGAGAACATGGGTTTTCGAGATTACCGAAGCCGGAACAATAAATATTCTCTCTCCTTTAGAAGAATTTATAAAAAAGAAGAATTAATAATGGGAGAAGAAATGGAAATCATAAGGGCTCCGATTAAAAAGCTGGATGCCGATTCTTTAGCTGAAAAAGTTTTCCAGGAAAGCATCCGGATTCTCGGCGGGTTGAAAAAATTGCTGGAATACAGAAATTTGACTTGGTTGCCGAGTTTGGCGGAAGCAGCTTATGTAATTATTTTGAAAAACGAAATGCTCAAAACCTCGAAAGAAATAGCTAAGGAGCTCGGAATAACTGAGCAAACTGTGAAAAATATTTTGAACGCGGATGAAAAAGAAGTTGAAAAATTTCTGAAAGGTGAAATTGAAAAAATTGATGAGCACAAAGCCGGCGGAATAGCGAAGCTAGCATATAAAAAAGTGAAAGGCAAGTTATGATTCCAGTAATCTATGAGAATCTCTGCGCCGTATGTGGAAAAAATTTGGAAGAGGAGGAGATAAGTTCTGGAATTTGCAAGAATAAAAAAATTCCTTTCGAGAGTTATTTTAAAGATGAGAGAGAGGAAAAATTCGAGAAACTTTTCGAGCGGGCGGTTGGAAAATTAAGGGAAATTCAAAAACTTTGGGTTAGGAGATTGATGGGTGGAGAAAGCTTCACCATGGTTGCTCCAACAGGAATAGGAAAAACAACTTTCGGCATTATTGCGGCAATCTTTTTCGCTTTCGAAGGAAAGAAAAGCTATATAATTTTGCCAACCACCTTATTGGTTGAACAATGTGTAGAGAAGATTAAAGAATTCGAAAATATACTCGGAAAAAAGATAAATTTCTGTTATTATCACAAAAATCTGAAGAAAGAGGAAAAAGAGATGGCTCTTGAGAAAATTGGCAAGGGGAATTTTCGGATATTGCTAACAACATCCCAATTTCTTTCGAAAAGATTTAACCTCCTTGAAAAACATATCTTTGATCTTGTTTTCGTTGATGATGTTGATTCAATTTTAAAAAATTCAAGGAATGTTGATAAAGTGCTTTATCTTCTCGGATTCAGAAAGCTCAAGGAAGGATGGAGCTCAAAAAAGCACGGGATTTTGGTTGTCTCGACAGCTACAGCAAAAAAAGGAAAATCTACGCAATTGTTCAGAGAACTTTTGAATTTCGATGTCGGGCTTTCTTTTTTCAGTGTAAGGAATATAGAGGATATTTTGGTCGAAAATGCGAGCATTGAAAAACTCAAAAGTATTTTGAAAAGAATGGGTAAAGGAGGGATTTTGTACGCTAGGAGCGTTGAAGATGCTGAAAAATATTATAATCTCCTGAAAAATGAATTTAGAATCGGAATTGTTTGCTCGAAGAGAAACAAAGATTATGAACTTTTCGAGAAGGGAGAGCTGGATTATTTGGTCGGCACCTCTTACTATTACGGAAGCTTAATAAGGGGTCTAGATCTTCCTGAGAAAATTCGGTATGTTGTTTTTCTCGGAATTCCGGTGGTGAAATTAAAATTCGAGAATCTAAAACCAAAAATAATAAAAATGCTTGCGCTTATTTTCAGAAAGGATAAAGAAATCGAAAAATATTCGCGCTTGCTGGCGAAAATTGAAAAATATCCAGAGAAACTTGAGGAACTGAAAAAAATAATAATAAAGAAACTGAAAACCGAAAAAACCGAAGAAATTGTGGTTGAAGATAACGAAATTATTTTTCCAGATATAAAGACTTATCTTCAGGGCTCCGGGAGAGCATCGCGACTTACAGCTAATGGTTTGACAAAAGGAGCTTCTTTTATTTTAGAGGAAAATAAGGAGCTTCTGAATAATTTCATAAAAAAGATATCCTACTATGATATCCGCTTTAAAAAATTGAAAGAGGTAAATTTTGAAAATTTGGTCAAAGAGATAGAATTATCAAGGAAGAAGAAAGTAAAAGCAAAAGATTCTATCAGGCCAGCGCTTTTCATTGTGGAAAGTCCAACAAAAGCGAAAGAAATTTCCAAGTTCTTCGGAAAGCCGAGCATAAAAATTTTGGATGGGTGCGTTGTGTACGAGATTGCAATTGAAAATTATCTTCTCCTAATAACTGCATCTTTAGGGCATGTGGTTGATTTAACAACTGAAAAAGCATTCCACGGAGTAATTGTTGATAACTTTACCCCAATTTACTCAACTATTAAGAAATGCAAAAACTGCAAGTATCAGTTTACCTCGAATTCAGAGAGATGTCCGAAATGCAACAGCGAAGTGGAGGATTCGAGAAACAGAATAAATTCTTTGAGAAAATTGGCTTCCCAAACAAAATTCGTTATTATCGGCACAGACCCAGATGACGAAGGAGAAAAAATCGCATGGGATTTGGCGAATCTTCTTCGCGGAATAGCGGAAGTTAAAAGAGCAGAATTTCACGAGATAACTCCAAAAGCTGTAAAAAGAGCAATATACGGGCTCAGGAATATAAATGAGAATATTGTGAAAGCGCAAATTGTGAGGAGAATAGAGGATAGATGGATAGGTTTTGTTTTAACTCAAAAACTGTGGGATATCTTCAAAAATAAAAATCTCTCCGCTGGGAGAGTGCAAACCCCGGTATTGAAGTGGATAATCGAGCGGGAGCAGAAATTCAGAAAAAAGAAAAAATTGTCCTATATTCCGGAGCTAAATTTGGTTTTGGATGAGTATATTGACAAAGAAAGATTAGACATAGAAATAAAATTGAAGAAAAAGAGGAAAGAGAAAAAGATGCCTTTGCCGCCTTACACAACAGATGAATTGCTGAGAGATGCAAACAGAATTTTAAAATTGAGCTCAAAAGAGACAATGCAATTAGCTCAGGATTTGTTCGAGAGGGGATTGATAACCTATCATCGAACAGATTCAACTTATGTCAGTGAAACAGGAAGGAAAATTGCATCGAGCTATTTGGGTAAAGATTTCAAGGAAAGAACATGGGCAAAAAAGGGAGCCCATGAGTGCATAAGACCGACACGCGCGATAGACAGAGTTACCCTTGAAAAAATGATTTACGAAGGTATTATCCCGATAGAGCATATCACAAAAAAGCATTTGGCTTTGTATGATTTAATTTTCAAAAGATTCATGGCGAGCCAGTGCAGGGAATACGAGCTCGAGCTCAAAATTTACGAGTTAAAATATTTGGGAAGGAAAAAAACCATAGAGAGAATTGAAAACGCTCGAGGCAGATGTGTGGAGCTTTACAAAAGTGTAGCCATCGAGAAACCATTGCCCACCGGCAGATTCAATGTTGAACTGAAATATTTTTATATACCAGAAGCTTATCCTCTAACTCAAGCCGAAGTGGTGAGACAAATGAAGGAGCATTCCATAGGGAGGCCGTCAACATACTCAACAATAATAGAAAAGCTCTTTCTCAGAAAATATATTTCCGAAAGAAAAAACCTTCTCTTTCCAACAAAACTCGGTAAGATTGTTTGCGATTTTTTAATTAAAAATTTCAATCCCTTCGTTTCGGAAGAGAGAACAAAATATTTATTAAATAAGATGGATGAAATAGAAAGGGGCAAGGCAAATTACAGAGAGGTTTTGGAAGAGATATATCGGGAGATTATTCAAGTAGGCGGCTAAATATTCTCTTAATTTTCTTAAATTATGTACGAAAAAATAATTCGATTTTTCAGCAAAAAGGTAGCGAAATACTTCCGCAAATACACTTTACCGCTCAAGGAACTTGTTGAAAAATCAAACCTACCGATAATCTACGAGAAATATTTGGGCCAGCTTTTTTTCTATTCTCTGCTTTCCTTCTTCCTGTTTCTCTTCTATTTTCTCTTTCTTTTTGTGTTTTTCTGGAAATTCAGCTTGCTTATTTCCTTTATTTCCTCGCTATTACTATCGGCAACGGTTACATCAACAATCGCAACAATCTTCTATTTTTATCCTTTCTACAGATACAGCAAGCAGCTCAAAGACATAGAAAGAAATTTTCCTTTCGGAGTTTCGTATATGAGTATTATAGCTAAGAGCGGAGTGCCTCCAGAAAAAATGTTTGAATATCTGGGCAAGGAAAAAGAGCTGGGAGAATTCGCTAAGGAATGCGAGAGAATCCACAAATATGTGAATTTGATGGGCAAGGATATTACTTTAAGCATTAGAGAAGTTGCCTCAAGAACCCCCTCCCAAAGACTCAGAAATTTTTTGGAAGGTATAGTCTCGACAATTCTATCTGGGAGTGATTTGAACTTGTATTTAAGTGGAGAAGCAAGAAAAGGGATGGCTCTCTATAAAGAAAGGCAGAAAAAAATTACCTCAATAATAAGTTTTTTCTCAGATATTTTTGCCGTAAGCTTGCTTATAGCACCTCCAATATTGGTTATTATTCTTACATTTTTCTCCCTTATCGAACCTCATTTTTTGGGAATAGAAATAAATTATTTGGCTCTCTTAATCACTTACTTTCTTCTTCCGCTGTTCGGAATTATTTTTTTAATTATTCTCCATAAGATAAAAATATGATTGAATTGGTAGCGGTATGGTTGTGTTTTGGAGCATTGTTTTATCTTTATTACAGATATAGAAGAAAAAAAGAAATTATCGAATATTTTCCGAGATTTTTTCAGGAGGTTTACAACAATATTGCTTCTGGAATGTCTTTGATTGATGCGGTAAGAAAAAGCAAGGAATTTCACTACGGTAAGCTAACGCCTCTAATAAGAAATATGTGCTTTCAAATAGAATGGGGTGTGCCTTTTCACATCGCCGTAAGAAATTTCTCAAATAAAATAAAGGACCCTTTTATAACAAAAATGGTCGCCCTGCTCGAGAAAGCTTTTCAGTTCAGCCCTGATATAGGAAAAAGCGTAAAGGAAATAAACGATTACATTCTTTTAACAAAGGAATTGGAAAAGGAAAGATATGCCGAAATTTTCCCGCAAATTATCTCTTTATATTTTGTTTTCTTTGTTTTTTTGCTTATAGTTTTCGTTTTGTTCAACTATCTCCTTCCGTCTCTCGAAGCCGAAGTAAGTTTTTACAAAACCATTTTCGAGCATTTGATTATAATAGAAGCCGTACTTACTGGATTGGTTTTGGGAAAAATTTCCGAAGGCTCCTATTTTGCAGGAATAAAGCACTTAATTTTGTTGATTTCGTTCTCTATTCTTTTTTTATTTGTATTATAAAATTATGCCGACAGTTGTATATGAAGCGTACTGTCCTTTCTGCAAAACCGTGCATACAGGGGAGATAAAAATGGAATACAGAAAAGACGGTTTTTTTAATGTGAGGAAAAACAACAAAAACATTCATGTGTGCGAGAACGAAAAATGCAAAAGAGAATTTTTGGTTGAAATCGACCCTTACGGTAATGTGATAGTTTCTCCAACGAGGAAAATAGAGAAGGAAGGAATATTCCCTTGGGAAATGCTTGCAGAAGGAAGAATTTTAAAAATAAAGGATTAAATTATTTTTCTTTTATTTTTATGAGATCGATAGGAATCGAGGTTAAATATCCTGAAGAAAAATGCAACAGCAAAAACTGTCCTTTCCACGGGAATCTGAAAATAAGGGGAAGAATTTTCGAAGGTGTTGTTGTTTCCTTAGCTCCGAAAGATACTGCGATTGTTGAGAGAAGGTATTTGAAATTCGACAAGAAATACGAAAGATACGAGAGGAGAAGAAAGAAAATAAGTGTTCACAAGCCGGAATGCATTAAATTGAGCAAAGGAGATAAAGTGAGATTTGCCGAATGTAGACCGATTTCCAAAACAAAAAGGCATGTTATAATAGAGAAGTTGTAATTTTAAATAAACAAAATAAAATTAATTATAGCCCCGTCGTCTAGTGGCCAAGGATGCTGGCCTTTGGAGTTACAAAGGTCTGATGTAAAGATGACCTTTTTGGATGAAACCTCTTAGAAAAGGTTTCGAAGAAAGCCAGAGACCGCGGTTCGAATGAGAAACCTCCAGCTGAGCCTTTTAGAAAAAGGCTCAAGCCAAAAAGAAGCCCAAGCGGGTTTCTCAACTTCCCAGCAACCTTTTAAAAAAAGGTTGCATCCAAAAGGCTCAAGCCAAAACGCGAGAATCCGCGCGGGGCTATTTTTCATTTGATAATCCTTCCGATTAGAACAACTGATAAAGATTTACAGCGAAAGGATTGAACAGAGAATTAGCTAAGATAGATTTTGCCTCTATTTATCGGATGCTTTTATGGAAAGAAATTTACTCCTTGCTTGTAGATTGAGTGAAGTCTTCTTGCCGTTTCCATTTCTTTTTCTATTTTTTCTAATATTTTTGAGTAAGGTTGTCCTTGATTATTTACAACAATCTTAGTAACATCAGGAGTATTCAGCTCGAGAGGATTTTTATCTCTGAAAGCTTCATTTAGAGTGTCAAAAAAGTGTTGTATAATATATTGACAGGTTTTGTTATATGCATTTCTTTCCGTTTCTGGTATTTCTTCTCTCCATCTCCTCAACCTTTCTTCTGCAACTACTCCTATAAGATAGTATATATAGAAAACTTTAAATACTTTATGGAACTCTCCCCAGAAAATCTAATAAAGATTTTTACCTCTCAGGACTGGAAAAACAGAGAAAAAGCCATTGAAAATATTAGAAAACACAAAGATACATTGAGGAAGTACTATGACGCTGCCGTTAAAGGAAAGTTTTCCGGTTGGAAGAAGAGTTTAAAAGGTAAACTGGCACTGATTTTAATTTACGACCAAATTCCGAGGATTATTTTTAATGATAGAAGAATGTACGAAACTGACTCCATCGCGAGAAGGATTGCGGAGGAGCTTTTCAAAACTGGGAAATACGAGAGGTTTTCTGAGATAGAGCAGTTGTTTATTTTTTTGCCTTTTCATCATTCTGAAAATTTGAAAGACCAGAAAATAGCAAACAGAGTTTTTGAAAGATTGTACAAGAAAAACCCGAATGAATTCGAGTGGATATACAAAGCATCAAAAGAATATATTGAAATTATAAAAAAATTCGGAAAGTTTCCGTGGAGAGATGAGGTTTTAGGAAGAAATATTGAGAAAGATTAAAAATCCGCACCTGGAGAAACCATATTTATTTAATT
>Ga0190309_1000378_pt1 | contig 12547 bp, 7 predicted proteins | sample 48700767_MG_FD_161656 | JGI IMG/M metagenome (GOLD analysis project Ga0190309, IMG submission 161656) | Hydrothermal vent sediment bacterial communities from Southern Trench, Guaymas Basin, Mexico - 4870-07-6-7_MG | ecosystem: Environmental > Aquatic > Marine > Hydrothermal vents > Sediment ... | reverse complement strand
ATACCGATTTTCACCAGGTTATCAAGATATCTCTGAACATATCCGGGATTATCTTTGGAGATTAGTTTCTTAGAAAAAAGATAGCTTGAAATCTCCGTACTTATATTTTTTCCTGAAGCAACAGCACTCATTATACCTTCATATATTTCAGAAAGCTTTCTTTCCTCTTCTTCAAATATTTCTCCTATAATCTCTCTTATCGATAACCTATTTTCGCTTAGAAAATCGGCGAGGTATTTTTTTAGAGGAGGTTTGAATTTCTTTGCAAGCAAAGGCTCTCTAAGATAAACAGAGGTTTCTATCAATTCCTTATTTTTTAGATTTTTTAGGGAAAATAGAATATCCCTTTCATCCACCAAACCAAAAATTACCAAGGAAAAAAGACCGAGCAATGGCGATCCCTTTCCCAAAAGTTTTTTCGAGAACCAGAGTGTGGACGAAATAACTGTAAGATTTCCCTTAATCCCTAAGAAATGCAGATAATCGAAAAATTTTTCCGGCAATCGATGGAATTCATCTATTACTATCCTCTTCCTTCCTATCATTTCCTTAAAAAGTTCGAAGAATGCTTCATAAGAAATTTCTTTAGCATCCTTATCAAAAATTGTGCCGTCCTTTCTTACAAAAAAGTACTCATCCCATTTCAGAAAATTTTTTACAAAAAAGGTTTTCCGGTTTTTCTTCTACCGCATATGTAAATCCAAGGTTCGCTCGCTTTAACCCTTTTCATCTCTGCCTTTCTGCTAAGTATGACCATAAACATAATGTTCAGAAATATATTAAATATAACAGATTAGTCCAGATTTGGCAACGGCTTCTACAAGTTATAGACCCAATAATTTTACCGAAAACTTCTTATTATGAATCCTGTTTTGGAAAGCATTAAGCCGGTTGTTAAAAAATCGAAACATGTTAAAATAAATAAGGAGAATCTAAAATATGTTTGTTCGAAATTCTCTCGAGAAGAAAGATGTTGGATGAATGAATCACACTTTGATTTATCTGGGTTAAGTTTAGAGGAAAAATTAAACTTTATTTTTGTCTTTAATTCTGTTAATTTTTGTTATTGGGGAGATCCGAAATGGACAATTAAATATAAAGGCAAGCAATATGACGGTGCTTTGGGAATGAAAGCTTCTCTTCTAAAAGCTTTAGACAACGGGATACCAATCCTAAACGCGAAATATTTGGCAACATTAAAAAGAGAAGAACTATCGGAAATCTTGAAGGGTAATGTTGCTATTCCTTTATTCGAGGAGCGCCTTAAAATATTGCGAGAGAATGGAAGAATATTGGCTGAAAAATACAAGGGCGAATTTTCTTTAGTTATAGAGAGAGCTAACAAAGATGCTCTGAAACTTTTGGAAATCCTTCCGAGAGATTTTCCATCTTTCAACGATTACGCATTTTACGAGGGGCGAAAAGTATTGTTTCATAAACGGGTTCAACTGGCGATTGCCGATGTTTACCGCGCTTTTAAAGGTGAGAGCTACGGAAATTTAAAAAATGTGGATAAGCTAACAGCATTTGCCGATTACAAGCTTCCGCAAATTTTAAGAAAATTTGGAATTTTAGAATATTCCAAAGAGTTAGCTTCAAAAATTGATAATAAAATTCAAATTCCTGCTAATAGTAAAGAAGAGATTGAGATCCGAGCAAATACAATATACGCAATTGAACTGATGAAAAGAGAATTGGAAACTTGGATACCAAATATTACCTCAATGGACATTGATTCTTATTTGTGGTTATTAGGACAGAGAAAATCATCTAACGATAAACCGTATCACAGAACATTAACTATTTTTTACTAATAATATGACTCAAAAAATTATCATTTATCGCTTTTTCCATTTTTAAAAACTTTAAAACGATTCTTCTCTATACAGGGCCCGGAATAGGCATAGTTAAGAATAGCAACCAAGCTACATAAATGATAAAATAGACAATCCAAACTATTAACCAAAGTCTTTTTCCTTTTTTAAATTTAACTCCAGCATATATTCCCAAAAAGATTGCTACAAAAGTGGGAAGAATTAAAACGAAAAAAAGAGTGAGTAGTACGAAAGGAGATTCAAATTCTTTAAGTCCGGAAAGTATATCTAATCTTCCGCCAGGATACCAATCGTACAAAATAAGAGATAAAACAAATATGATTAAAAATATTGGGAGCCATATATAGATATCAATTTTTCTAAATATCTTTTAATTTCTAAAAAGCAAATCTTGGAGTTTTAGAAGATTGAGCCACGGGTGGGAGTCGAACCCACAACCTGCGGTTTTCCAGCGAAGTTACAAGACCGCCGCTCTGCCAGTTGAGCTACCGTGGCATCCCAAAACCACAATTTTTTATATAAACTATTTTTAAATATATATATGAGATTGAAAGGTATTTCCCCGATAATTGCGAGTGTTTTGCTAATAGCCTTTAGCATAATAATTGCGGCAATTGTCGGCACATGGGCAAAAAGCTACGCGGAAACAGAGCTAACGAGTTTGGAGCTGTGCAAAGATTTGGAATTGCTTCCAGTAAGCTTCAGCTATAATTCCAGCACCAAAAGCGGAAATATAACCGTACAAAATATCGGAGGCTCCGTAAGCGGATATAAATTGTATGCATTCGCGAGCGGAAATCAGAGAGAATTTATAAAAGAAGTTAGGCAAACAATTCCGGAATCTCAAAAAACAACAATTTCCTTTCACACAACTTTGAGCAATGTAAGAGGTATTACGGTGGAAGCAATTGATTGCCCCGGAGTTAAAGTAAATGTTATGATTAGATAAATTTTAACTAATTATGCAATTTTTTATTAAAAGAGAAAAAAAGAAGAGAGGAATTAGTTATCCAGAGGAATTAAAAGAGGATGTAAAATCCTTGGAATACGAGATTTTCAAGGAGGAGGAAAAATACGCAACACTTCCAAGAACGATTTACGAGAAACTCGCGAAGATATCGGAAAAAATTCTGCCCATAGAGCCGGATGAAAAAACAAAAAAGGAAATAGAAGAGGCAATAGAGTTTGCGCATATAAACATAACACCCCGCGGCGTGATGTCACTAATTGTATTGGCAACCCTAATTCTGATTCCTCTTTCAACTCTCCCTTTATTTCTCGGTTATTTGGATATCGGAGCGGAAATATTTATTTTAATATTTATCGCGCTCGCAATATACTACCTTTACACTTATCCGCAAAGATTGAAAAAAATCTTTGAATTAAGAGCAAGTTCCGAGATAGTGATGCTCATACTGCACATGGTCATTTATATGAAAAATTTTCCGAATTTGGAGAAGGCTGTGAAGTTTGCATCCTCAAAACTTTCCGGTCCCCTTGGCTTGGATATGAAAAAGCTTCTCTGGGATGTTTATGTTGGAAAATACAGTTCAATGGAAAAAGCGTTGATTTCCTATTCGCAAAAATGGACAAAAGTATTTAGACCTCTTTCAGATTCAATAAATTCAATTATTTACTCCCTTTATGTCGGCGAGGAGAGAAGATTGCAACTCCTCGATGAGGCTGTTGAAATTATACTCACAGCGTTGAACGAGAAATCAGAGAGCTATGTTTCGAAATTAAAAACTCCAGTGGTAATGGTAAACGCTTTGGGTATTTTGCTTCCCACCTTGGTTTTGACAATGCTTCCGATAGTAACAATTTTTTTGGGCAGCGAAATCTCTCCAGTTCTCACCTTTGGATTTTACGATTTTTTCCTTCCTGTAATTTTGGTCTTTATAATAAAAAACATTCTCGATCAGAGAGTTGTTACCCTTCCCGAGCCAGATATCTCGCTCCACCCAAACTTACCTCCAGAAAATACTTTCAGATTTTTGAACTACTATGTGCCATGCTATCTTCCGGCAATCGCTGTATTTTTGCCTTTTCTTTACTTTCTTTATCTGAAAGCATTTACAATGGATTTATACGAATCTTTTGTAGTTACAGCTGGTTTATTTTTGCCTTTCATAGTGTTCTTCTTTTTGAGCTCCTTCCAGAAAATTAAATTGAGAAGGGAAGTTGTGGAAATGGAGGATGAATTTAGAGAAATTCTCTTCGCTTTGGGACAGGAAATGGACCGAGGAATTCCGATAGAGAGCGCCCTGGAGAAAATAAAACCAGTAATTAAAGGCTACTATGCGATGAATTTAATTCAGAAAATAACTGAAAATATAAAATATAAAGGTATGACTTTGCACAAAGCGATATTTGAGGAAAAGGAAGGAGCTATACTTAATTTTCCTTCTCGATTGATTTATTCTGTTTTAAAAACACTCGTGGAAGCTTCAGCGAAGGGAACGAAAATAGTTTCCGATATAATGCTTTCGATTTCCAAACATCTCGACAACTTACACAGAACTCAGAAAAATATTGAAGATAAATTTTCAGAGGTGATAAGCACGATGAATATGCAGGCCAAAATATTGCTTCCCTTGCTCACAGGAATTATGGTTACGCTGTGCTATGTGATGCTTGAGATGCTGAAATTTATGGAAGAAATTACCGGAAGCTTGGCAGTGGAGGGAGCGGCAACCCAATACATGTTTTTCCTCTCGCTTTGGAAAAATGTAAATATAAGCGCATCCGCTTTTCAAATAGCAATCGGAATTTACACTTTGGAAACAATTATAATTCTCTCCTGGTTTATCAGCGGGGTTAGCGTTGGAGTTGATAAAATAAGCTTTTATGATACCGCGTGCAAAAATCTCGTTGCCGGTTGCCTTCTGTATTTTATTGTTTGCTTTGCCTCTCTCATGATATTCCAGCCGTTCGTTGAGGTGATAAAATACGGGATGATAGCCACTTAACAATCTTGCAATATAGTCGAATTTCCGACTATTTTCACCGAAATTTAGTCGGTTTTTCGACTGCAAAGAGAAAGAGCGATAAGTTGATCAGGTTTCAATATAAAAGATTTTCTGAATCCTTTTAACTGTTTCTTGCTCTTTCCTTTGCCTCCTATTTCAACAAAAGCATCTATCGGCTTTGAGATATAGTAATCCGGAGATTTTTTTCTTTCCTTTACTGTGAAAACCTTCGCTCCCATTAAAGAAAAGAGAAAAACCGCAATCTCCTCTCTGAGAGACCCTACAGAAGCCTCAACTCCGATTTCGCTGCATATGCTAACTCTCAAGTTCGGATGGTAAAAAAGCATCTTCGGAGAGCCTCTAACGAGCTTTCCGCCTTTTCCATAAGGTTGGAGTATTCTTACTATCCTCATTTTTTCGAGAGCATCGAGAATCTCATATATACAAGATTTGGACATCTCTACAAGCGAGGAAATGCTGTTTATGCTTAACTCTCCTGGCTCTGAAGAAGACAGAAAAACTAAAATTTTGTTCATTGCAAAAACTTTTTCTTGAGACATTTTGAGCAACGACACCGAATCTTCGTAAACCGATTTTCTTATGGAATAAAATATCGCTTTTTTTGCACTTGCTTCATCATAGGTAATTGAAATGGGAAAGCCCCCTATCTCTACATATTCCCTAAAATACGCTTCTATTTTCGGCGAATGCTTGGCAACAAGCTCCATACTTTTTTCCTCGCTTCTCCATTCATTTGCTGCTTTTATAGTTATCCCGTATTTTAATTTGAGAAATTCATCAAAACTCATCGGCTCGACTTCTATAACCTCTTCCCTTCTTTCTGGAACAAACGCGAGAGGAGCGCTTCCAGAGCAAACAATTGTAACTTCCGGATATTCATCGTAAATAGCTTTCACATCCTTCCTCCACTCCGGATATTTGTGGATTTCATCTATGAGCAAAATTTTGCTTCCAGAAGAGATAATATCTTTCATCACATAATATAAATTTTCCTTCGCTACCAAAGGATTATCGGCGGAAAAATAAAAAGCCTCATTTCTATATTCGTTGAATATTTGCAAGAGCAGAGTTGTTTTTCCTGAGCCTCTGAAACCTCTTACAAGCTTTATTCTCGGCTCTTTTTTCAGCTTTCTCTTCAGTGTTTGAAAAACAAATCTCGGAGTGAAATTTTTCACATTTTCTCCCAATCTTATCGCTATCTTTTTCATCTCCTTTACATCCACCATAATATAATTTTATTTATATAAATTTTGGTCGATTTTCCGACTATTTCGGCAAAAATTTGGTCGATAATTAGGAAATTTCTATCGAAATATACTTTTGATTCAATAATTTCACGAAAACTATAAATAATTTTCTTGTCTAATATTATGGGCTTCCAAATAAGTTTTTTGGACAGATGGTTGAAATTTTCGTCATTTATTTTATTTCTTTTCATTTTTGCTTGCACAATTCCGGTTTTTGCAACTCATACTGCAACGGTAACCGTCTCACCACAATATGTTTTAGGTGGCTCTACTGACATATACACCTTTACTATAACTAATAATCCGGATTCTTCTAATTTTATTTACTACCTAAAAATTTCTGCACCTTCTGGCTTTACAATTGATTCTGATGTGAGTTGTCCGAGTGGATGGGGAGTAAATATAGCGGCTGATGGTTCGTATGTGGAGTGTAGCGGTGATCCAGATCCAAATGAAAATAAGAAAATAGACATAGGAGAAAGTGAAACAATTTCGTTTAAGGCGATATCTAGCCCTACAGAGAATACATATCAATGGACAGTTTTAACAAAGGATAATGCATTTCATAAGGAGTATAATTATCCAACAACAACAGTTGACAATACAAAACCAACCGTTACTTCAGTATCTTCAGATGGAGCAATTTACAACACTCGAACGCAAAGCCCAGTAACAATCACAGTAATATTCAGCGAAGATATCTCTAATACTCCTATAATTACAGTAGATAGTGAGTCGCAAACAGTAAATGATTGCGGTGATAATGATGCAAAAACGTTTTGCTTTAATTATGCAATTCCAGCTTCAACCCAAGCCACTAAAACAATCACTATAAGCGGTGCAAAAGATCTAGCGGGTAATGAAATGGAAGAAGATAGCACTCATACTTTTAGGGTAGATACCAAACTTCCATCTATTTCATCCCTTTCAATTTCCCCAACCACAATTAACGAATCTTCTGTCGGAATAGCGAAATTTACCATAACCATCCAATATTCTGAAGAGATGGATACTTCTATAACCCCAACAATCACATTTACTCCACCAATCGATACCACTCTCACAAATTGCAAAGGTTCCTGGTCAGATTCATACAGTTATATGTATACCTGCGATATAGAAGATAATGACGTTGAGCAGCCAAATATAAATGTTACAGTTTCGGGAGCAAAGGATTTAGCAGGTAATGAGCAAGAGGATTATACCTTAACAAATGTAATAAGAGTCGATACAAAAGCTCCTGTAGATCCAACCAATGTATATGTAGAGGCAGGACCTAACAACGAAGCCAATGTAATAAACATTTACAATAAAAACTCTGTAAATGTTGCGGTAGTTTTTTCTTCTCCTCCTGAAGCAGGAACAGTTATTGTAGAATTGTCGGATGGAACTAACACAATAACAAGCACAGCGCCGGCAAATACTGAAGGAACTATAACAATAGTTACAAATATAGACGCTGCTTCATTGAATGACGGAGCGATAACTGTAAAAGCAAAGATAGTTGATAATGCAGGCAACGAGAACCCCTCAGGATTTGTTACGGGTACAGCTGCAACAAAAGATACGCAAGTTCCAACAGTTTTCACTCTAACAGTTTCCCCAACCATCGTGAATGAAGCCTCTGTTGGAATAGATAAATTTACAATAACTATCGACTATTCTGAAGAGATGGATACTTCTACAAATCCAACAATTACATTCAATCCACCAGTTGATACTACACTTTCAAATTGTGAAGGTTCTTGGTTAGATTCAGATACTTACACCTTTACCTGCAATGTAGAAGACGTAAATGTTGAGCAATCGGGTATTGACGTTACCATTTCTGGAGCAAAAGATTTGACAGGTAATGAGCAAGAAGTCTATATAAAAGAAGACGCCTTTGATGTAGATACTCTTGCACCCGAGTTTACAAATATCTTTCCTCCATCGAATTCATATATAAATGCTAGTTCCTCGATTCAATACACATTAAACGATGATATTATCTCAGGAGAAATAAACTTTATTGATAGCAGTAATAATGTCCTAACTTATACCTTAGGAGATTCCTATTTAGCACCAGGGACACATACTATTCCGTTAAGTAGTTTAGGACTAACATTAACCGATGGAGAAACCTATAACATATCTTTTTACGGTATTGATGCCGCAGGTAATGAGGTAACCATTACAAATACCAATATAACATATGATGAAACTCCACCGATAACTGTTGAAATAATAAATCCTTCAGATGGTGCTTATGTAAAAGGAATAGTTACCATAAAAGTAAACGCAGTTGATAATGAGATAGGCTCCGGAATAGCTAAAGTTGAGTTTTATCTAAACGAGACTATATTAGGGATCGATGAAAATCCTACAGATGGATGGAGTTATGATTGGGATACAACAGAAGTTACCGATGGTAATTACTCTTTGACAGCTAAAGCAATTGACAAGGCAGGCAATTCTAAAACTTCTGCCTCTATTTCCGTTACTGTAGATAATACTCCTCCACAGATTATAAAGTACACTATAGAGAACCCTATATTTTCACCTAATGGCGATGGAATAAAAGATAACGTAACTATTGATTTGGCTTTTTCTGAATATGTTGAGGCAGATGTGAATATATTAGATTTTGATGACAATATAATTAAAGAGCTATATCATTCTGATTGTGTAAAGAATCCAAAACCAAAACCTTGGGATGGAAAATATGAAAATGGAACTTCAGTTAGCGACGGAGTTTATACAATTAGGGTAGTTATTACTGACCTAGCAGGAAATTCCGTGACAGATACAAACAAAACTGTTATCGTTGATACAAAAGCACCGATAGTAACTGTTAATCCTTTAATTACCAACGATACCTCTCCTCAACTAACAGGAACTGTTGATGATGCTACGGCTATAGTTAATGTGACTGTAAATGGGACTACTTATACAGCAACAGTTTCAACAACGACTAATAGTTATGGAATTTATGATTGGACAGCTGATGTTACAGATCCATTAGGCGATGGGACTTATGAAGTTTCTGTAACAGCAATAGACCAAGCGGGTAATGTTGGAAATAATGCTACGCAGTTAATTATTGATACAACCCCTCCAGCAATATCGGAGATAACATATCCTTCAGATGGTGATTATGTAAAAGGAACAATTACAATAGAAGCAAATGCAACTGATAATGAAGGTGGTTCTGGAATAGCCAAAGTCGAGTTTTATCTAAACGACACCCTGTTAGGTATTGATGAAAATTCAACAGATGGATGGAGTTATGATTGGAATACAACAGAAGTTGATGACGGTAGTTATTATCTAACCGTTGTAGCAATTGACAGAGTAGGAAACTCGCTATCATCTAGTCCTATTTCTGTAAGAGTTGATAACACTCCTCCAACAATAGAAATCACTTCACCCACTCAAGCAAATCCAGCCTACAAACAGAAAGGACAAACAGTTTCTGTTTCCTACAATTATACTGAACAAAACCCGGAGTCTATTATCATCAAAATAAAGAAGGAAGATACAGTTATAGGAACCAAAACTATTGATAATGGTTTAGAAAGTGGGAAAGTATCCAGAACCGATAATGTTACATTAGACAACAATGCAATAGACGGAACTTACGATATTGAAATAACGATTAATGATGAGGCAGGTAACACCGCAACGGATACTGAGATTGGTGCTGTTGTGGTTGATTCTACTCCTCCCACAACATCAGAAATAACAAATCCTCCGAATGGCACTTATGTAAGAGGAACAGTTACAATAGAAGCAAACGCAGAGGATAATGCTAATGGTTCTGGAATAGCCAAGGTTGAGTTTTATTATGAGAATACAAAAATAGGAGAAAATGCGGATTCGCCATATTCTATAGATTGGGATACAACAACAGTTGAAGACGGTACTTATTCTCTAATTGCTGTAGCAGTTGATAGGGCTGGCAATTCACTAACATCTAGTCCTGTTTCGGTGACAGTAGATAATACCCCTCCCCAAATCATAGAAAGAAACCCAGGAATAAATGCTGTTGGAGTAGACCCTGCTACAAATATTACAGTCAAGTTTAGCGAAAATGTGACCTGCAGCTTAGGAAGCTGGGAGAATTGCATTTCTGTTAGTTCTGAGGAAGGCAATGTGAGTGGAGATGTAACATATCAGGATAGAACATTAATATTTAATCCAAAAGATCCATTAAAATCCAATACAGAATTTACCGTAAACTTAACCGGAATTACTGACCTTGCAGGAAATAGCTTGGAAGGCATAACAGGATGGAGCTTTGTAACAGCTACCTACTATTCCATTGAGCTAACTCCTGGCTGGAACCTAATCTCTATCCCTGTAGTTCCTGAAAATACAAGTATTGAGGTTGTTTTGGGAGATGCAGAGGGTAAAATAGAAGGAATTTGGACATATGATGCCGTAAATGAGGAATGGTATGTTTATCACCCTAACAATTCAACAACAAGCAATCTTGATACAATGATACCCGGATATGGCTACTGGATAAAAGCAAAGGAGAATGCAACAATTAAAGGTTACGGAAGTTTATTCAGGGAAAGGGAAGTACCTCCTCAAAGGATATTGGTGCCTGGCTGGAATTTGATTGGATATTATCAAAAACCTGGTGAAGAAGAGGCTCCAGTATATTGTGCGTTGTCATCTTTGCTAAAATATTACTGTGTTGGAGATTGTTGCAATGTACCTATTTCTGAAAGATACTGGACATCTTTAGTAACCTATGATAATCATAGAAAGGTATTTGAGGAAATTGGGCCTGATGATATAATGGAGCCTGGAAAAGGGTACTGGATATTTATGAGGTCTAGTGAGATAGATAATTATTTATATGGTCCTGGCGAAACCTGTGAATAATGAGCGAAATTTTGAATATAAAATTTTTCTGGGTGATTTTTGTACTTTCATTCCTTTTTTTAAATCCTCTCTTCGCAATTCTGGGAATTCCGGGAATTCCACATCAATTCTATGGAACAATAACTTTTAAAAACGGAGAAAAAGTTGGGCCGGGATTTATACTGAAGGCGTATGTTGATGGAGAGGTTGCAGGCACAACATATACCTTAGACGGAAAATACGGATATAAACCTTTTTTATTTTTTGTTACTGACCCTGAAAATAACAGAGAAGGAAAGCTAATTACATTTAGGCTGTATGATCCGTTAACAGGACATACCTATCCAATAATTCAAAGCTGGAAGTTTGAACATGGTGGCTATACCAAGCTCGATTTAACAGTAGAAGAAAGTTATGTTCCTCTTAGGCAAGAAAAAGAAAAAGGCAGAGGTGGCGGAGGAGGTTCAGGAATTTTTTATCCAACAACTGAAAATGAAACAAGGGAAAATGCTACTGTTTCGGAAAATAAATCGGAATTTGATGAAATTCTGGATTTGATAGTTTCTAACAAAACAGAAGAAGCAAGAGAAGCTATGCTAAAAATAGAAGAGAGGTTAGCAAAGGAGCTTGAAGATATTTATAATTCTAAAACCATTATAGAAAATCTTTCAATAACTTTTGATGATTTAAGTGCTATTGGTTTGTCTTTTAACGAATATCAGAAAGCGCTAGAGGACCTTAAAACTGCAGTAGAATTAATGAATATTGCAAAAAATACAGAGGATTTGGAGACAAAGCTGAGATTGATAAATACAATTGAATTGCTGAAAGAACAGATAAAAGATAAAATACCAGAGATAAAAAAGGTAAAAGAAACTTCTGGTACAGTAAAAACAACTCAGAAAGAGATAAGCGATGCTTTATCTATTGCAACAGATGAAAAAGTTAAATCTTTAATTAATGATTTATCTGGCAAAACAAGTGTTTCTGTTGAAAAACAGATAGAAGTATATAAAATGAAAAACAAGCAGACAGGAAAAGAAATATATAAATCAAAAATTACTATAAAAATTAAAAACAAAAATACGGAGATTATAGAGATAATTCCGAAGGACATTGTAGAAGATGCTGCCAATATAACATTTATAGGACCTCAACCTGAGATTTTGGAGCGAGATCCTATTGTGAGGTGGGTATCTAAAAGTATAGAAAAAAATAAAATAAAATATATCGTCCCGGCTAAAATAAATAAAATAAACGATACAATTACTCTGGCGGGAATAGAAAATTTCTGCGGAGATGGAATCTGCCAAAATAATGAAAATTGTTCAACCTGCGAAGTAGATTGCGGACTTTGCCAACAGGAAACTGCTCTTCCTACAGGTTATACAATTTTAACAAACCCGGCGGCTTTAATTTCAATAATAGGCGGAATTTTAGTGACAATTTTGGGATTTCTATTATACAAAAGGAAATTGAAATAAAATCTGAAGAAATTTTTTGTTGTATTCCATCCTAAATTATCGCCAACTATTTTGAGTTCTGCAAAAATTCAGTTGATTATTCGAGTGCAAAGTATAAAGCTCCAAATATTTTAAATACTCTCAAACTCAAAATAATT
>Ga0190309_1000377_pt1 | contig 12551 bp, 15 predicted proteins | sample 48700767_MG_FD_161656 | JGI IMG/M metagenome (GOLD analysis project Ga0190309, IMG submission 161656) | Hydrothermal vent sediment bacterial communities from Southern Trench, Guaymas Basin, Mexico - 4870-07-6-7_MG | ecosystem: Environmental > Aquatic > Marine > Hydrothermal vents > Sediment ... | reverse complement strand
GGTAGTTCAAAAAAGTAAAAATCAAAAAACTTGGATTCGGAGCGATGGTAGTAAGTTGACCAATAACCTTTTTCTTTCACCATAACTAAGTTTTATAGCTTAGAGCTTTAATTTTTGTGCAACCTTAACTGTAGTATCACAAGTTATGTTAATAGGCATATTTTTTCTCCCGCATGTTTTTTATTAATTTTGTTGTATCATCTGAAAATTTGGAGGTAGAATAAATTTTCCTTATAACTTGATTTAATGTTACTGTTTTTACAATTTGTTGCATTTTTATTGTAAACACTAACTCAAACACATTCATCGCTATCTCATCTATTCTTGGATATATCTGTTGTTTTTCCATTTTTATCACCTAATTTAATTTGTTTTTGGAATTTAAATAAGAATTTTTCTATAAAATCATCAGTTTTGCAAACTTCAATTCCTTTTATTACTGAAAACTCTGAAACTAAATCAAGCAATAGAAGATAAACATCAAATGGAAGTTCTTTCAAATCTTTGTATTGTTTTGAAAAAATTTTATTTAACTTTGTTTTTTTCTTTTATCTCCTTCCTTCTGACTCTTGACCCTAGAGATAATGATTATTTTAAATGAGTTCAAATCAAAAAATAGTAGTTATTTTTATTTAATACTTTACCACTTTTTTGGTATTTTTTATGCTACTTTCCAAAATCTTCTGTGATTGTGAAATCTCTTCTAAAAATTAAAAAGCATTAAACTGTTATTTTTTACTTTTTCCATTCAAAAATTATTTCTCTATTTTCTTCATCAAAAATTATCTTGAATTTATTGAAAACATCTATTCTGCCAAGTAAAGGTGGTACATCTTCTTCTAAACACCATGCAATTCTTGTATCAAATTCTCGATTGCCAATTTTCATCTTTACTTTTTTAACAATTACAGGCACTTTTGCCTTACCAATTCCGGTCAGCTCAACTATTTTAGAATCTCCAACTTCAAAGCCCAATGATTCTCCTAAAACTCTTGGAATTATTGTGATGTCTGCACCAGAATCAATATACATAAGAACTTTGATTTCATTTTTGTCTGTTCTTAAAGATATCTCCGCAACAGGTCTGTAAATCTCTTTGCTTATTCTTGAAAATTCTTTTCTATATTTAAAAATGGTTTTCATAGTGCGCTCAATATTAAAGTTTCCTTGCTTGGAACTTTTACTATCAAAGGTATTTTGCCTTTATATTCTTTTCTAACATCCTCAAGAATAGATTTTAAATCTTCTTTAGCATGTGCTACTATTTTTTTATCAATTATTATAAGATATTCTCCCTCTTCAAATTTACTTAAATCAATCCCAGCAAGATATTCAAAATCTTCTTCTTCCATTTTTCTCACCTAAATTAATTTGTTTTTAGAACTTAAATAAGAATTCTCCTATAACGAATTATTTTCTTTTTAATAACTTTACAAATTCCTCCTCTGAAATACCCGCTTGCTTTAAAATTCCTTTTATTGTCCCGATCTTAAGTTCTCTATGCAGCGGGACTGTACAACCTACTTTTCCTCTTTTTGTTTCTTTAATCAAAATTACATGACTACCTTTCTGCCTTTTAGGTCTGAAGCCAACTTTAGAGAGGATTCTGATAAGTTCATGTCCTGATAATTTCCGGATTTTTGACATGTTCTTTTACCTCAAAAATAGTCATGATGGGCTTTGTTTTCTGTTTAATTGGGAATTCTTCCAAATAAAGTTCTGTTGCCTCTTTCAAATTTTCTATTGCTTCCTCTATAGTATAACCCTGACTAACAGTTCCAACTTCCGGACACTCAGCAACAAACATATCTTCCTCTTTATGGATGATTGCTGTAAATACAAACTTGCCTTTTTCCATTTTTCTCACCTAAATTAATTTGTTTTTAGAACTTAAATAACAAACCAACAACCTAAGAAATTCTAATTGACTTCGCTATTATTTGTTTATCTTCGCTGAGAGTAAAAAGCTCTGCGGATTCAACATAAATTGTTTGTCCTTTCTCTATATCTCCAAAGGAAATATTTGTTTCTGTTATTTCAGGGAAGACTTTGCTCATATTAAAAATTGATTTAACCAAGATTGTATCGTCAGATACTTTTACCCTTTTAATATAATAATCCGGCTCGTAAAGATACTTTGTTATGCTTCCGCCGCTATATCTGTTCGGAACTTTGACCTCTATTATCCTTTTCCCGTAATCCACACCAACCACCGTTCCGCTCAAACTATTTCTTTGTTGAGAAACATTTCCAATAGGAAGAAGAAAATTGTCAGCTTTTTCGGCAAATTTTTGGTCTATTTCGGCAAGGATTTGCTGCTTCACACTTTCCAAATCCACGGAAGGAGTGGAAATTCTGCCGAAATAAAAACCTACACAAAAAATTGCAATAAAGAGAACCAATATTTCAATATTTCTGCTTACTTTAATTTTTCTTTTCATGTTATGAGCATTCTATTTTGCAGCATTGGGCAACTGCACTTACAGAAGGGTAAGGAGAGTTCCAACTACCAGCCTGTATCCAAGCATAACATCTATTAAATCCACTTGATGGATATGCCCCAAAGCTTTTAACACTCTTACCATTAAATAGATACCGTCCAGAACATCCTGTAATTGTATATCCATCAGGACATTCTACATATGCAACTGCCCCTGTTGAAGAAGTTTGGTCGACCCATGTGCTGAATTTCTCCGTACAACTTAATCCACAATTTATATCTCCTGTCACTTCCAAGTCACCTTCAATCTTAACGCCTTTGCCGCCCTTAAAATAGCCTGCATAAGAGTCTGAAGATTTCACTTCTCCATACACACCAATACTGCCAGAACAATCGGTACATCCTACATACCCGTATACTCCAACTCCGGAGTATCCCAATCTTCCTTCAGAATCCGATTTTTCATTTTTACCTACCACAGCTGCTTGTGTTATCTCATCAATTTGTGCGGAAATAATTCCGTTAACATCTAAATCGCCTTTCACAGTTGTTTTGTCGGAGCTTGAGTCACCAAGTTGGGTGTTTCCGGTTACCTCTAGATTACCTTCAATTTTGACACCTTTACCTCCTTTAAAATAGCCAGAGTAATCATTACTGTCACCAGCGAATCCATAAACTCCCACACCTCCTTCTGGAGGTTCCATTAACCATCCTAACGCTCCCCAGGTATTCCACTGATCTCCTTTAGCACTCCCTTTAATTCCAGCCTGTCCTCCATTCACTACTAAGTTCCACTCATCAGTAGGACCTGTAATAGTAAGTTTTCCAGACATAGTATCTCCGTTAGCGTTGACAAATCTTGCATCACATTCGGAACAGGAAGAAATACCTCCTCCGCCTGATGGCCAAGAAGTTATGCAGTCGCTTCCTATGCAGAAGCCCTGAGCTTTGACTTCACCGTTTACTTCTACATCTCCACTAAATACTGCAGATTTGCCGTAGGTGTTTGTATCATAGAATGCAACATCTATTCCGCTACTACCAAGCCAAAAGTATAATGTATCACTATCTGACGGTGTCATTATATCTTCTACTCCTTTCAAAGAATGTCCTCCCAAATCCAAATCACCACTCATTGTATCTCCATTAGCATTTACAAATCTTGAATCACATTCGGAACAGGAAGAAATACCTCCTCCGCCTGATGGCCAAGAAGTTATGCAGTCGCTTCCTATGCAGAAGCCCTGAGCTTTGACTTTTCCGCTAACTTCTAATTTCTCGGTTGGGCTCGCTGTTCCGATGCCGACCTTACCGGATAGATAAGCTAAATAAACATCTCGATAAATAGTTACCGGCCCTCCAGATTTTATGTACATTGCTGAATTACTAGCATCACTTCCTCCAAGGAATCCATGACCTGTAAAAACAAACTCATCTCCTGTAGCATCACCAAATTGGACATTTCCCTTCACATATAAACTTCCTTCGTTTGTGATTTCTAAAGCTCGAGTTCCATAGGGAGGTGAAATTACAATTTTTCCCTTTATTGTATCTCCATCAACATTTACAAATCTTGAATCACAATCAGAACAGGAAGAAATTCCTTCTGATGGCCAACTCGAGCGGCAAACACCGCCTAAACATAATTCGCCATTTACAGTTGTTTTGTCAGAGCTTGAGTCGCCAAGTTGGGTGTTTCCGGTAACTGTTAAATCACTTGCAACTTTAACACCTTTACCTCCTTCAAAGTAACCAGCGTAGCTTCCGGGATTTACTGCCCATCCGTAGATTGCTGATTTTCCGCTTGCAGAAGTAATTCCAGCGACTGCATCGTGGGCTGTCGAGTTTGCCCAGATTGCTCTTGAATTAGTTGCGATTACGGTTAGTTTCTCTTTTGGGCTCGCTGTTCCGATGCCGACCTTACCGGATAGATAAGCTAAATAAACATCTCGATAAATAGTTACCGGCCCTCCAGATTTTATGTACATTGCTGAATTACTAGCATCACTTCCTCCAAGGAATCCATGACCTGTAAAAACAAACTCATCTCCTGTAGCATCACCAAATTGGACATTTCCCTTCACATATAAACTTCCTTCGTTTGTGATTTCTAAAGCTCGAGTTCCATAGGGAGGTGAAATTACAATACTTCCATTAACTTCCAATTTTGCTTTTGGATTTTGGGTTCCGATTCCAACTTTTCCGGATGAAGAATTTATAAATAAAGCATTCGGGAAATACCAATAGCAGTTCGAATTTTCGGAGCAGTTGAAAGTTCCCGGCCCTATCATTCCGGGATAATCTCCGGGGTTTGGGTAGTTTAATCCTTCTGGTGATTTCATATAGCTTGCAAAAACTTGAGAGCCGAGAGCTATAAAACTCAAAAATAATGCCAACAGCAATTTTTTTGAGCTCATAATAATATTAACAACATAAATATAAATAATAAAAGCAAAACAGAGCTAATTAAAATTATAACTATGCCGCCAGAGAAGAATCTTATTAGAAGATAAATTACTGGGACCAAAACCAAAAAGGAAAGCAGAATTCCCAAAAAGCCTCCGGCAGAGATAGCGAAGGATAAGGAAAGTAAAAGTTTGAAAAAGAGTTGGAATATTGTTATTATCGTGCTTGCTGTTCCGTAAATTATTGTGTAGAGAATTTGGAAAACAATCATCGCGGGAGATTCAACCATACTTGCAGCAAACCACCAAAGGATAAGCTGATTCATTTCCTATTCTGGCATTTGTTTCGCCGGAAATTGAAAATAATTGTATCCCGTATCCTTTAGAGACGCAGTTCGATTTAGTATCGTAAATGCATCTCAAATTCCCGCTGGTTAAATCAATGCAAACACTTTTCTTATAATCGAAACCATCGGAGCCGGTGTAATTATATTTCTCCGCTCTGGCGTTCGTATTTAAATTGTGCGTAAAGTTGGTTGATAAGGTAATTAACCCTGTGAAACCAGGCGGGCATGTGGGAAGATAGCTCACAGAAGAAACTCCCGAGCAGCAGAGTTTGTAAGGATAATTTCCTTCCGTTGGTAACTCTGCTCTTGCATTGGTTGTCCCTGAAAGAGCGATAATTGGTGTTTCATCGCTTTCGCAACTCGGCTTTATATCGCAAAAGAAGGGGCTGCATGTTATAAACCCGTAGTCCATTGTTTTATCAAGAACCTTCAGAATTAACTTATAATACCCAGGAAGAATATCTAAATCAATCTCCAAGCTTTCGGATTTATTTATAATTCCTTGGGATGGTGAAAAATTCACTTCCTCGAAGATTTCAGAGCTAATATTGGCTTTGTAAATATTAACACTCTCTAAAGGAACATCCGTTCCTCCGGTATTGAGAACCACTATTCTGCAATTACCGAAATCCACAATTTTGAGCTGCGTAAGTGCCAAATTAAGCTCTCTCTCGGTTATGGTTGCTGTTCTGTTTGTTGTCTCGGTTAATATCGAGGTAATTCCGTAGTAAAGAGAGGTGGTTAAAGAGACAGCAATAGTAACTAACATTATAGCGCTTACGATATTTGAAATTCCCTTAGGCATAATTAAACAAATCTTTTAAATTTATAACAGGCAAGGAAAGGGAATCAGGGATTCGGGGGCATGCGGTATTTAAATAAAAATCGAAATTATAACCCAAAAGTTTGGAGTCCGTGATTTCATCAAGAATCAAAATTTTGACATCTTTCCCCTCTTTTTCCAATTTTTGTTTTATTTCCAAAAAATTCCTGCATAATTGCCCAGGTTTTTTTGAAAGCAAGAGAGCAACTTTTTTCGCTTCCTTGAATTTACTTATTCTTGCTTGCCTCTTCATTTCCTCTTTTTTTAGTAAATTTGTCATATCTCGAAGCTCTTCTTTTTCCAAATCCAAAAAATAGGTTTTGCCGCGCAAAGCGAAACAATGAAATTTTCCAGAGCCAGCAAAAATATTTGCTTCTCCCTTCTTCTCGACTAAAGAGCAGCCAAGTATAATTCTCTTCTCAACCACCTTTTTACCAATTTTTTTAAGGTAATTTTCAAGCTCATCCAAAACCTTTCTGAATGGCTCAGAGGAATATATAGAAAGCTCATTTTCCTTTATTTTTTTTATTTCTTCGAGCAATTTTTCTGTGAGCGAAATTTCCACTTCCACCGGAATATAAAGCACTTTTATCTCGGAGCTAACTCCGAAATCAGAGTGGGCGAGATGCAAAATTAAATCGCAATTTAAAATTCTCGCCTCATCCAAGCGCAAATCGCAAGCCCCGTAGCATGGCTCAGCGGAGATTATAACTTCCGCTTTGATTTCCCTTTCTATCTCGGATGCAATCTCCGGAGCTCTGATTTTCAAACCCTCAGGCAGTTGGAGTAAAATTCTCTTGGGCTTTATTTTTTTCAGCTCTTCCAAATAATTTCCTAGCTTTACCTTCATTTTCCGAAACTTTTCTCATATACCTTTCCGTTTGGCTCGGATTCCGCAAAAACTTGAGTTTTAAATTTGTACAATTTTATCGGCTTTTCTATCCATGCATCCTCATTTAGGCCGGCTTTCAAACAAAGCTGCGAAAGATAAGTTTTTATGTCCCAATTCTGCTCTATAGGAACTTGAGGCAAAAAAATCGAGGTGTAAAATTTATACTTTAGATATAATCCATCCTCTCCGAGATTGATTTTATTCAAATAATCCCTCGGCTCGTAAACCAAAATTCTTTCCAGCTCGCTCAAAATGCTGAGCTCTATTGTAATTTTGTTCAGCTCATCCTCTCTTAAGGGAAGAAATCTCGGGTCCTGGGTTGCCGCGCAGCTCGCTTCTATTGTTGTTTCAATCAAATTTCCATGAGGGAAAACAACTCCGATGCAACCTCTAAGAGCTCCTTCAGGATAGGTAAGGAGGGTGCAGAAAACTCCTCTTTTTTGTTTTAGCCTTGGATATGCTACTTTCGGAGTTTTCATCGGAATTAAATTTTTTAGATAATAGGAGATGGACTTTCTTGCGAGTGCAACCAGAAACTCGCCTTCAATAATGCTCAAATCCATAATAATATTTATTGGATAAAATTATGGTCGAGCTAATAGTTCCAGATACAAGTGTGCTTATCTCCAAAAAACTTACAGAGTTGATAGAGAATAATAAATTGAAAGATGCGAAAATAATAATTCCGAATGTTGTTGTTGACGAGCTTCAGGCACAGGCAAATAAAGGCAGAGAGATAGGGTTTATAGGGTTGGAGGAAATAAAGGAGTTACGAAAAAAAACAAAAGTTGAATTTGTCGGAAGAAGGGCGACTCTGGATGAAATAAAATTAGCGAAAAAAGGAAGTATAGATTCTATTATAAGAGAGGTTGCGAAAAAATACAAAGCCACTTTATATACGAGAGATTTAGTGCAGGCTCTTGTTGCTGAAGTTTACGGGATAAAAGTGGTTTATCTGGAAATTGAAAAGGAAGAAGTTAAATTGGAATTTCTGCCATTTCTAACAAAAGACACGATGTCATTGCATTTTAAAGTTAATTGCATTCCGATAGCTAAAAGAGGAAAACCAGGAAAAATAAGATTGGAGAAGGTGAGGAGCGAGAAATTAACAAAAGAGGAATTCGAGGCTTTGGTGAGAGCTATTTTAACCGAAGCAAGAAGAGAAGATTTTGCTTTTATCGAGTTCGAGGAACATGGGGCTATGGTTTTGCAAATCAGAGATATGAGAATTGTAATCACAAGGCCTCCTTTTTCAAGTTCTGAAGAAATAACCATTGTTAGGCCGATAGTTAAATTGAGTTTGGATGATTACAAATTATCGGAGAAATTAAAAGAAAGAATAGAGAAAAAAGCGGAAGGAATTTTGATCGCCGGTCCTCCTGGGTCAGGGAAGTCAACATTAGCAGCGAGTTTAGCGGAGTTCTATCTAAAAAAAGGGAAAATAGTGAAAACAATGGAAAGCCCAAGAGATTTGCAAGTTAGCGAAGAAATAACTCAATATGCGCCGCTCCAAAGGGATTTTGGAAAAACAGCGGACATATTGTTGCTTGTAAGACCCGATTATACGATTTTCGATGAGATGCGCACACCCCATGATTTTAAAATTTTCTCTGATTTGAGATTGGCTGGAGTCGGGATGGTTGGAGTTGTGCATGCTTCCCATGCAATAGATGCAATTCAGAGATTTATAAACAAGGTTGAGTTGGGGATGCTGCAAAATATAATAGATACAATCATTTTTGTGAAAGATGGGGAAATAAAAAATGTTTATTCTCTGAATTTAACTGTGAGAGTGCCGAGCGGAATGAAAGACTCGGATTTAGCGAGACCTATAATAGAGGTACGCTCTTTCGAGACAAATGAATTGAAATACGAGATTTACAGCTACGGAGAAGAGACGGTGGTTGTGCCTGTAGCGCAAGTCGGAAAGAAAATTGAGAAATCTGTGATAGAGAGAATAAAAAAGGAGATTTTGAAATACGATTCGAAGCCAGTGATAGAAGTGCTTTCTGACAACAGCATAAGAGTTTATGTGAATAAAAAAAATATCTCGAAGATAATTGGGAAGAGGGGAAGAAAGATAGAAAAATTGGAGAAAAAATTTGGCTTGCACATTGATGTTTTCGAAAAATAAGGCTATTTGCTCCTCCGAGATTTTCTCGATTTTCCTGGTTGGGATATTCTTCTGTGGCGAGCGCAACTCGGACAGATATAGAGCTTCTTTTTTGGTAATAAAAGATTGCTATCCGAAAGCTCTTTTTTTATTGTCGGGTCAAGGAGAGGGATTCCTTTAACTTTCGTTAGCGCTTTATATCGAGGAACTTTTTTTCCGCAAAAGGAGCATACCACTCTAAGCTCGTTTCCCCTGCTTCTGGCATGTTTGTAAATTCTTTTATAAGGACTTTCCGCCATTATATATTATGGCTGTAAAATTACATAAATGCAATATTTGCGGTAGAAGATTCAAAGCCCACAAAACAGGGAGATTGCAGATTGTGAAGAAATTGAAAATAGGGAAAAAAGAGACTTGGATTTGCCAGGATTGCGCTCCGATTGTAATTGAGAAATTAAAGGAAATCGGCTTGAATCTTTAATTTTAAATTTGTTTGCCCAGAAATAATAATATTATGATGCCTTGGTAGCTCAACGGTAGAGCGCAGGTCTCGTAAACCTGAGGTTGAGGGTTCGAATCCCTCCCAAGGCTCAATTTCCAGAATTATTCTTGAGTTCCTTCCGAGATTCCTTTAAATATATTCCTTATGAGAACAATATCTTCTATTGCTTCAACAGAAGAATAAGGAATAATTACTCCTTTTTTTTCTCCTCCGAGAATCTCTGAGAGAAAGGTTCCTCTAAATACCTCTATTACCAGAGAAGTTACTCTAAATTTCTTTAAATCCGCTTTAAAATCCTTGACTTTTCCGCAGTATTTTCCTTCCAATGTGAACACATCTTTTCCAACTACCTCGGAGAAGGATTTTACATTTACGACCATAATATATACAATAAAAGTATTTATTATTTTCCTATCCGAAAATATTTCGGCTCGCTTTATAAATAAATTGCTTTTTTTAAATTATGCTCGAAATCTGGACTGAAAAATACAGACCTAAAAAATTGGATGAAATTGTTGGGCAGGAGGAAATTATAAAGAGGCTTAAGGGTTTTGTTAGCAAGCGCTCGATACCGAATTTGTTGTTTGCAGGGATGCAAGGCACTGGAAAAACAACAACCGCTCTCGCTTTGGTTAATGAGCTGAATTTGAGGGAGAATTTTATAGAAACAAATGCTAGTGTAACCCCGGACACTCCGATTATGGTTAGAGAAAATGGCAAAATTAGGAGAACTAATTTTGGAGAATTAGCTAATAAATTTTTCAAAGATGATAAAGCAAAATATGCGAAAACAGAAAATTTGGAAATTTTATCCTTGGACGAGAGCTATAATCCAAAATTCCTTCCGGTATCGTGTATTTCGAGACATAGGGTTGATAGGATAGCAAAAATAAAATATGAAGGGGGAGAAATAAAAACAAGCCTGGACCATTCGGTTATTGTTTTTGATGAATTCGGCAATTTAGTTCCGAAGAGAGTAGCGAAGCTAAGAAACGGAGATATGCTTATTTCATTCTCTAAAGAATTGGAAGGAAGAGATATTACCTTAAATTTCGAGGAATTTGAGCCAAAACCAAATCCAAAAATAAGAAAGATGCTTAAAAACAGAAAAATAAATAAAGAGCTTTCCTGGTTGTTCGGAACTTATTTGGCCGAGGGATGCGTAAATTTCAGAGGAAATATGAGCGGACAATCAATATTTGTTTTTGGATTTCCGCAGGAGATGGAAATAGCGGAAAAAGTCCAAAATATAATCTCAGAGAATTTCGGATTGGAATGCAAGACAAATATCGGTTTTTCCGGGTTCGATAGATCGAGGGGAAGCTCAATACAGCTGAGAATTTATAATACCCAGTTGGCGAGATTTTTCTGTAACAATTTTTATGAATCCGATGTAAAAAATGCCAGAACAAAAAGAGTTCCAAGTTTTATGTATTCTTGTTCCCTTCAGAGCAAAATAGAATTTTTGAAAGGTTATTTAAATGACGGCACAGGAGAATTCAATAAATATGTGCGCTACATATCGAGATCGAAAGAAAATTTGATAGATATTGCTTGGCTTGGCAGAATTGCGGGATTAGATACAAGGTTGTTTGAAAGAGAATCAAGAATTGTTTGGAAACTTCCATCTTATTCCTATGTAACATCGAATCTCATCTCGGCAAAACCTATTATAAATCTGTTGAGAAAGTTGGATTCCAAAATAGATTTTAACTGGAGATATTGGCTAAGGCATCAGCTCTACTCTAAAAAGAGCAAGAGAATTTCAAAAGATTTGGTCGCGAGGATTGTGGAGAAGCTCGATATAAAAGATGAAAAAGTAAACAAACTCTGGAAACTTGCAAGCTCGCCTCTTTTTTCGGTTTTGATAAAAGAAATAAAAATTGAAAAATATGATGGTTTTGTTTATGATGTTTCCGTTCCTTCTTCTCAAATGTTTTGGGGCGGCACCACTCCAATTTTGCTGCACAACTCGGATGAAAGGGGCATAGACACAATAAGAATAAAAATAAAAGATTTCGCGAGAACGAAGCCGATAGGAGATGCGAAATTCAAAATAATTTTGCTGGATGAGGCAGATGCTTTAACAAAAGAAGCCCAGCAAGCTTTGAGAAGGACTATGGAAAGTTATTCCGAGACTTGCAGATTTATTTTGGATTGCAATTATTCAAGCAAGATTATCGAGCCAATTCAATCGAGATGCGTAATTTTTAGATTTAAGCCGTTGAGCGAGAAGGATGTGGAAAAATATTTGGAGAGAATTGCGAAAAGTGAAAAATTGGAAATAGATAAAGGAGCAATAAAAGCCATTTTTAAAGAGTGCGCCGGTGATTTAAGAAAAGCAACAAATATATTGCAAGCTTGCGCCTCGATAAATAAAAAAATAACCGAGGATATAGTGCTGCAAGTTATTGGAAAGGCAAAGACAAAAGATGTGGAAGAGCTTTTGAAATTATCTCTCGAGGGAAAGTTTTTGAAAGCCCGCGAGAAGCTTCTCGACCTAATGATAAATCAAGGTGTGAATGCCGAGGATTTGCTAAAGCAGATTTATTCAACAATTTATGAGTTGGATATAAAAGATGAGGATAAAATCAGAATTATAAAGCTGCTCGGAGAATATGAGTTTAGAGTTGTAGAAGGCTCGAATCCGTTAATTCAGATAGAGGCTTTTCTGGCTAATTTGAAAAATTGAGTTTTTTGAGGTTTAGAGAAGGGCTTAAAAAGTTAAACTTAGTTAGAATAAAAATTTAAACCTCATTTAACAATTCAAAAAATTCTTGTCTTGAAATTCCAACTTCTTTAATAATTACTCTGACCAAACTTGGTTTTATATCTTTCCCAGGATGGTTGGGAATAACTATTCTTCTCCTGTTTTCATCCATCATTATAATATGCGAGCCTCTTTGCCTCACAATCTTAAATCCCAATCTCTCAAGTAATTTGATTATTCTCTTCGGAGAAATGGGTGGTATTTTTTGCATTATTGTAATAGAGGCAACTCTAATTTTTGAATTCCGAGAAACTTAGGA
>Ga0190309_1000371_pt1 | contig 12690 bp, 11 predicted proteins | sample 48700767_MG_FD_161656 | JGI IMG/M metagenome (GOLD analysis project Ga0190309, IMG submission 161656) | Hydrothermal vent sediment bacterial communities from Southern Trench, Guaymas Basin, Mexico - 4870-07-6-7_MG | ecosystem: Environmental > Aquatic > Marine > Hydrothermal vents > Sediment ... | reverse complement strand
ATACAAGAGGAACTAAACAGGGAGGCTGAGAAGCACGAATCAAAGAGAGCTGACTGCTTCATTTACGAGGAATTCGTTGAGAGAATTAGTGAAATACTAGAGAAGCACGGATTTCAGAGATGGGATGCAACAGATATTTTAGGAGAAGGCAGTGATTGGAAGTGGGGCTACGGACAGACACTCACATACGATAAGAACGACATATACATAGAAATAGTGACGAACATTGAAGGAAGTGGAGACACAGTTTTAACTGTCAGTGCGAGAGTATTCAGAATATACAGTTATGAGTATGATGAAGAAGACAACGCAATAATTCATTTTGCTTACGAGGTCAAATTCAAAGATAATAAAATAGAGCTGATAGACTGTAGCGACGATCTAAGCGATGAGCTTTAGCGAGAAAGGAAAAGAGAGTGGTGGTGAAAATGCGGGAGTGGGAAAAGGAAGTTCTGCAAACAAAAATCCTTCCGTGCTTATACAGAGCGAAAGAATATCTCAAAGATTACAGATATGACAGCGCATACAACGAGATTGAAGATGCGATTGCAGTAATTGCGAACAGATTACTTCCTGAACTTTCACTACAAGACCTTGACCAGATACGAGTGCTTGCGTTGATTGACAAAGAATAAGGTGGTGAAAATGGAAGTTGTAATACGAGTTGATCTGAAAATCGTCAATGTGTTCTACAGTCGAGAAGCGAGAATTGAGAAGACAGCGCCTGTTCCTTCCGCCCCTTTTGCAGTAAGAGTCAGAGATGAAGAGAGATACGAGCGAATAACATCACACATCGCAAAAAGACACGAAAATAAAAAACTTGAACGATGGTTCAACAACTACGATGACGCAGTAAAATATGCGAAAAGTCTCATAAAAGCATTCAAGGAAGAAACGCTGAAAGCACTGAAAAGACAGAACATAGATGAACCAGCAATTAGAGTCTTTTATATGTAGCCGCCTCGCACAGCATTCAGTTCTGCAATCGCAGCGAAGACATCGTTGAAGTTCTCGTTGAATTGTTTAACGAGCTTGTGAAGGTGCTGAAGGTTGAGCGGTGGAGGTGAAGAGGTCATGGCAAAAGAGGTTGTTGTTTCGTTGTATCCAGATGTGGGTGATATTGATGACAACGAGTGGAATGATATTGAAAGATGCATAGAGAAAGTCAGAAAAATACTCAAGAAGATAACAGGGATTGACTTCAAGATTGAGGTTGAATACTGTCTCAATACAGATGAGCGAGCAGTTGGAGTAGAGCCTGACACTGTGAGTGATGAGGTAGCAGAGTTAATCAACGGACTGACGGTGAGATGCGGGGAGGTAGAGATAGAGGTTACTGCGGAGTTTCCACCAGATTACACCCCTCCATCGCTAAAGTGATTCAGGTCTTCTAACCCCTTCTTTTTCCCTATTTTCTCTTTCTCTTTTTTTCGCTACTTCTCTTTTCTGAGCTTCTTTTGCTTTACTTCTCCCATTCCCTTGTCCTTATTCTTCTTCCTTATTACCCTACATACATTATATACTCTATATAATTCAACGAAGTTATTTATATATAGTTCGGAGATTTCTGTAAAAAGGCAAAGGGAGGTGATGTCGCAGGATGGTGTATTTAGTGAAGCAGGACTTCACGCAGAAGCCCGTTTTGAATCCATACATGCTGCACAAAGGCGGAGTCGTTAAGCCAGGGACTTACACACGAAGGGCAAAGAACATCATCAGTTCGCCAGTTCTTCGTAGGAGGATGGAGCAGGCAGCGGAGCTGATGATAGCGAACTGCTCACTGCCAGATGCATGCACGACGAATCCTGACAATGTCGGCAAAGTGCGAGTGACGAAGAGGGGCGTCAGGAAGGTCATGAGGCTCTGCACGCCTGAGGAGGTTCAGGAGCGCATTCGCAGGGCTCGTGAGTGTGCAGCGACGACGCTTGCGACAGGTCCTGTTGGCGGTGGCGCATAAAGCGTTCAGCGTGAAGTAGCGTTTTTAGGACCGTAGGGGGAAAAATGCAAATCAGCGACGAAGAAATCCGCAGGCTCGGAGAAGAATATTACGAGAGCATACGACCTTCTTTGCTCGGTCGTTACTACGGTAAGTATATAGCGATAGACCCTCTGTCATACGACTGGTTTGTAGGCGACACTGTTGCAGAAGCACTCGCAAAGGCGAGGGAAAGGCACCCAGGTCGCAAGTTCTTCGTTGCGAAGATAGGCGCAGAACGAGGCGTAATCGGCGTGTTCCATCGTTTCGCTGCTGCGTAAATCTCTTAAATTTTTTCTCTATTTTTTCCTCTCTTTTCCCCTTTTTTCCCTCTTTTTTAGTGTAAGAGAAAGGTGTAAGTGGGGATGGTAGCGCCGAAAATACTCATAGATTCGGATGGAAATCTGCGGATTAGAGTGACGCTGATAGGGAACTGCGACGAGCTTGAGTATGAGGCGATTGCGGACACGGGTTTCTCTTCAGATGTTGCGGTGCCGCAGGATGTAGCGATTGCGATTGGCTTGACAAAGTCAGGCGTCTCAAATGTGATGCTTGCCGACGGCGATATTGTCTCAATTCCAGTTTATCTCGGAAGATGCAAGCTCGGGGACCGCATATATGATGCGTCGTTCTTAGTGTTCGTGGATTTACCGCAGGTTCTCATAGGAATGGGCTTGCTCTCGCAGTATGAGATAACTTTTGATGTCTCTTCTTACGAGGCGGAAATCAGAGAGAGCGAGAATGCCACACGACCCTACGAAACTTCGTATGCGATGTTCTTAAAGACTTTGATGCGAGAGCGGGAGGGGGAAGAAGGGTGAGAGGGAATGGCAGTGCTTTATGATGTTCGTTTTGAGAAAGACCCCTCTGTGAATTGCTACGGTCATTGGATTTGTCTCGGTGGTAAAGTTTGGGTCAAAGAGGGCGACAGCATCACAGTCTATTTTGATGTTAGGAACTATTCAAGTGTGAAGGCGTATGCGGTCAAGATAAAATTAAAAGACGAGTTGGGGAATTGCTCGGAGCAGTCAAAATTAAAGGATATAGATGCGAACAGCACCGCATCTGATAATTTTGTAGTGTATCCTACGGGAAATTGCAGGTTGAAGTTGACAATTGAGCTTTATGACCCTGACAAGAAGGAGTATGTAGAGGTTGATTCAAAGTGCTGTTTTGAAGTTTCCACAGGCAAGGAATTCCCCAACATTTGGCCGACTTACATGGGTTCTACTGAGCTTGTTGAGGGCGTGGAGCATACCTTATGGGTTAAAGTTTACAAATCAACAGACGGAGGTAGCGAGGCGCTGTCAGGGGTAACGGTTCATCATTACATTAAGCGAGGCGGCACTTACGAGTGGATAGAGTGCAAGATTTCTGACGAAGAAGGATGGGTGAAGTTCAAATGGACGCCTGAGAAGAAAGCTGGAGAGACTGAATGGCACAAGTTTGAGGCGACAACAGGAGGTTCTTCAGACCACTGGTATCAGAGTTTTACGATTATTGCGAAGAAGAATACGCATCTTACGCTGACATGTCCCTACTCTTGCGAAGAAGGTAAGACATTCACCGCAAAGGCGGAATTATCGTATGTAACGCCAGAGCAGAAATTTGAGCCTCTACCGAACAAGACAATAGACTTCTATATAGATGATGTTTATAAGACCTCTGCGACGACGGATAGCGATGGAAAAGCGAGTGCGACTTTAACATGTCCTTCTTCATCATTCACAGTTAAGGCGAAGTTTGCAGGAGACGACGAATATGAAGCATCCGAAGATACTTGCTCTGTGTCCGTAACGACACCTGCTCCGACGCCCACACCGACGCCAACACCGCCTCCTACGACACCGACGCCTACGCCACCACCCACGACGCCTACGCCGACCCCGCCACCAACGACGCCGCCACCGGGACCGCCACCAGCGCCGAAGGCGAAGTTTGAGTTTGTGAGTGCGGGTTTCCACTACTGGGAGACGCCAGAGTTCAAGCCAGAGGATTATGTGTCGGTGAGTTACGATGTGGAAAATGATGAGTGGAAGTTTGAAGGCGAGACGATAACGGAGCATTTAGTTCCAGACACGGCATCTGCGTTGTTCTTTTCAGGAACAGTCAGACAAAAGGAGACAGGGGCGAGTGCGGTTTGCGAGGTTCGTGTTTACGACGAGCTGAACGATGAAGTTCTCCTGACTGTAAATAGCGAGGAGGAGATTTCAGGCGAATTCAGTTTCGGCAACCAGACATACTTCTACGATGGCAAGGAGCGTCGCATAAGAATTCAAGTGGGAGCGTATGAGGCAGGCACATGGTTCAAGCAGGATGAGACCGAGCCTTTGACCCTTAAGAGCGGGAAGATAGCAATAGAGATTAAGATAAAGAATGTGCCTGAAGGCGTTGAGCCGTGTGTTAAGATTTCTGAGCTTTCCGCATCGGGACTTCTGTTTGTTGTAGGGGCGTTACCTTCAAAATATGGCACAAGATTATTCTGGACGGAAGATGAAATAGAGAAGAACAAAACCTATTATGTCTATTTAGGGCAGAAGGAGAAGTTTTTAGGACTAATAGAATACTGCGGTCTTCGTGCTGGCAGCATAGATTCATTCACATACACAGGGACGAAAATTGAGAAGGTGTATGACTGGAACGAATGGGTGTATTTGCCTTCGTGGATGGAAACGGTATGCTCTGCTTTAGGCATTTCACCGCTCTGTGAGGACTTGTGGGATGTATTCAGTTTCTTTGCGGGGCATTGGTATATTGAGCTGACGCACACAGACCCTTACACTGGCGAGCCTGTGGAGCCAGACACGCTCACGCATGTTTTCTGCGCTCTTGACTGCCTCTTTTTCGTTCCTGGGGAGAAAATTGTAGGAGTAGTTGCGCAGCGAGGCGAAGCGATTGCGAAGATTGCAGGGACAAGCGGAAAAGTTTCCGACTGGGTTAAGAGCATCTCAAAGAGCAAGCTCATAAGAGGCATCGCCTCAATGAGCGGAGACACTTTTGAGAAGAAGTTTTTAGACAAGCTCGCAGCAGAAGATACGAAAGCAGCGGAAGAGTTATTGGATTCGGTGCTTGCAGCGCCTGAGGACACCTCTGTGAACATCTTCAAGCGAATAGTTGATGCGATTAAGAACTCACGGAAGACGCTGAAAGATGCGGGTCGTTCAGTGGATGACATAGAAGACTTGCTTTCAGGCAGCAAGTTGTATGCAGCGCATGCGGAACAGACGATAGAAGTTGCGAAGGACACGCTGAAAGGTTCGTGGAGCGACATAAGGAAGTTATACGACCAGTTCATCGCTGCGTGGGAGAAGGAATCGCCAGAGAACATCTACAAGGCGGTGCTGGAAGGCGATTATGTGAGTGTTGAGCATCCTGTGACGAAGGAGATGGTTTCTGCCTTTCAGTCAGACATTCAAGAATTAGCGGGGGCGCCGAAGGTCAAGGTGCTTGTTGAAGGTGTTGAGAAAGAAGTTGAGACTGTGCGTTTCAGAGACATTTTCCATGCGTTCTTCTTGAAGGAAAAGGACTGTGTGAAGTCGCTTAAGAATGCAGGGCTTCTTGATGATTTCTTAGATAGACTAAAAGGGGGTGTTGAGTTCTTCCCCAAGACTTACAGAGGCTTGATTAAGCAGCTTTCGGATGATGAGTTCGCTGCGATTGTTGCGGATTTGAAGGCAGAAGGCAAGGAGGATGCTGCTGCGCTTTTCAGAGGATTAAGGGAAGTGGGCAAGCGGGAGGGTGCGAGAGGCGTTACGGGTTATGCGGTATGGAAAGGCGAGGCGGATGAAGCTGCGCTTGAGAAGGTTGCGGAAGCGGTAGAGGATGCATTCAAAGCCACGACGGATGAGAAGAGTTGGCGAGCGGGTCGTGCTGTTGTAGAAGATGCTTTGGATGCGACGAGATTCACGGATTCGGAGGCGAAGTTCTTCACGGATGATGTGGATGATGCGATAAAGACTTTCAAGGAGTCCGATGCGGGCAAGAAGGCTCGTGAGGCGGTTGAGAAGATAGAGAGGCGCTGGAACAAGGTAAAAGAAGGCGCTGAAGAGAAGGCGGGTAAAAAATGGTCGGAGATGACGACGGAGGAGCGGGCAAGAAACCTTCTCAAATCATGGTTCGGTGAGGAGGCGAAGCTCGGGCGCTCTTGTGAGCGAATTCTTTACATGTTTTTCATGACAGAGTCGCTCATCTGGATTTTGATGCTGACGGATGTAATCAAGTATGGGAATTGGAAATACATGTCTGAGGAGGAAAGAACCTTCAGAGAGCTTTATGCTAAAGCCGTTCTCGGCTTTTCTGCGGTGGGAGCAGCAGTAGATTTTTACCTCTATGCTCTTGTCCGTCGGATAGGATGTCCGAAATTTTACACCACAATGATTCCAGTAGGAGCAATAGTGCCGAGAGCGCTCTATTTCTTCACACGAGCGTGGGCAACCCAGATGGAAATAAAGCAGAAGAAGGCGCCGATTGAAGAGCCGTTTATTTATTTGAAGTTGAAGGCGAATGTAGATGACGTCATAGTTATTGTGAATGCGCAGAATGTTAATCACAAAATAGGCACAGTTTACACTGAAGTTCCTATAATGTATATCCCAAATGATGCTGCGGAGAAGGCAGCGAAAGATTTAGGTTACGAAATACAAGCGCCGTTGGTTCTCCCAGCGGGTCAGATGGATGTTGACATCATTGCAATTAAGAGAGGTTATGTGCCGTGCATGAAGCATCTCGTGCTTTACGAGTGGGATGTGTGGCAGCGGAAGGAGATAACGCTTGAGCTTGAGCCGATTCCGAAGGAATATGAGGAAGTTTTCTCAGACATCATAGAGGATGTAGAGGCGATATATGCGGAGAAATCAGCGGAAGCGGATGAAGTGCCTGCGACATTAGGAGGGGGCTCGCATCCTGATGTGATTTCATACACCACAGAGGACATTGCGGAAATAGATGTTGAATCCACGCCGACAAATGCTGAAGTTTATCTATATGATGAAGGTTTGGACGGTGGCAAGTGGATTCCCACGACTTTATTAACGAATACGAAGATTAGATTACCCCCAGGGAAGTATAAAGTTAAGGTAGTAGACCACGAGACAGGGAAGGAAGAAGTCAGAGAAGTTCAAGTATATGAGGGAGGCATTGCGAATCCGAGCAAGATAGATGTGGTAATGGGGAAGCCGACGCCGAAGGCGACGATTTCATACTCTCCTTCAGATGTCTATGTAGGCACGGAGGTGGAGTTCAGCGGTGCAGGTTCAGTCGGGGGCGACGAAGAGAGTGTTGTGTCTTATGTGTGGTTCTTTGGCGACGGTGCGACCGCTGAGGGCGTTGTTGTAAAGCACACATTCGCAAAGGCGGGTAAATACACGGTCTCGCTTGCAGTCACTAATGAGAGCGGGAACACGGCAATTGCGACGAAAACGATAACGGTGAAAGAAATATCGCCAACGCCAACGCCGACGCCCCCGCCATGTCCTTCGCCTTCAGGCGTTGCGATTTCTATATCGCCTTCCTCGCCGACGACTGATGACATAATAACATTCACGGGCAGTGCGGTTGATGGGGATGGGCATGCGATAGTCTCGTGGGAGTGGAACTTTGGCGATGGCGCTACCGCAAGTGGTCAGGTAGTGACGCACAGGTTCACGAAGGCAGGCTCTTACAAGGTAGTGCTTAAGGTCACGAATGACTGTGGAGCGTATGCGACAGGCTCAAAGACGATTACGGTAAGTGAGGTGGGAACGCCTCCGCCTGGCTGTCCGAAGCCGACGGCGAACATCTCATACATAGAGACGACGAAACCCTACGAGGAGCAGGAGATAGAGCTATCTGCGTCAGGCTCTTCAGGCGGGGACACACGCTCAATCATCTCTTATGAGTGGGATTTCGGCGACGGCGAGAGTGCGACAGGTGTTGAAGTGAAGCATGCGTGGAAGAAGGCGGGCAAATACACCGTAACGCTGAAAGTAACGAATGACTGCGGTGCGACGGACACGGACACAACAACGGTGACTGTGAATGCAATAAATGATGTCTGCGACTTGATAAAAGCTCGTGGGGGCGTTTCCGAAATAACCTCAGTGGATATTCAGCAGATGATTTTAGCGTTCAACGGCATTATTGATTACTACTTCACTGTGAATCGTGATGCGATTTACGGGATGGCAGCGTATAAGAGAGGCGATATTGATGGTGGTGATGATTTGACAGGTTGTAAATTTGCGGGCTTCTTGAGGTTGTGGCGCTTGTTTGAGAAGATGCGTCGTTGAGTCGTGAGGAGAAGAGATGAAAAGATGATGTAGTGATGAAGGAGAAATGGACAAGAGGGAGGCGGTCAAGGAACTATACAAGAAGGCGTATAAGAACGCCGATTACGCAGGATTTGAAGTTTGGGAGAACATAGGACAGCTTTTTGGCGTTGAAGTGTCGCCCCCCTTCCCGAATTCTTCTGTGATTTGTGTGCCGAGAGAATGTAAGGACATAGAAGCATCAGTGCGGAATGAGATTGTGAGTTTGGGTTTCTCGCTTGAATATTCAGACCATTGGGAGTATTATGATGGAGGGCAGAATCACGGAAGATGTTATGTCAAGTGGCAGGGACAGCATCTCTCTCGTGAGGATTTGTTTCTTGACAGGATTAAAGAGTTAGCGAAATTGTTAGGCTATGATGTCAGAAGCGTGAGCAAGCCGCCTTATTGGGGCATTTACGGCGACACTTTAGATGAGGCGTTGGACAATTTAGTGGCGTTTACAGATGAAGTAGGGCTCCTATGGGGAACTGCGGAGACAGAGAAACAGGATTCGGGGTATGTGTATTTTGCGAAGTGGTGGTATTTGACCCGCATGTTCGCCGTGTTTCCGCACTTCAAGTCTGTTGATTTGTATTGGAAAGATGGCTATTTGTATGCGGATGTCTCAATCATTCCGAATGTTGAGAAATGCAATGGAAAATACTGCTACTACTATGAAGTGCTAATCAGAAAAGCCCCTGGTCTTGCGCCTGTGAAATTAGGCGAGATTCATCTGCCGACGACATCGGCGACTTATTTAATTCCTTCGGATTTTTGGGATTCTGAAATTACTTTTGAGTTGGGTGAGAGAACAGGGCCGGGGGTAGGGGGGATAATTATAGACGAGGTTACTAAAGAGATTCCTCCAAAGCCGACACCAACACCAACTCCAACGCCCACTCCGACACCCACTCTGACACCGACGCCAACGCCGACGCCGACACCAGTGCCGTGTTCGCTGAAGGTCAAGGTTGAAGGAGGAGAGGTTACGGAGGCAGGGCAATATGAGACGGTGGATATTGAGTATGAGAATGCACCTGCGGACACGACATTGAAGGTTATATCGCCCTCTTATGAGTATGTTCTTAAGAAGAGTGTGAGCGGTAGTGGCAGAGAGACTTTTAGTGCTGACGAAGTGGGCACATATTTCATCTACTTACAGGACGAGAATTGCTCGGAGACAAAGGAGTTGAAGGTTATTCCTCCTCTTATTTTGTCGTCGGATTCGCCGTTTTTCGTTCAAGCGGAAGACCCTACAAATGTGGTTTTGGAGGAGGAAGATGAGTATTGGGTATCTGACCGAGTGGCAGAAGTGCAACCTCCGCCTCGCATAGTGATGCGTGTGCGAGGCACGATGTTAAAGTTCAAAGTGAGAGGGGAGGCGTCGTGGGCAGGGGACTGGGGCATCAAAGTTGAAGGCTCAACAGATTTGGAAGAGTGGCACACTCTCTATGAGAATTTTTGGGATAAGGAGGCGGAAGAAGGGATTGAAGTTGAGATAGAGGGATACGACTTTATTCGTTTCACACTCATAGACCCTTGCACGATAGGGGATACGGTCAAACTTGCGAAGAGAATGTTCGTCAAAGGAAAGAAACCGCTGCCGTTGTGCGAGTGGCTTCCCCCCACGATTACTTCAATGGATATAGCGGAGTTGGTTCTTGCGTTCAACGGTATCAGGGATTTAGGCTTTGTTGTGCTTCGTAAAGACATAGAGGGCGTAGCAAAAATATACAAAGGAGGCGAATATAATTGTGGCTGGTGAGCGTGTGAGGTGGTTCGGATGCGTGAGAGAGGAAACATACGAATAGGAGCGATAGAAGAGATTACAGTGACGGGGGTGGATGCGAAGATTACGGACTTTGCAGTGGTGGGCAATGTTCCAGAGGACGCATCAGCGTATTATCAGTTCTACAAGTGCAAGGTGCATGCGGACTCCTCGCTGGATTTGGAGTATAGGGTGCGTATAAGCATCAGTCCGTCGCTATCAGGAGCGGAGACGACGAAGACAACAGGGAAGATGACGCATGGCACGACTAAAGAGATAACTTTCGCTGCGATGCCGCCTGATTTAGGGCTAACTTCTGACAAAACATATACGATAACTGCGGTGTATTTGGATGCGAAAGACCCTCGCACAGGAGCGTGGGTGAATCTACGCTCATATTCAAGAAGCGACACTTTCAAGGTGGAGAAGAAAGTCACATGCTGGGAGAAGACACCGCACTATTCAAACGGTTGCGAGTTATTGAGGCACTATGCGAATGACCAGTGTGAGATTGGGTTTGTAGAGTTCACAAATGCTGCTTCGGATTATCCATCAAAAATCACAGTTGCGGAGTTGGATTTCGTTGCGAAGGCAAAAGGGAAGGACATAAACACGGTTTGTGCGAACTGTTGCACGCCAGCACCTAAAGGAAAAATATGCGATGATCATGACATACCAGACACGGCGAAGGCGGGGACTTCAATAGATATAGGGGTGTGCGTAGAGAACACGGGCAAGGTAAAGGCGGATTTCTGGGTGGATGTCAAGATTTCAGGACCAGATTATTCAACAACGCTAACGAGTGCGAAGAAGAGCATAGATGTCGGGAAGAAGGACAAGATATATGTGAGGTGGGACTTACCTCTGAACTTGAAGAGTGGAACTTACACGATAGATGCAACGCTTTATGCATGAGAGACGATGGCGAAGCAAGACGAAAAGACAATAGGAAAGGTGCATACGGGTTTCTGCTCATTCGTTCAGGATATACTCTCGGAGCCGAACTCGGAGAAGTTGAAGGATTTAGTTTTAGCGTTCAATGGCATAAAGGATTTGGGGTTTGATGTTCCCACGAAAGATTATATAAAAGGAGCGGTGGAATACTATAAGGGGAATGTTGATAGAGGGGATGAGCTGACGCCGTGTGCGTTTGGTGATTCATGATGACGCTCACAGATGGCGGGAAGGACTGGCTCGCAATCAATGCGGGTGTGAACAACTGTTTCGCCTCGTCAGGCGTCTCTTACAAGGATTTAGAGGGGAATTCTCACACAGGCTCAACGACGGATGTCGCTGCGATGCTCGTTGTTGCGATGCTCGTGGGCGATACGACGAAAGAAATCGTGAATGGGAAGAGTTATGAGGATTTTAAGAGTGCGAATGACGGTTATGATATAGACATAGAAGATGTCGCTACGGTTTATGATTTGCAGGAGGCGACGACACCTTACTGTGCTGCTGTCGCAACACCTACTCCAACTCCAACTCCGACACCGACGCCAACCGTAACGCCTACGCCGACAGTAACTCCAACACCTTCGCCAACACCAACGCCAGTGCCGAATGTTGAAGTCTGTGCTTATGTTGAGAGTGCTGGAAAGGGAAATCTGACATGGAATCATGTGCTTGCGTTGCGCTACGGGTATTTAGGACTGACAGATTTGGCAGAGTCTAAAAGGCAGGCGATTCCAGAGGATAAAAGACCTGCGAGAATTCCTTCGCCGATTTCATGGGAGCAATATTTAGGAGTGCGTTATTATTACTTGGAACTGTATGGAATAGGAGATGCGAAGTTAGGGTGCGGGTGGTCTGAATGACGCTGACGGAAGAGTGTAAGAAATACATAGCAAAATACTTAGGCGAATCGCCAGAGCCAAACAAATACTGTTTCACAGATACAACAGCAACAACAGTTTTAGTATACACCCCGAAAGATGAAGAGTATTGGGGTTCTACGGTTGATGCGGTAGCGACAATATTAGATGGGGGCTATTCCTACGAGGACAAAATCAACAAAACAGGCATAATAGACGCAGATAAATTAAAGGAGAAGAACGGCGGCGTCGCCCTAACCGATGACGATATAGTTTGGATAGCGAATCATTCTGATGCCCCGAACAAGTTCTGCTATACGGAGGTTGCGACGCCTACGCCCACGCCCACGCCGACACCAACAGTAACGCCGACCCCCTCACCGACTCCAAAGTTACCGCCTTGGCAGCCTGTTTCGCCAGATGAGTGCCCGCCGAGGGAGAGAGGTTATCACTGTCTCACGATAGAATCTGACCCAACGGGTGCATCAATATACATAGATGGCGAGGACACTTACAGACTGACGCCAGAGACATTCAAGATTGTGGAAGGAGTGCATGACATAAAGCTAACGAAAGCGGGTTATGCGGACTACGAGACCTCAGTCACGGTGTTCAGTGAAAAGAGGGTGAAATACACGCTGACAAAGGTAACGCCGACGCCAGTTCCGCCGATTGAGATAGAAGTGCGTAAGGGCGAGTTAATGGGCTATGTAGATATAGGTGCGTCAAGAATTCCACGCAGCATCACGGTTGGCACAAAATACACATATAGAATCAGAGTGGAGAATCCCGAAGAGGGTGTGGCTGCAACCTACAAGGTGACGCTTGAATTCATAGGAACGGGAG
>Ga0190309_1000369_pt1 | contig 12710 bp, 6 predicted proteins | sample 48700767_MG_FD_161656 | JGI IMG/M metagenome (GOLD analysis project Ga0190309, IMG submission 161656) | Hydrothermal vent sediment bacterial communities from Southern Trench, Guaymas Basin, Mexico - 4870-07-6-7_MG | ecosystem: Environmental > Aquatic > Marine > Hydrothermal vents > Sediment ... | reverse complement strand
AATAGCTATAACCTACATAAAACCCAGTTCTATCATGCCCACGTCAAAGTATACTAGAACATTGAGAGTTCTTGAAGGTAGTGCCGAAAGAATTGATTACTATCCAAGTCTCATCATATTCCAAGTGACTGGTAGGATTAAGAAGTATTGCTTTGAAACTATTCACTTCAGATATGATAGAGAATTTCTGAATAGTCTAAATGCAATCAAAATTGAAAAATACTTACAAGTTCCCGAGGAGTTCCAAGATTTGAAAGAGCTAGCCTTAAAAATAACTAAGGACTGTAAGACTCCTTATGAAAAGGCTAAGGCTATAGAGGAATTTTTGAGGAGAAATTATAATTACAATGTAAACTTCACCATCCCTAAAAGCGAGAACCCTATAAAGTACTTTCTATTAAAGGGAAAAGAAGGAGTTTGTATACACTTTAATTCTGCTTTTGTTATACTAGCTAGATTAGCTGGACTACCAGCTAGACTAGTCATTGGATTTTTAATTGACAGTGGTAAGACTAGCCAAGCAGTGTACTCGGACCAGGCGCATGCTTGGTCTGAGATATTGTTTGAGAAAATTGGTTGGATAAGATTTGATGCTACAGCTGGTGGTAGAGGTTTTTGTCACCATTGTAGAGGAGGTAAAACTTGTGAAATATGTACTAAGGGTAGTGAAGAGGAATGGAGTGGGAAGTCGACTGAGGAAGGCATTAAATGGTTCGAATTAATAGTAAATATAAGTAACCTCAGCTTAAGAAGAGGGTCAACCGAAACAATAAGTATCTGTGCTAAATGCCATGGTTATAATTCTAGGGTAAAGTTAACTGCAATATATGACAAAAGAAATTTCGAAGTAAATTTAGATCCACAAATAATTGACAATAATACTAAATCGCATATTTTAATCCTGTGCAAGAAAGATGCGATTCCAGGCAAGTATAAAATCGTTATAGAAGGTGTTGACGAAAAAGGACGTAAAAATAGTGTTACTATAACAGTCACGATAGAAGGTTACTTCATTATAACATTTAAAGAGCTAGTTGAAGTAGTTAGGGGCTCTAAAGCTATAGTAAATGGGTCTGTAAAACCTAAGGGTTTATATCCTCATAGTGTGACACTTAGAATTGAAGGTCTACCTAATAGTATACGTTATATAATAAGACCGAATTCTAAAATTCCTCCGTTTAACTTTAATATAACATTCTATGCTAGTAAGTATGCCAATGTAGGGGATTATAGTGCTAAGTTAATTGGAATTGGAAGTAATGGTAAGAAGTACTCTCTAGAATTTACATTAAGAGTTTTAGGTAGGAGCGAGATTATAATTAACTTATCTGAACCAACTAGGGTAGTGAAAGGTCAATGGGTCATAGTAAAAGGTGTTTTGAGAAGTGAACTAGAAGAGCCCCTTCTTAATAAGACGATAATAGTATATTTGAGAGAAAGCAAAGAACGTGGTGAGTTAATTAAAATAGGAGAGGGAGTAACTGAAAATGAAGGGGTATTTACCGTTAACTGTACAATTCCAACAAATATTGATGTAGGAGAGTATGTAGTCATAGCTGAGTTCCCTGGAGATGACTACTACTTAGGTAATGTAACTGATCCGAGATTGGTAGTAGTAGACCATCCAGTCATATACTTAGTTAGAGAAGTTCCCTTGATAACGTTTGTTAATGTGAAGTATTCCGTCATAGGAAAGGTCTGTGATAGTGGTGGAAAACCTCTTGCTAACATATCAGTGATTATATTTGTAAATCAACGCTTATTGCTGACTAATACTAATGAAAAAGGATTATTTGAAGTTAACACTACATTTAACGTTGGAGCCAACATAATAAACATAACTACACCTAAGCTTAAGTATTATGTACCATCATATCGTGTTCTGAAGACATATACTCTGCTAGTCGACTTAAGCTCTAGAAACTGGATTAGAGGAGAAAGAGGTGAAATACATGGTTCTATTAAAGGATTAAGATACTTAAACTTAAATCAAGTGATTTTAAGTTTGGAGAATTCGACTACAAAGTTATTTGAAATCTCTTTAGAAGCGTTAAATGAAACCTTTAGATATAATTACTATGTGAACAAAAGTACTTCAGTAGGTCATTATGTGTTAAGTTGTAAGCTTCCACTAAAAGGTGTTAATTATACTATAGTGAAAGAGGACATAGTCATAATGGCTAAGGCTATGATTATAGAAAACATACCAGTTGAGGTCTATAGAGGAGATGAGCTCTGTATCGTGTTTAAGCTCGTCGACTATCACTTTGAAGACTTAGTATTACGAGGAGTTAATGTTTCAATTGAGATGTTGGATGAGAAGTATAATCGGATTCTGGATAAGAGATTAACATCAAATGAAACTGGATTTCTAAACTTAAAGTATAAGGTTCCAAAGAGATATAATTATACGGAAATTAGAGTTAAGATTATAGTTAATGACCCATTTTATCTATCAACTATTAATGAATATGTCATTAAGGTTAAGGAGAGGAGTCTAAGTTGGATTATTTTGATATCCATAGTAATTGCATTAACAGCGTCATTCTCTCTCCTAGCTTACGCAGTGTGTAAGAGAAAGAGTAAAAAAGCTATTGAAATTTCTATTGAAAAAGAGGAGAAGGAGGCAGAGTATGAATACGTGAAAGTAGTAGGTAAGGAAAGAGTTGTTAAGAAAATTAAAATAATGCTATCGTTTCCCCAAATAAAGAAATCGTTCCCATTAGTATGGGGAGTTAACGATCCTCTTGAAATAATTGCGACAGCCTACAAAGATGATGAAGAGGTTTTCTCAAACTTTGAGTTCTACATTGATGGCTTAAAAGCTGGTGAAGGAAGGGCTTTCACCTATGTATTTAAAGAAAAAGGAACACATAAAATCCAAGCCATTTTGAGAATTAACGATAGCGCTTATGAAAAAGTTCGTATCATAAGGATAGTTGAATATAGAGAGGAGATTGTTAGGCTCTACAATAAACATTTCTTAAAATGGGTTAAAGGACTAGGAATAGAGGTCTTAGAAAGAACTCCTGAAGAGATAATGTATAATGTACTTAATAAGGTAAGGGAAAATAATGAATTGATTGAAAGAATCACATTGATATTCGAGGAGGCAAAGTATAGCCTTCACGAGATTAAGCGAAGACATTATGAGGAATTCTATATGGCTCTGTATGACCTTAAGGTTGTGCGAGGAGGAGTTAAATGAAAGAGTTGACTAAGAAAATAATTAGGCATATTATAACGATAATGGTGATAATTATAGTTACGTATTCAGTGATTACGTTTTTTAGTCAAATAGGATTTATATGGTTAGCTAAAACACTTTACTCATTACTGCTCTTAATGGTGTTAATACTAATCTCCAATACACTAAATTCTATATCAAATTATGTAAGTAAGAAAGCCAGTAAAGTGCTGGGAGTAGGGAGCATAGTGGCAAATGTTATTGGATGTTTATTGCTACTAAAGACTTTTCCTTATAATGAAATTTTCATGATAGATTTAGAGAGATATGTAAACGATATTATCATATTAGTAATAGGAATTGGAATTATAAAAGTTGGTGGAGTATTGATAAACATTGTAACTCCCATATTTAATTCTGCCGGAGGATTTTTAGTGTTCTACAGTTTTTCAAGAATTCTCCTTAAGGTGCCCGAAAAATTAGTTAACTCTCTATCTTTAGCTGTAGTCTATGCAGGTATTGTATTTTCAGCGCTAACTTCTATGACTTTAATGGTGTTCAGTAAGAATAGAAGTGTTGCTGAGTTAGGTTCTTATATAGGCAAGAAAACAGGAATGTATACATTTTATTCGTTTCTAACAGCATTCTATCTATTCTCATTTAGAGATATTCTGATGAGCTATGCAAGTTATTTGAGAAGGTACATACCACTTGTAGAAATCGGCTTTGCCGCTTTCTTTGTATTAATGGTAGCTGAGGGCATATATACACACTTTAATAAAGAAAGGATAATATTAGTTCATGTCGCTAATATGTGGAAATTACATAGGCCAAATGTAGCAAGTTTCGAGGAACCTTGGCTTAAAGAAATTGAGAACAGCATAGATACTTTTATAATTTATGGAGATACTACAAGTTTAACTTTAAAACTTACATATGTATTAGCTAGGTATAATGTACCATTTGAAAATGTAGAAAAAGTTCTTAAACCACTAACCAGTTATAACGTGAGAGAAACGCCTGTGATAGCGTTTAGGTGGCATAAGCGGAAAGTTTATCATGAATTAATGGAAGAAAGATTTAATATTGTTTTGGAGGTTATAAAGGAAGTGAAGGAAATAGTAAAACAAGGGTGAGATAGATTATGGATATACTTAAAGCAAGTACGTGTCTTAATACTATAATATCTACAGTATCTCAATACTTCATAGGAAATAGAGCAGTAGTTGAAAAGACTCTAGCTGCTGCCTTAGTTAATGGACATGTGTTGTTTGAAGATCACCCGGGATTAGGGAAAACGTTATTAGCGAAGACATTTACTAGAGTTATAGGTTGTGAGTTCACAAGAGTACAATTCACACCAGATTTACTTCCTTCAGATATAATAGGAACTAAAGTCTGGAAAACGAAACTCGAAACTTTTGAGCTAGTTAAGGGACCAATATTCACGAACATACTCTTAGCTGATGAAATTAATAGAGCGCCTCCTAAAACTCAAGCTGCATTATTAGAAGCTATGGAGGAGAGACAAGTAACAATAGAAGGGGTCACGTATAAGCTAGAGGAGCCCTTCTTCGTACTTGCAACTCAAAATCCATTAGAATATGAAGGAACTTACCCATTACCTGAGGCACAACTTGATAGATTTCTCCTAAGACTATCAACAGGATACCCTACTCTTGAAAATTTAATCGAAATATTAAAGAGTAGGCTCAGATGGGGCAAAGACGACCCAACCTCGGACATTAAACCAATAATATCAAAGAATAATTTCTTAGAGCTTCAGAGAATAGTAGAGCATGACATACATGTTGATGAAGCAATATTAGAGTATATCACAAAGATAGTTGAAACTATTAGAATCGACCCTAGAGTGGTGGCAGGCCCCAGTCCGAGAGGGGCGCTAGCCCTAATGAAGTTATCTAAAGCTATGGCTTTAATTAGAGGCAGAGATTTCGTAATTCCAGACGATGTAAAGACTTTTACAACTCCGGCTCTAGCTCACAGAATAATATTAAAGACAGAGTATGTTCTCGAAGGGCTAATGCCTGAGGATGTTATAAGAAAAGCTGTTAGTAAAATTCCAGTACCAAAGGAGGTAAAGAAAAAATGAGTGAAGACAAAGATGTAAGTACTCTTTATGAAAAATTAGAAGAAGGAGAAGAAACATTCACTGTTCTTTATTTAAGAATATCGTTTATACTTTTGATATTAGGAGTTCTACTACTAAATCAACATTATGTATATATGTCATTAATGCCTCTGTTTTTTACATTATTCAGTATATTGTTTAATACTCCAGACGGGATTACGGTTCGGAAAGAACTGTCGAAGGTTAAATGTCGAGTTGATGATGTAATTGAAGTTAAAGTAAGGCTTATAGCTAAGAGAGGAACAGGATTTGTAATAGTTAAGGATATAGTACCAAAGCACTTTGAATTAGTTGAGGGCAGTAATGTTAGAGCATTATTTAAGGGTCTTAAACCTCTTGAGACGACAATAACGTACTCTGTTAAGTGTTCTTTAAAGGGTATATATGAAGTACCGCCAACTGAGATTGAGGCAATACATGTCCTCGGATTTAAGGAAAACAAGTACTTCAGATTTTATCATGAAGAAAAGATAATCGTCCTTCCTCTAGCTTTCTCAATAAGGCGAATCAGAATGGTACCTACAAGGTCTCCAATACCAATACCGATGACGGCTATCTCCAGAAGAGGACCTATAACTACCGAGTTTAGGGAAATTAGAAAGTATGTCTATGGAGACCCCGTTAAGTTCATTAATTGGAAAGCTACTGCTAGAATTGGATCTAAAATACCATTAGTCAATGAATTCGAAAGAGAAAGCAAGAAGACGATAGTGATATTCCTAGACACAACAATGAACATGAAATACGGAACGTCTCTCAAAAATCCTCTTGAATTCGGTATTAGTGCTACAGCCTCTCTATCATACTATTTATTAAATAGGTCATTTAATGTAGGAGTAATAGTTTATGGAAATGGAATGTCAATAATTCCCAGGACTGGTGGAGATCAGTATTATAGGATATTGAGAAGGCTGATTACAATAGAAACATTCTCGAATAAAGTTAGCTTTGAAAGAAGTGTTGAGCTAAATAAGAGGTGGATAATTGAGTGTACACCGTTAGTGTTCATAATAACTAACATTACTAGACATAACATAGACGAATTAACCATAGGGATTAAAAGGATAATTCAATATTTAGGTAGAAGTGTTGAGAAGAGCAAGAGAGTTCCAGTAATAGTACTAGATGTATCACCCCTTTACATAAGCGCTAACAAGTACAAATATAGCAATGTAGTAGTTGAAATAGCTGACCTAGAGAAAACAAGTCTCTATGAGTCCTTATGGAAACTAGGAGTTACTATAATTAAATGGGAAGTTGGACGGAAATCTTTAACATTAGTTATAACGCCACTTCTGAGGCTGATTAAATGAGAAGTACGACTGTTATACAATTAATGATAGTGACTATAGCGATACTCATCATCTATCATGTGTTGTCAGCCTTCATAATGCTTCCTAGATTTATGAGGCTTGCTAAAACAGTAATTATGAGTATAATACCAGAGGGCATTATATTAACTTCTATATTTGAGAACTATAAACTAGTAATCTTAGCAATATTCGCATACATATCTTATAAGGAACTCCGAAAAGGAAAATGTTCCTCTTTAGTAGTATTTGCAACATTACTTTATTCGTTAACTATTATAGGTTATTTTAGAATACTTATTGGGATTCAAGTCTTGTCTAAGAGTATGGAAGCTCTAATTGAGAACCTACTTGCTTTACTAAGTGTAGACCGCAACATAATGCCACTTAGTATTAGCTTAATAGAGGGACTTGTATTGATTACTCTTTATATAATTGCTAGAGAAACAGAGAATTTAAATAAGATAGTAAATTACTTAATGAAAAGTAACTTTCCGAGCGGTGACGTAGAAGAGATAACCACAGGCCATTTATACTCTTTGACCTTTTCATTAGGAGCCTCTCTTGGGACACTAATGTTAGCACTCTATTTCCAAGGTTTAAAACTTATATCCTTATCAGATATAAGAATTTCCTTATTAATTGCGATTATGCTCATAATAGTCATAGGATTAATAATTTATCGAATATATAAAGAATAAATATATAAAGAATAAATTTTATACATTATACTTATGAAAAGGCAAAGCAATATCACTTTTATTTTAATAATTGTTGTTTTAATTTGCTTTTCGATAGGAAGTAATGCTTTATCTAAGCCAATTTTTAGCATTTTATCCACTCTAAAGGATGATGAAGGTGATGCTGCTTTCGACTATATAGATATTATTAGTTCTCAAATAGGATTGGATAAGGAAAATAATTTGATACTGACTATTACTGTTAAGGGCTTGATTCCTTCTAAAATAAGCTGTAACTGGTTAATCTATAGATGGAGGTTTGATATAGACTTATCTTCGTCAACAGGCTATTATTTTGCAGGAATGGGAAATGATTATACTCTTGAGGTAGTTTATCGACCTAAACATGGTTGGAGTGGTTGGCTTATAAATGAAGAGACCCATCAACATGAATTTGTTCTTGATGAAAATGCTATACGTATTGAAGAGAACACAATATATGTTGTTTTAAATAATGAATATCTTTACTTTTTAGATAATAAAACAAAGTGGATTTCAGAAACATTAGTAAATATTGACAATATAGATTATACTGATATAGGTTCTAACACTTGTGGTATTTTTACTATTAATAAACCTAAAATAAGTGTAAAAATAGTATTTCCTACCCCCTTTAATGCCTTAAGTACTTATGAGATAATACATGTAAATGTTTCACTTAATGTAGATAATGTAAAAATATTTTATGCTTTTAAGACAACAGTTGGAAGATTTTTTGAAGTAAAAAAATGGATATATATTGGTGAAACTAAGCCGCAAAATGGTATAGCTAAATTTAAAGTATCTTTGGAACATATTCCTGAAGGAGCTAGAATTGCGTTTAAAGCAGTAGCTTCAATAAATGGGTGGAAAGCTGTAGATATAGTTGGAGTTGGTAATGAGTGGATAATCAAGGGAGTAAAAATAGATTGTGGCCGAATAAAAATTCTTGCTCCAACCTATTTTAAAGAAACTGCTGAAAAATATACGCTGTGCGCTGTGTTAAATGCCATGTATAATATAATGATAGATGCATATGGATATGATCCAAATGATGGGAAAATTCAGTATTTTACGATAGAAAAAGGTGCAAGGGGAGGAGCCTGGTCAGGTAATCCGATTACAATTAGTGAAGATGCTTGGCCTTCTGATCTAACCTATATGTGGATAGTTTATGGCCATGAACTTGGCCACAATTTTCATGGGGCAAGTATAAAGTATTATCAGATATTTGGTGAACCGGGAATCAAAGAACCTTATACAGAAAATATAGCAAGTCTTCTAGGTGTATATGCACTAGATTATATTATCCAGCATCGAGACAGGTTTCCTGAAATAAGTGATTTAGCAATAAATTCAATTAAAAAATGGTTAAAATGGGAATATAGTTGGCCTAAAGAGGAGAAAATTCTCAATAATTATTTATCTAAGGGCAAGAATTATTCTTATATATCAATTGAAGTTGTAGGAGCTATTAATAAATATTTGAAGAATAAATATGGAAGATTAACCTTCATGAAAAGATTCTTTAGACTTTTCTATCCGCCTTCAGAACGATATCCTATTAAAATAAGTAGTGAAGAAGAGCAAGCCACAGTATGGGCTGCAATGATAAGTGCAGCGGCTAATGAAGATCTTTCGGACATGTTTAAGTCGAAATGGGGTTATCCAATACAAAGTGATTTATTTAAAAGCTATTATATGTTATTTAAAAATCATCTAGACATGTATTTTAACATGTCTCCCTTTAATATTAACTTGATGCATAGCTTAGAAGGGAATAAAGTTATAATAAAAATGAAATTAGATCCCTATGTTAAAGCTGAAGCATGTCTTGAACTGATTTCTCCAAGTGGAAACAAAAGTATCTTTACTCGTTACGTAACATATCCTGGAATATTAGAATATTCGCTTAGGCTTAATGAGTATGGATTATGGAAATATAAAGTAAAGATAAGCATAAATGATTTAAACCAGAAAATAGAAAGTGAATGGAACTACATAGATTATCGCGAAAATGTAACAATAAAAATTGCCACTGAACCTGAAGGATTAACAATATTGATTGATGGAAAAACATATAATTTTAGTAATATTTTTGAATGGGAAAAAGGCTCAAAACATATTATCGAGATAATTCCTTACATAAATTACAGCAACACTAGGTATGTTTTTGAAAAATGGAACGATAATTGTAGAGATTATCGAAGAACAATAATGGTTAATGATTCAACAACGCTAATTGCAATATATCATAAAGAATATTTGGTGACAGTGATTTCGAAATATGGTGAAATAAAAGGAAAGGGATGGTATAGGAAGGGAGAAACGGTAGTTATACAAATAACTCCAACTCTAGTAAAAAATGAAGCCGGTGAATTCATTTTTCAGGGATTCGAGATAGTTTCTGGCTCAGCATATATTATCGATGAAAAAACAAAAGATGGTAAAATAATTATAAAAGTGGAAGGCCCTGTAACTCTTAGAGCTCAATGGATGCAAAAACAAAATGTGAATAGTAACTTATTAGGTATCGTGGTGGTTATGTTTATAGTATTAATGATACTGATAATTGTTTATAAAAACTTTATACTTAAATCTAAATTACATAAAATACCAAAAGACAATGATATACAAAACAGTATTTAAAGATTACAGGTAACCAAGTAACCATAAGTTAACATATAATTTATCGTATTCCTAAGATTAGCTTTAAACCTCCTACAAATATCTTCAATCTCACTTCTAGTAATCACAAAACCTTGAAAGCGGATATTTAATTAACATACCATCACAATCTAGATATATAACTAGTCTATAAAAAATTTTTGAATGTTATATAAATAACTATAAAAGAATCTACTTTTCAATCCTCAACAGACTCTCTCAACCTTCAACCAAATACCTATTCCAAGTCTTCACAGAAATAATTTTCCCTAAATTCCCATCAAAAGATATGGAAGGGTAAAGAATAACTAAATGTCTCTGCAAGATGCATCATATATCTATTTGGAGAAAGCATAAACACTATTGGGCATATCTCTGATCTTCCAAACTTTGCATCTAAGAAATTCTGATAACTTTAAAGATTGGTAAAACCATCCTATGTTATTTTACATTCCTCTATGATTTTTCAATAATATTTTTCTAATTTTCTATCTATGAACCAACCTATACCACTCCGTTCACTGGGATGGAATAAGAAAATTACCTTGGCTGCCCAACCTCCAATTTACTATACCAGTTTACTTCAAAATTATAAATATAAAATTCTGACTAAATGTGAGATGAGTATTAATACTTGTGTTATAACCTCCAAAAGAATCTTACATAATTAGAAAATTAAATAGTACACATAAGATATTCAACTTTAATCTATTCATAATAACAATCCCTATACTTAAAGTATAGCACATAACATGTAAAGAACTCCAGCAATCCTTCAACAAACTCGATTTCACGAAAAGTTATCTCATGTAAACTGGTAATTCTAGCAAACGAAGATCTTGCATGGACAAATATTATTATACATAAGATACTAATTTTCCTGTAAAGAAATTATCTAAGATATAGATTCTATCATCGATAAAAAATTTGGCATTTTATATTGCTTTGGAAATTTTCATCTAGATCTAATAATTCTGGATAAATTAATTTCTTGACACATTTTTTGTCAATAATATGGAAAGTATAGTTTGTCAAACCATATTTTGAGCATTCTTCATTCTCAAAGGAATAAAATCAAAGTAACCGTATCCATCATAATAGTAAATATTTCCTTCTACATCAAAAATCTTGTTTTCTATTTAAATTTACTTAGTAGGATAATTGAAGTTGAGAAGGTTTTCATAAAGCTTTAAGGAAGAAAATATTTTCATAAGTTTACGTGAAGTTGATCGATAAAGTCCTCTCTCATCCTTCTTCTCTAATGGCAAAAATTTCCTCTCCTTTAAAGCCTTATTCCGTTTTATATTCAAATAAAGCTTTATCCACATTTAAACATGAAATAAAAGAAATTTTTAAATATCCCGGTTATATAACAACTTTTTATTACCACTCCAGCTTCAAAATTATGAAAAAGACTTCTTTCATTAAAATTGAATGAACCAACTATAGTTATATTATTATCAATACATATATACTTTGCATGCACCATGTAAATTCTTACATTATCTTCATATTTTTCTAAAGTCCTATATTCGATGTTTGGCCACCGAGCAGCTAATCTTTTAAGGTATTTTTCAGATTCATTGTCACTAATAATTTTTATATTCATATTAGATATATTGGGTACAACGCTTAGGAATGGTTCTATTGTCTGATCTATATAAGGAGACGAGATTAGTAGTTCATTTTTTATCGAGCTAAAATAATCAAAAAGAATGTCATGAAGAGGTCTAAACATGCTTTCACTTTTATCTAAAATTTTTCTCGGTAAAACAAAGATGGGAATTATATTATTCTCTTCAAACACTCTTTCCAAATCCTGTAATATTTTAAATTTATTAAGAAATTGTAGAAATTTTTTTCCTTGTGCTGTTATTTTCCATTTGCTTTCCAAATCATCAGATTTTGAAATCTTATGTATAAAACCAAATTCTTCTAACCATAGCAAGAGAGAAAGTATTGGCTCATCGGAATTTAATAGAGACTTTAATGCAGTTATGGTTAAGGCGTCTTTTTTCATTTTTAGATGAGATAAAATCTGCATTATTTTAACTAAGACCTCCATTAAAGTCCCCAACTTAACTCTTCTTTTTCAATATTAAATAGAGGAGCTAGTGAAAATCTATTTAGATATTTATTATGAATATCGCATCCCTTTAGCGCTAAACAATACTTACATCTATCATCACATATACAATCTCTTATTCTTTCTCTAACATTTTGAAGTAGTTTAATAATTATTTCCTCATTATCTCTTTCATCTTTTTCGACCAATAACTCTAAAGCTCCTACTCCTCCTTCACCTAATTCATATAATAGTAACGAGTTATCTTTAGTATCAAATATTATATTGAAATTGTCTACTGAAACTCCAGTAATTATCGGAAGCTGAGACCATAAAGCATGACCCAAAGAATGTAATACTGTCTTTTTTAATTCATTATCTGAAAGTCTTTCAATCTGTATAAACTTGGGATGATCTAAGGTGTATATCTCTTTCATATACTTACGTAATCCAGCATAATATTTTTCCTTAATAGTAATGTATATTCCATCAGTTTCCAGTGTTCTTCCAAGGGGGATACCTTTATGAATACGTTTGGCGTTTTCCTTAAATCCTTCCACAAAGCCAATATTTATCTCTTTTACCTGAGCATAATTTGTAAATAAAAATT
>Ga0190309_1000368_pt1 | contig 12718 bp, 31 predicted proteins | sample 48700767_MG_FD_161656 | JGI IMG/M metagenome (GOLD analysis project Ga0190309, IMG submission 161656) | Hydrothermal vent sediment bacterial communities from Southern Trench, Guaymas Basin, Mexico - 4870-07-6-7_MG | ecosystem: Environmental > Aquatic > Marine > Hydrothermal vents > Sediment ... | reverse complement strand
ATTTTTTACGCTATTGGAATAATGGTCGTTTATTTCAACACCAGAACCTGAACCAACGCCATCTATCATATAAGCCCTACAGTCAAGAGTTGCATAGTTTGTCGCAAAATAAAAACAAGTGCCATTGTAGTCGATAATGCTCTGGTTCATATAATAGGTCGTCATAGAACCAAGAATACCACACGAGCCAACGGTTACACTATTGCTTTCATTTTCCTCCAGCGTAAAAACGACTTCATCTGAGCTATTTCCGTTCTCATTTTCAGCAAAAACAGTAAGATTAAATGTATCTTTCCCGTAGATATATGTTTGATATAATGATACATTTCCAATCACGATAGTTTCGTTGTTTAGCATTAGGGTTAGATTTGCTGGTTCTGATATAGAGACATTTAATTGTGCAGTACCTTTTTGATATGTCTGATTCAGAGGCGAGCTTATCGTAACAATCGGTTGCGAATAGGATTGATGTACAATTAACAAGCCTATAAAGAAACTAAAGACTACCATACTCTTGGTTTTTATCTTCATCCATCTCACCTCTGTTAGTTGCTATTGATTCTCGTAAGTCCATGTTACGGTAGCAGTATAGGATGCTGAGTACTGGTTGCTCGGTATTGTAAGAGTATAGGCGTGATAATCTATTATGCCAGTTCCTGTTGTTGATGATGTTCCTATTACTTGAGGAGTTCCAGTCAGCGAAATCGCTGGATTAAGATTTCCGAGAGTCTCGTTCGTATCGACCTTTAGGTTTCCTATACTAAACGAATGACCAGCACCGTCGCTAAAATCAGTTCCGCTTGCTTTTGATTGCCATGCATAGTTCGTATCTATCGTAACGTTGTACGAACCGCCTGTATAATCTGGTGTTGGGTGGTTATCGCTCGTTCCCTGCGTCAAAGTTCCGAATGAAACGCTGTTGTAGTTGAACGTAACTGAAATCGCTTTCGCAACGTCCACACTAACATTTATGTCAGTAGGACTTACCACATGTGCCACTAAAACCAATGCTGTTAGCAAGGTTATTAACCTTTTCATATTCTCACCATGAGCATTATATAATTTCTGACATTTTTTTCTTCCAGAGCCGTTCCTTCCTGTCAAACACAAAATCCCTGAATACCTCCTCTTTGTTGATAGCCAGAATTTTTTCGTCTGTTATAGGCTCTGGAAATTCCCTCTTTTCTTTTATGATTAATAATGGCAGGTTTGTTCCTTGAGTCACGTTATAATCGTGAACAATAGTATTCCAATCGTTTATCAGACTTTTTACTTTCTGAAAAAGGTAAGAATAATCGACCAAAGTCTTTATATCTCCTCTCCATTTTGAAATCTCAAGAATGATTGCGTTTGCGTCGTTTATCATGTTGTTTGAGATGGCGGTACTCTCGTTTATTGGGCTAATGTTAAGCTGAAGCCAATCCTGAAGGGTCGTCAAATCGTACAGAACCTTGTACTGCTCGCTTATCCTTTTGCCCTTATCCTTTATTTCCCTTGCTTTATTGAACCTTAGCGAAAAATCCTCTACCATAAATCACACCCTTATATGAGATATTATTTCTTTAATTTCATCTACTTTACGCCTTATGTATGGGTCAATCCTCTCATGGTTTATTATCGGATGTATAAAGGTCAGAGCGTTTATTTCTCCGACCTTGTCTATTAGCCTTACGACATACTTTTCCTCTTCTGGCGTAAGACTGCCGAGACGCTTGTACCTCTCAACATCTGCTGGCTTCGGTAGTTTACCCAGTATTTCACTTATCCTCATTCTCAGGTCTTCAGGCATAAACTTCCCTCAGACTTTTTATTTGTCTCAGCCTGAAAATTGGCTCTGGAAACTTTGGCATGTCTGGAATCTTTATACTTTGCTCAAGCAATCCCATTCACAGCACCTCATTCAGCTTTTTTTTATGCTTTTTCCAAAATTTTTCGGATTCAGTCCAAGCCTCCTTCGGCTTAAAGCCCCATTTCATCAGCAGTTCTGCGAGGTCTGAGACCGCATCCCTGAAGAGCCATTCATTTATTTTCATAGTCTCAGCATCTCTAACAGTTTTTTCCTCCATTTTTTTGCATAATCGTAAACTACAGAGCCTTTTTCGAGTGCTATTTTTTTAATTGTTTCCACTTCTTTCATATACTCTTCTGGACTCTCATCAACTCCGCCTTTTGCAAGCAGTTCCGCTAATCCTTGAACCCACGCTCTTGCCCATCTCTCCTCAGCCTTTGTTAATTTCAAAATCATCACCTTTTGACAACTGACTTAAGTTTTTCGAGCATTTTAGCGACACGCTCCTCGATTGGAATCTTCTCGAAAGGAATTATCTCTGGGGCTTTTCCAAAAGCCTTTGGCACTTCTGTTATTAAGTAAGCTTTTTCTCCAACAGGAATCGTAACAACTACTCCATCAACTCTCGTCATTTTTAATTCTTCAGCCATCCTACATCACACTATCCAATTCTCAAAAAATTAAAAAATAAAAGAGCCTTTAGGGGGCGAAAGCCTCCCTTAGCCTTCTCGCCCACTTGTCAGCCTTTCCTCTCACAGCCTTGCTGAAATCTTCTGCTGTGACATCAGCCACTCCAGAACTCCATTTCTCTTTCCTTGCTGGGTTTATTCTTGGAAGACCCAAGAAGGAAGCCATCTCTTTAGCATATACATCTGCTTTGTCTGTCACTCCTTTCTTCCAGTTTGCCCCCATGTACTTTGAAGCTCTTTCATAAGATTTCTTTGCAGTTTCTAATGTAGCCATTATTCATCACCTTATGAAAATGTTCTGTTCGGATAAAATATAAGTTTTTGTAAACAAAAAATATCTTTGATGCCTAAAAGGAATACAAAAATCGTTAGTATGAGGGTCAGCGTTGCGTTGTACGATTTATTGGCTTCGGTAACGAGAGAGCTTAACAAACTCGCCAACACGAAAAACGTTAGTGACAGGCTCAGCGTCGGGGATACGGCGAGGATGATGGTGCAGTATTTCGTTATGATGTATACTCTCGGTCAATGGTCAAAGCCTTTGAATGAAGTCAGAAAACAGTTTGTTGAGTTTCTTGAAGAAAAGCCAACGCTAAATTCTCAGGATGAGCAGTACCGAAACCATAGCGAAAAGAAAGAAGGATAAGAATATTAGTCGTTTCTCAAGTTCTGAAAAGTAGAGTGCATTTACCACCTGTCCGAGTACAACAAACATGATAAGTATGAAAACTGGTACTAAAACCTTTATTCCTTTCATACAAACCTCCTCACAACCATTGTAATAATAAAGATGAATAAAACAATTGAAAAAACTATCAGATACCTCTTGTATGGAGGACTTATGCACTCATTCCTAACACCATCACATCCGTACTGGCATATTACTGTCTCGTTCTTAAAGACTGGTATTTCACGCCCTCTTACAACCCATACCGTCTCCTTTTCTATAATCAGGGTTTTGTTGTCTATACAGTACTGCCTCTTTACTGGTGTGCTGTGTAGAGCAATCATTAGGTCTTCAAGAAAATCAAGCTTTTGCTCCGTGACGTTTGTTACGTTTTCTATCTGTCCAGTTATATTCACGAGAACCTGAAGCGTCACGTTCTCCGCTATATCCCTCAGCCTTTTTTCGAGTATGTCCAAACTCCTACTTACATAGAATGTTTTCCTTGCGGTTATTTGCCTGTTGGAAACGTTGCACGTTGCGACCTGAAGGTAAGTTCCGTATACAAACGGTGTTGTGAATTGGTTGGAATAAACACCAGTAGCACTATCATAGTTTAGGTTAAAATGGGTGAAGATTGTGCTGTTGGGATAATATATGTATGCGTGGCACGTTGCCGTTGTTATCGGGTTTCCCCACACATCTGTTAAACTCAACACGAAATTTGCAGTTTCGTTGGGTGTATAGATTGCATACACGACATTAACCATGAGTAGCAACGTGACAATTGTCATTATTACACGCAACACTACCACCTATGAGATTATTTTAGCGTCTGGTATTTCTATATCCGATATAACGGTCTTTTTAAGAGATACATGTACCTCGCCACCGCCACGAACATTTGTTTGGTATTCAGAGGCGACATGGTAAACCTGTATGTTCGACAGTTCAATCCTGAAGTTGCAGGAACTTCTGAGTTCAATCAGCGGGGTTACGTATGCCGAATCGTTTATGGTAAGCGATATTTCTGGTCTGTAATAGTCTTGGGTTGTAAAATAATCGTACGTGCCAGTTTGGTGGTTGTAAAGATATATGTCCGTATCGCAGTTTCTGTTAATCTTGTTTATGAACTTCACTATGAAAGGCGTTTCGTCTATTTGGTTAAACCATATCCTGAACTTTTTGGCGTAGGGCGAGAATCTGTTGTCTTCATAATACAGATTGTAAGGCTGGAAGTTTATCCACGAGCCGAGAAAATATTTTGATTGCGTCGGGTAATAGGTTGTGATGTTATTCGGATAAGAACACCTTACGCTGACCATGTACACGCCAGTTACGTTCGGGGCTATAAAATCATACTTATAAAAACCGTTTTCGCCTATATTCGTCATTAGCTGTGAGTCTACAAAATACGTTAAGTCTGGGTTGTAAATTGTTGCATAGCATTGTGCGTTATCGACTGTTGTGAACACATTCGACAAAAGTTGCAGGAAAATTCTCCCCTCATCGTCTGGCGAATACTCAGTACCGAAAACTTTAATTCTCGGCGTTAATGCGTACCTGAAAACAAGCGTTGAAGCAATAATGAAAAATAGGAGTAAGAAAAAGACTGCGTTCCTTTTTTTCATGTCTTTATTTTTGTATTATTAACTTAAAATTCTTGCTATCGCTGACGATGTTTCGTTCACGAGGGTTAGTGTTTGGCTCACGTGGAACGATGAACCAGCTCCCAACAGCCTCTGACGACCAGTTGGAAGAGTCACAGAGCATGTTACGTATTCCTCGTAAACTCCTATCTGGGTCGTTGGTGTTGTGAAACTGTAATACCAAGAACCGCTTGAGCCACCCTGAGTCATAGCCTGATTATCTACAAAAACAGTCTTGTCTGGATACCAGATTGTCACGTTGCACCAGTTTGCTGAAATTGGTATGCCCCAAACGGTTGTTAAGCGTACTATCGTTTGTGCTGGTTCGCCTTGCTGGTATTCTGTTCCCGATATGAAAGTTATCTTAGACCCGTAGCCTCTTGCCATAGTCATGTACGCAGTTAAGCAAACCACAGATACCAGAGATAATGCAATTGCAAGAGTCTTTTTGTTCATGATTTATTATTGTCACTACTCCTTTAAAAACTTTTGTTTACTAAAACGGTATGGCTTGAGCCACTATGTTTCCTACCCATTTAACTATTATCCATGCAAGCAAAACAACGAAAGGCAGGAAAACAACACTCGTAAGAACCTTCAGTTCTGTGGGTACTTCTGGAATTGTTATCAGTTTGAACATGTACCAAAACATCTGGAAAATATAGAACGGGAATTTGTACCACTCGTCTGGTGGCTCTGGCGGTACAGCTATACCCTGAACTGAAAAAATTGGTGCGTTTATTGAACTCATGAAAAACAGAAACCCTATAAAGCATGCGTAGAATAAGATGAATTTGTATTCTGTCATTTGCCTCCCACCACTTCTCTAATCTTCATGGCAACCAAAAGGGCGGATAGTATTATGAGTAGCATCATTACCCAAGTGGGCAATATTCCCACTATACCATAAACTATAAGAAAGATTAATAAAACTGATGCACCGACTATTGGCGACTTTGAAATGTATGTTATAAACGATGACGTTAAGAGCATGAAAACTATCGCAAAGAAGAAAGGAGTAAAGAACGGCATAATCCAGTTTAAGTTTGCTTCCTGCACTTCTGTTTCGTTCAAAATCGGTTGCATCCAACTCACATTATAAAGAGTCGTCGTTGTTGTTGTTTCTGGTACTGCGGTTGTTATGTTGAGGAAATCGAATGTTTCATCGGAGTAATAGTTTGCATCCTCATAGGATATGCACTCAATTGCGTGGAATCCAGCATCAAATACCCTTACCTCGCTTACGCTCGCAGTACCGTTTCTTTCCCAAACGCCTTCTTCCCTCATCGTAATTCTAACAGGGTAGCCGTTTACCTCGTAGCATGTTACTGTTATTTCTGTTTCGTCCGTTGCACTATTAGGCACGAATGCATTCGGCGTTGATGTAAGAACAAGTTTTGGCTGGGTTTTTGGCGGTACTATCGAATATATAACAACGTTGTCATAAACCGCACTCGATGATGCATCGTTGAGCAATCCAAGACCGTATATAGTTACTGCCGAAACAAAACGAGAGTTTGATTGCTCGAATATGGTGTTGCCGTCTATCATTATCGATAAGATGTTGCCTGTGAGCGTAACGTTTATGTTGTGCGTTGAACCAGACGCAAACCCAAACGTGTATGGGTATGTAACAAACACCCCAGAACTTAATGAAGGGAAATCCTGCATCACCGTAACGTTGCTTATCTCTATGATATTGTCCTGCGTGTTAAATCTGATGGATAGTATTTTCCCTGAGGAAGACCATTCTGCGATAAATATATTATCGGTTTCGTGGGTGTAATCAAAAGAAAAATAAAAATCGGTTACTTTTGTTGGTGATGACCACGTTGCGAAAGCGAGGCAATCTGCGTCTTGACTCTGAATCATAGCACTACCGTTTATAGCCACGTTTGAAGTGCAAGGTGCTATGAACCTCGACCAGGGATGTATTGTTGTCCTATCGAAGGTATCGTTTAAAAGAAGCTGTGCGTTTACCATAGGAACAGATACCAAGAAAAATACCGCAAGCCATAGCTTTTTCATGTTTGATTTTTTACATTATGAAGATAAATTATTTTCCTATCATGTCTTTAATTTTCAAAACAGTTCCAACAATCAAAATCATCAAAAAAGTAAGGTATATAGCCAAAGGAGTGCAAAACCACCAGTTGATAAGGTGGCATACCTGAAGGAAAAAGAACTCTCTTTTCGGCGATAGCATACTGCAATCTATAAATCTGCAAACAACTTTTGGCGGAAGATAAGAATAGGGAAGGTAATCGTACTGTGGCGAAGGGTATGGAGTAATGAGTAACGGCGAATCGCAGAAGCCGTCAGAGTCAGCGTCTGTGCAAGTATCAGAATAGCCGTTTCCAGTATAGTTAGTCCAATAGTTTCCGCCTATCTCACCAGTTCCGTAAATCCTCACACCGCTCCGTCTTGTTGTATTCCAGAACTGGGGGTTGTGTGTCTGAAAGTTCAGGTTGTGGGTATTGTTAAAAAGGTTGTTGTAAAAGTGGTTGTAGAACGTATTAATGAACCAAACTCCGTAATCGTTGTGATGGATTTTTGTGTTTTTTATCGTGTTGTTCAGCGTTTCATCTAATTTAATGCCAGCGTTAGAGTTGGAAACTTCGCAAGAATCTATTGTTATATTGTATATTACCTCGCTCGGAGTACCAGTATAACCTATGATATAGAATCCGTTTGCACATGAATCCGCCGAACAGTTTCTGAGGGTTACGTTAAGGTCGCATGGACACCAAGTTTCATACCCATGAACCACAAAACAACTTTGGCTTGATTCCACACGTGTGTTCTCGACAAGGCTATCGCCACTCTGTCGAAAAAACACTCCTCTTTGCCAGTCACTCAATCTGCAATTTCTGATGGTTACGTAACCTGCATACTCATCAATATATATCCCATAGCCAGACCCACTCCCATCTATAAGGTGGTTTTGGCAGTCGAGTGTAACGTAATGTGCATTTCTCGGTACATTCATGCAAACAGACACAGACTTATTAATAATATCCTGCGTAAGGTAGTAAGTGCCAGACGAGAGTGTTGCACAGTCAGTTATGTTCACGGCACATGCGTTTGTTATAGATAAGAGTGCCATCGCAATGCTTATCGCTATAATGCCTTTTTTCATCCTAATCTCCTTGTTTCGGGCAAAACACTTTTCCTCCGAATATTGACAAAGTCACACCAGTAAAGCATGAGACTACCGCACATAAAAAGCTTATGAGAAGACCTACATGGTATGCATCCATTCCGTTCATCTCAAGTTTTAAAGACTTGAACCTAATAGCAAATCCAGTCTGCTCTTCTAAAATCATCGCAGAAACGCCAGCATCTGTCATCCGTTGTCCGAGCATGAAAATGCATAAGCATGTGATGAATATGAGGCAAAAAATAAACGATGGTATTTCTCTCATGGAATTAATTATGCACAAAAAGAAATAAAAAAAGATACGCCAGACTACCTGTAATCCCTGTGTTGCTGTTTTCTGCTTAGAAGAGTGATTTAACCGCAAAGAGTAGTATTCCAACGCTAACTAACAGCGGGATTAGACCCACCATTGTTGCGGTAGTTCCTGTTAGGTTTGATTGAGCTATTGTCGAGCTTATTACTGGAAGTAGTGCTACTGACACTACCAAGCCAATGATTACTCCAACGAATCCAACGACAAACTCTCTAATCTCTGGCATTTTTATTTTCACCTAATTATCTTTTGGTTTTGTTTCTTAAAAAGGACTTACTTACAAAAAAGTAATTATATTTTAATGAGAAATATAATATATCATGAAATTATCGAAATTAACTGAAAAACAGATGAAGCTTTTGCTCGAAATACTAAACAAAGGTTCTGTTACTTCTGCGACCCAGAAAACCTATTGGAGATATGCGTTTTATCTAAACATAACATCACTGAACGATATGGGTCTTGTAGAGCAAAAAGGAACAGAGGCTAACAACAGAAAAATATGGAAACTAACAGAAAAAGGCGTTAAGATTGCTACCTACCTAAAAAAAATAGAGGAATCTTTATGAAAGCTTACGCTCTATTGTTTGACACCAAAAGAATGTGCAAGTTAATCAAGACAAATGTAGAGGATGGTCACATTTTCATAGAAGATAAAGCGTTTTACGTGGATACGAACGAACCTCTTTACTTAAGGAAGTGGCATTCTACAGTACCTTTGTATATACTCAAATGGAACGATATAAAGCCATCTAAAAACATCAATCCAGAAAAGCCCAATTCAAAAGTTATTGAAAGGGTTCAGCCAGAGTTTGAAAGCGACGAAAAGACGCCAGAAATCATACCCGAACTCTACAGGAAGTTAATCGGATTGAAAATTTTGGGCAATATGATTAAAGTTAGGAAAAAGCCAGAATTTCTTGAGTTCTTGTATATAGGCATCGGCTTGGTTGTTGGCGTCCTTTTAATGTATGCATTATTATATTTCAAAATACTACATTTTTAGTGATGCTATGAATCCAGACAAAGATAGGCTGATGGGTACAGAAGAAGCTATGGCAACGGGAATAATAGAACTGCTGAGGACAAGCAACGAAAAGGTAAGAACGCTAAGCGACCTTGACGACGAGGAAATCGGAGTGCTTTCGCTCCTTGAAACTATAGCAGACAGCCTTTCGATAAGAGAGATTAAAACATTCGTTGAGCGTTTTTGCCAGTTTAGGGTATCGAGGTACAGGCTCGGTCGCAGGGAACTGGGGGGCATAATAACGTTTACAGGTATCGGGGCTGAAGAAACGAGGAGGAGACGTGGCATACGTGCTTTATTTAGCGGGTTGAGGTGATTAAATGGAAAATAAAATAGAAATTGAAAAAAAACCTGATGAAGATGAGGAGGAGGAAGAGGGAATAGCTTCACTTTTTGCAAAACTGATAAGAAAAAAGCTTAGTTCGGGCAAAGTTAGGATGGCTGAGGTAAGTTAGATGGTTCTGTTTGCTATAGTAGGCGAGCTTGGTAGCGGTAAAACTCTTGCTTTAACATACTTGGCATGGAACAATTGGTATCACAAGAAAAGAAGGATATACAGCAATTATGACCTCTATGGTTTCCCGTATACGAAAATAGAGTCAGTTCCAGACCTTGACAAGATGAGTCAGGGGTTTTTTGCTGGCGATGAGCTTTGGCTGTGGCTGGATTCGTGGGAAGGAAGGAGCAAAAAGCAGAGGCTAATTAGTTCAATTCTCCTGAAAAGCAGGAAGAGAAACATAACTATAGCGTTCACATCGCAAAGTATATCTCAGATAAGCAAGCGTATAAGGGACATAACGGATTTCATTGCTTATCCGCTTCTTTCTACTGACGACAGTTATTGCAGGCTCGAAGTATTTCGTGGCTCTAAGCCTATGCTCGAAACGAGAATAAAGCCAGCCATTTATTTCTGGACAGAGCCAGTAATAGCGATGTTCAACACGTATCAAGAAGTAAAGCCCCTGTCTGAGGAAACCAAAATGACAGAAGTTTTCAATCCCGTGTGGCGAAATCCAGCGTGGATTCGGTATCTGAAGGAGCAAGGAAAAAGCAAAAAGGAAATTATGGAGCTTAGTAAAGAGATACAGCAGTCAATAAATCCAGAGGGCATTACTTCTGAGGCTCAGAGACGGAAAGAAGAAGAAGATTACCTATTGCCTGAACTGTGAACTGCCGTCGTTCAAAGGACGGTGGCTTCCGATTCTTCCAACTTCTCAAAAAATTCATTAAAATTAAGTATTTTTCCTCTTACAGCATCGCTCAAGCTGTTTGCAAATCCGACTACTTTACTATCTTCCATGAAAACAAAAAACTTTTCTTCAGAGTTTTCAGCTTCCTCGAAGGTAAAAAAGCTGAACATTCCAAAGTCGCTATCGTATATTTTTGAAAAGTTCCAAGTCTTCCCCTTTTTGTAAAACACATAAACTTCTCTTGTTATGCTCATTCCTATTCACTTCAAAGCGAGTCTTCAATCATCCCGCATATAAAATTCAAACTCAAAATCATCGATTATCTTTTCCACTTCTTTTCTGAGCCATGCTGGAGTTAATGGTAAGTTGGGTATTATCCTCGCTTTTAGCGTTTTTCTTAATTGGTTAATCTTTTCTTCTTGGTTCATTCTTCAATCACCTCTATTGGGTTCAAAAATAATCGTAACTTTTCCTTTTCCAAAAATGTCGCATATCTCTTCTTTCCCTCTATGACCTTCGCACTCTACGATTTTTATTTTTTCTTTTGGTAATCCTTCAGTTTCTATTATTTTTACCCATTTCCCACCTTTTTTTTAAAGTTAGTAACTTTCATTCTTCAATCACCCCAGAAAAAGCTTTCCTAATTTTTAATTCCAAATCCTCGCAAGCCTGCTTGTAACCGTCGTACCAACTAAAGACTTTACTATCTTGAATTTGCCTATCGTGAGCTTTGTTCCACATCCTGTCAATTTGTTTCAATAATTTTTGAACTTTTTTCCTCAAACTTTTGAGTGACTCCATCTTCAACCACCTTTCAACTGTCCCACCAAAACCTAAGTTCTTGAATCTTCTTTTCAAGATATTTTCTCCATAGTAAGTAGTTCATTATATCCATTCATTCACCCCGCAACCCGTTCTTTAGTTCCTTTACCCACTCATTGAAATCGAACTCATCGTTTACGATGCAGTCGAGCAAAAAGCAAAAAAGCCAAAGGGGGAAGATTGCCACTATAAACACTATTCTTTTTAGTCTGTGGGGGAAGACAATTCTGTTGTGCTTTGCTAAATGAGGTGGGTTTGCTCGACTAAGGGGTGTGGACATCATCTTCCCTTTCCACCTATCATCTTTTCTAATTTTTCTTTAAGTTCGTACCAGCATTCATCAATATCCTCACCAAAATGCTCCCATTTTTTAATAACGCTGTCGAGAGCAATAACGCACATCCTTACCTCTTTTTCTGTCAAGCCTTTGTTTTTGAAGAGTCTTATATTTCTTGTTGCGACGAGAAAACTGATGCCGACTGCACCCATTCCGATAAGATACGCCAGCGGGTAGCGAAACAAATCTCCGTACATTATACCTATGAAAAAAAATATTGCACAAATAATCAGTACCGACCCCTCTTTCATCCAACCACCTCTATGCTTTCATAACCGATTCCAGTACTATTCAAATACTGTTCCAGATATTTCCTCAATTTTTCTTTCCATTTGGGTTTTGGCTTTTTAGAAGTAACCTTAGATATTAGAGCGGTAAGGCGTTCAAAATCTGGTAGCTTTAAAGGAATCGCAAACACGACTTTGTCTTTTTCCTTATACACGAACGGGGTTATGTCTGGAAGGTATTTTCTTATTGGTCTAAACTGCGGTTTTTTCAGTTCCTCATTATAGGTTCTTTCAACTTCGAGGGCAAACTTCTTTATCGCTTTTTCGCACTTATCAGCTGTTTTAGTTCTGATTATGCATTTCATCCGAATATTCGCCTCTTTATTTCTTCCAGTTCTGAAAGCCGTGAAGTAATCGCCCTTGATTTCAGAATCCTTTTCAAGCAATCATCACAAATGTCGAGTCTCTTTTCTTCCTTTCCTTCTTTAAACTTGAGAATTGGGTTCTCAACCTTTTTGATTTCCGCTCCACACAAATCGCAAATTTTTTTTATCGTCATTCTTCCACCTCCTTGTTTATCTCCGAAATTGCCGAAATAATCGTTAAAAAGGAGAGAATAAGAGTAAAGATAAGCGTTATTACTTTGTTCACAAAATACAGTTTTGCGATAATTACCCACAAAAGCAGTAATATTGATGTATACTCGTGGAGTTTCATATTTTTCCTTCCTTCATGAGATTAAGTATATATTTCCCTTTCTCGCTCAAGGAAAGTACACGCTTAAACGGAAACTTGTCCATACGGTTTTCCTTTAAAAAGCCGTTTTTCACCAAAAACGAAAGCCGTTGCTC
>Ga0190309_1000367_pt1 | contig 12724 bp, 8 predicted proteins | sample 48700767_MG_FD_161656 | JGI IMG/M metagenome (GOLD analysis project Ga0190309, IMG submission 161656) | Hydrothermal vent sediment bacterial communities from Southern Trench, Guaymas Basin, Mexico - 4870-07-6-7_MG | ecosystem: Environmental > Aquatic > Marine > Hydrothermal vents > Sediment ... | reverse complement strand
TAACATTCGCGATCCTATAGTCCAAGGTGTCGCAGAGGAGTAGGTTTCCAGCCGGATCCACATCGACAACCCTGTCCGTCCTACATCCACCGGTAACATAGATGTATGGCGATTCTATGAGTAGCTCGGCTGGTGTATAGCACCAGATACGCCCATTATATCCAAGCTCGTTACAGGCTTCCTCAAGTAATTTGACCGATCGTATGGTCTCCTCTCTAGAGGGGGCTACGTCGTTCTCCTTAGCTCTACCAACGGGTAAGACAGGTATTATGCATGAGCTTTCCGCTCCAATTTTCTCGGCGAGCCTAACATAATCCTTCGTCTCCATGTAGTTATACTTGCAGACCGCCATCACCGTTGAGAAGGAGATACCATATTCCTTAAGGAGCTTAATACCCCTCATGAAATATCTCCAATTCCCATGGCCTCTAATCCTCTCATAGGTCTCCGGTCTAGACCCATCCAAGCTCACATAGAGATAGACATCATATCTTCCAAGGAATTCCGCCAACTCTCGATTAAGACATGTTAAATTCGTCGACATATTGCAGCTCATCCCATGGTCTCTAATGGCCTTAATGATCTCCCTTAAATCCCTTCTCAGAAGGGGCTCCCCACCCGTCAACGCCACGTGCTCGACGCCATAGTCCGAGATCTCCTCGATGAACCTCAGGGCATCGTCCAAGCTCATGGCCTCTAGTCCGCGAAATCTGCTCGCATAGCAGTGTATGCAGTTTAGGTTACACTTTCCGGTGACCAGCCAGATTATCATCTCGATTGCCATCTAACAGTTTGGCGATGAGGGGGATCTATTAAAGATAAGACTGTGATCTAAGCGCCATTTCACCTCTTATCACGCTTCCACAATGCCCTCTGGAGACTTAGGAGATCTCTCGCACTTTATCAGTAGGGTTACTATTTTGTGAGCGCCAACATTTAACGTGACCTCACCATCCACAGGCTTTAACATCTCTAAACGATTCTCGTTTAAGTTTGTCATCCATATCGTGACATGAGGTGTAAAGCTCTTTATCTTAGCCTCAACTTCTTTACCCTCAATATTGTAGAATCGAGCTATCAATCCATCCTCCCTCTCAGCCCTCTTCAATGCCGATAAGATTAAGCTCTCAGGAGCGATCGAGAGGAAACTGAGCTCCGGCGGTAAGTCGCCCTCATGCACTCCCACTTCCACGGCGTAGAGCGGCACATTAAACTGCCTAGCTTGTATGTAGGCTTTAGAGGTCAGCCAATCTCCCTCATGCGGTATTATCGAATAATTGAAAGTATAATCTCCGAGGCACTGGGCCTTGGGAGTTTCAATCATGGGTCCAGCCAACTCACGTCTCACGGGCAGATCTGGCAATGAGAGCCATCCAACACAGCGTAGAAGGGTTAAGGCCACCGTTACGCCATCCTCATCGGCCAAGGCTTCATATTCAGGTATCCCCCTATTGGCTATCATTAGGCCCACTTCTCCATCGCTGACATCTATGAAGGTGAGCTGTGGATGCGTTGTAGAGGGTTTTTCCACCCATCCCTCCCCTCTAGGTGGTTGGATAGATCTCCTAATCACGTAGAAATGCGAGTCGGCATAGACATAATCGGTCTTTAGACCTGTGGGGAATAGAACTCTCAATCTATGATCCTTAGCATTATTTCTAACAGTGGTTTCGACGTCGATCCGCGGTATCCCGGCATAGAGCGTTACTCGCGACTCCACCGGACACTCGACGACTTCAAGGCTACGGCTTTTCCTGTCCTCGGATAGAGATTTAGGAAGTTTAAGAGTTAAAGTAACCTTAATCGTCGCCTTAACGGGACCTCTCTCAATAACCTCTACCTTCGCCGGCTCCCTCCTAGACGTAATTATCATGTCATTCTCGGGTGGTGAGTAGTTATACTCATCTCCTGCATCGCCCCTATCTTCTATTAGGTTAAGTTCCTTGAAAACTTGCCCCGTGCGGAGGTCCTCCACCCTCAGGCTACCCCCATTTTCCGGATCCACGTTAACTCTGAAGAACTGATTCTCGATCGATGTCTCCGTGACCTTCAAGGCCGTATGGAAGGCGGGCTTCTGGGGCACCTCGGTTATCATGTAGGTTTTGTAGCCACATGGCGGCACGTCTTCCGCTATGAAGCATAGTTTCAGTAGCCCATCCCTCTCATGGATGATCTGATAGGGTATGGTTTTGCCGGAGGTATCTTTCAGCTCAAAATTCTCAACACCTTGCCTCCTAATGGTTACACCCACTATATCCGTCCTAGGCCAGTTTAGAGTGTTGAAGACGATGATGGAGGCTAATGGTTTATCGATCGACGTGTTGATCGTCGACGACACACCCTTGACAGCTTCTTGAATGACAGATTCAGCGATCTGCTGGACTCTTTCATATCTTAACACATTCTCGTCATGAACTTCATCCACTCCACATCCATAGATGCTATCATGGGCATGGTTCTGCAACAGCGAACGCCAAGCTTCTCGAATCAAATTCTGTGGATAGTCGAATCCAAAAAGCCATGCGAAGACCGCGAGAGGCTCGGCGAAATTCTCCAACTTCACTTGCGCCTGCCAATTCATCTGCTTAAGATACATTCTAGTCGATAAAACACCTGGGAGAAGGGGGCGGTATCTCGCACCCCTTAATTCACCTCTATACACATCATACTTTGGAGTTCTCGATCTTACGATCCTGATATAGTCTTCAAGACTTCCAATGGATATCTCCATTTCTTTCTGCATCTCATTCAACTTTTCGACGATATCGGGTAAATTCTCCTGCGGCAGTGTGTGGTCGCTGCCATTCATTACCAAAACATAGTTACCGGTTGAATGAGGTAGTAGCTCATCTTTAAGATGGGAAATGAATTCTAAAGCTTTCCCCGGATCTGACGGAATCTTCTTGGCGTTGCCATACCCCTTAAGGAGGTGTATTGCCAATACATTCGATCCATCGGGCGCCTCCCATAAAAACTCGGTCTTCAGCCTCTCTCCCTCATCTCCAAGCCCTCTAGCGAAGACAAAGGAATCTATGCCGAAGCCGCGTAGGATCTGTGGTAGTTGGGCTATATGTCCAAAGGTGTCTGGAAGATATCCGACAAGCATTACGCCGCCATGCTTTAGGGCAACCTCTCGCCCTAGGAGAAGATTTCTGATAAGAGATTCGGGGCTGACCAAGAACTCCTCGGTCGAAGTATACCACGGCCCTATGAGAAGCCTATTATTGCCAACAAGCTTCCTTAGAAGCATGCCTTTCTCAGGGCGTATCTCGAGATAGTCCTCAACGATCACCGATTGCCCATCCAGCGTGAAGCACCTGAATCGCGGATCTCTATCGAGTATCTCTAAAAGCATGTCCATTAGGCCGACCAGCCTGGCCCTAAACTCCTCAAAAGGTAGATACCACTCCCTATCCCAATGGGTGTGTGGAACTATTATCACCTTCTCTCCGCTCAAACGCGATCGCCGTTTAACGTTTTCCGAAGCTTATTAAAGTTTATTGGCGTCAATCACGAATCATCTAAGAAGCTCCTCCATGACCACAAAATCCTCGATGAACGACGTATTTCAATACGAGGCGATGAATCATCAAAGCCATGCCGAGTAAATCATAGACCCTGACATACTGTTTACTCTTGAGTATGATATAGACGATTCCACGAGGCATAAGTCTGACGAGCCTGGTATAAATGAATCCTTCTAACTAATTTGGCAATACCCCTTAAGCTTGGTTTCTGGAGACCGGGTTAAGCTAAAGGCAGCTTCACGCTCATGAGCGACTGTTTCGGAGCTGTGCCAAACCTTTATAAACAGCTTATGTCTATGACCATTTGGATCGCATTACTCGGAGGTTAATAAGCGAATGAATGAGGACTATTCGATTATTCTCGAGGATGTTACTTTCACTTATGAAGGGTCGAAGAAGCCGACGATCAAAAACGTAAATCTTAAGATTAAACGTGGAGAAATCGTATCTATACTGGGAAAGACGGGGGCGGGGAAGAGCACGCTCATCTACATAATCGGAGGGATCATTCCAAACTACATCCACGGAGATCTGTCAGGAGACGTCATAATAGAAGGTCTAAACACAAGGGAGTATAGTCTATATGAGATAGCGCAGCACGTAGGGGTGGTCATGGATGACCCTGAGGCCCACATAGTCTCCTCAACGGTTTGGGAAGACGTCGCCTTCGGCCCTTGCAATCTCGGTCTTCCAAGAGATGAGGTTTACGAAAGAATGATGTTTGCATTGGAAGCAACGAGGCTAACAGAATTAAAGGAACGCAATCCCTATAATCTTTCTGGAGGGGAGAAGCAGAGCTTGGCCATCGCCGGGATCCTTGCCATGAGACCGAAAATCTTAGCTCTCGACGAGCCGACATCGATGTTGGATCCTCTAGGAAGGAGAAGGGTGTATGAAGTTTTAAAGGATCTCAATCGTAAGTTCGGGATAACGATTATCCTCTCAGGACACGACATCGAGGTGATTGTGGGACTCGCGGACAGGATAGTGGTGATGAATGAGGGTGAGTTGATTCTAGACGGGCCCCTCTCAAAGGTTCTACAAGAGACTGAGAGTCTGAAGAAGGCTGGTGTGCGCTTGCCGGAGGTCACTAGGCTTATGGCTCTCCTCAAGGAGAAAGGTGTGTGGAAAGGCTCTCTGCCAATGACTTTGGAGGAGGCATATAATTATCTGGCGAAGGTGTTCACGAGGAAAAAAGTTCTCTTCAAACCGTATCAGCCCGAGAAGGAGAAACTTGTTAAACCCACCGCTACTGAACCCATAATCAAGATTCGAAGGCTTCGCCACACCTACCCGAACGGTGTAGAGGCATTAAAAGGGATTGATCTAGATATTTATCCTGGTGAATATGTCGCCTTTATCGGACAAAATGGCTCCGGAAAGACCACCCTCGCCAGACACATTGCTGGATTACTTAAGCCGACCAATAAGGAGGCGGAAATACTCGTCGCTAGCCTAGACATCAGGAAAGCAAGAATGCGCGAGATCGTCCGGAAGGTTGGCTATGTGTTTCAGATCCCTGAACACCAGATATTCCACTCTATAACCCGTGAGGAGATAGAGTTCGGGCTCAAGAATCTCGAATTTCCAAAAAATGAGATAGATCGGAAGGTAAACGAGATACTTAAAATGCTCGGATTGGAGGAGTTTAAGGAGGAGTGGCCGCTCTCCCTCGACCGAGGGAAAAGATTCCGTATAGCTCTGGGATCTATTCTCGCGATAGATCCAGAGGTCATCATCGTTGATGAGCCCACCACCGGTCAAGACTGGAGGGAATCTCTTTATATTTGTAAGATTTTAAAGAAGCTTAACCAAAGGGGTAAGACGGTTGTGATCATAACACATGAGATGGATTTAGTGGCGGCTTTTGCAACGCGAGTCATTGTGCTATGTAAGGGACGAATATTATTGGATGGCACGCCAAGGGAAGTCTTCTCTAAACCAGAGATACTTGAGAAAACTTGGGTTCAGCCGCCGCAGATCACCCGATTAAGCCAAAAGCTAAGTAAATTGTGTGCTATACCTACCATGCTCACGGTTGATGAAATGTATGATTATCTAGTCGAAAACTTGAAGGAGGTTGAAATGACATGGTTTTAATCGAGTATGAGGCAAAAGATACCATAATTCACAGGTTAAATCCCGTATCAAAAATAGTCTGGCTTGGAGGATTAGGCCTCCTCCTCGCCATGTATCTCGAGCCGCAACCTCTCATCATCGTGTTCGCATGGGAAGTCTTTATTGGTTGTTTAGCGGGAATCTCATGGCGAAAATTGCTCTCAAGAGCATGGTGGGCTTTTGTAGCTTCGATATTTGGCGGCATTATAGTCATGTTCTGGGTCGTAAATCCAGAGCAATTTTGGAGAGTTCCACGGGATCTTGCTTGCAAAACATTAATTCAATTAACACCCCCAGGCACTCCCATCCTGGGCCACACTGCCATCACATACGGCGGGCTTATATGGTTCACCGCTGGAGTATTGAGAATTACGATAGCGATCATCGCAGCTTGCATCTTCACGTTCTCAGTACCATTATCAGATTTAACCTCGCTCTGGAGCATGTTCCTCCCATACAAGCTATCCTTCATCCTCACCTCAGGGCTTAGATTTTACCCTGTGATGGCCGAGAAGACTCAAGACATAATAACCGCTGCAAAATCAAGGGGATGGGATATCACCTCAAAAAATCCTGTGAAAAGAGTGAAAGCGATCTACCCCATAATATTTCCGATCGTACGGGAGGCAGCCGACTTAGCCAACAGAATGGCGTTAGCGGCTGAGATGCGGGCCTTTGGCGTGAAAAGACCGACGAGAATGACGACGCTGAAGTTTACGCCAAGCGATATCTTCTTCATAATGTTTAATGTCTTCATAACTGGAACACTTGTTTACCTGTGGTGGTTCTGTGGTCTTGGGAAGCTCTAAAAAGCATAAAGAAAAAGTGAGAATCGCCACGGTCCTTATCTTTATTGCTATCACATCAAATTTAACATCCGCCGCTTGCTCTTATCTAGGACGCATCCAAGATGCTAAAGAAGAGCTGCAGTTACTGTGTATTGACGCTAAAGGAGAGTATCTTGAAGGGGCGAATGTAACGATAAGGAAGCGAGGAGGAGCTCTCGTGTATAGCGGATTGACCAATTCGACAGGATGGATATCGACATCGGTTCCAGTGGGCTCATATATCGTGCAAGTTTACTGGATGGGGGTGGTTGTATTTTCCAAGGAGTTATTTGTGACCGGCCCAGTCACCATGATAGCCCAATGCGATGTTTATCATCTGACCGTCGCCATCAATTTGTTATATCTCATACCTGTTCGTCATGCAAACATAATCATTGTGAATACCACCTCACAAAAAGTTGTTGATAGATATTCAGGTGAAATCGAGATTCCATACCGCTTTTTCAGTCTTTCCGCCGAGAAAACCTTTAGGTTACCGGCGGGCAATTACACGATTACGGTGAAGATGCTGAATTCGCAGTCGCAGAGTTTGAACCTTAATGGTAACAAGAGACTGACGTTTGCGTATGTCGCCTCACTTGGATCAATATTCACCCTAATGTGCATATTAGCGGCGGTGATATCATGCATAGGTTTCCTAGTTACGGGAAGGAGGAAGACCGGAAAAAGTCGCAATGCTAATATATTAGCAATATAGAGATCACCACATGAAGGATAAGGAAGAGGAAGCCAAGTCTAGGGAAGTTAAACTCTGGACTGCGAAAAGAGCGGCGAGGATCGCCGTCTTTGGCGCTCTAACAGGCGCCCTCTCACTTATACCAATTCCTGTTATGCCGGGCATGACGTTGGACCCCGCCATAGCCGCGTTTGCGGCGGTTTACTATGGCGCGTTTGAAGGATACTGGAGTTATGTGGTGGGTCAAGCGATCAGAATGTTATTGAGAAATCCCGGCGAGTTTTTAGTATGTCCTTTAGCGATCTTTATGGGTTCTCCTTGTTGCATGACGGTGATCGCATGGATTGTCAGAAAAGTTAGGTATCCATGGAACATCCCCGCTGGCATCTTATCCGGGATCGGTTTCCATGCATTTACGATCTTCCCTTACTGTGTCGTTTATTACGGTTGGGACTTTACACCTTTCTGCTTCATGATGCAGGTGATCGGGGGCACGATCGTGGTCTCGATATGCACCATCATAGCGCTTGGAGGGAGCATGTACATGTGGAAGATGCACAAGCAACCAATTTTCCCATGGAGATTCATCCCAGTTAAAGAGCGTTTCTCTATAGCAAATAGAAAAAGGATCATAATATCCTTCATCTGCATGATAATATTGGCGGCCATAGCATATGGGTTCTGCTTCTCACCATATGCTTCGTATCAAGTTTTGGGTGCCCCTGAGTCGATTCATCGTAAATACGCAGATGCGTGGATAAGACATCCAATAACGCTTGGGATAGGCTGGTTCTTCTGGGAAATCTATAAGAGACATGGAGAGTGGTTAAAGCAAACAGAGTAAACAAATCTCGTAACTCTGAAGTGTCGTTATGCGATTCCGGCCGCATCCAAACAAGTATTTGATTACATATTCCAAAGCTTTGCCACTATGTCCACAATATATGGTGGGGAATGTTGAAAAACTTAAATAGTAAAGCCCCTTCAGTGGAGCCATGAAGGTCTATACACTATTTATAGGGAAGGGTAAATGGGGGATCGGCTGGCCATATATTGGATTCGATGAAGAAGGGCTATGTAGATCGATCATAAGGAGATTGAAGGAGAAGTTCCCTCAAATAGAGTTTACAGGAGGTAAAATCGTCTCAAGATATGATCTCAAAGAGTTGTGGGAGATCAAGAAAGGCATAAGAGAGGCAGACGGCCTCTTCCTTTGCATAGTTGGGAACTATGGGACAAATCCATTAATCGACGATATGGGGATTAAGGCGATAGAAGTCGGCAAGCCCACAATCTTAGCAAGCTATATGTATGGAGGAAATTGGGGATTTACTAGAATTTATGAAAGAGTTAGAGGAAAAAAGCTTCGCGTCCTCCCAATATCCTCTTCAGATTTCAAGGATGTGGAGAAGGCCATAGGACTCATGGAGAGACTGCATAGAATGAGGGGGAAGAAGATCATAGTCTTCACCTTCGATGAGGCCGAGGTGACTAAGAGCGAGGAGGATAAAAGAAGAATAATGGAGATGTTAGATGCCGAAGGGCTCAGCAAAGAAATAAAAGAAGGATTCATAAAGATTTTATCCGGTGATAAAGTTCAAGTCGATGTTCATGGCGTCGATCAGGCAATCCAATGGAGAAGAAACGAGGATAAGTACAGGGAGAATTTGAGACGCATCTTCGGCTTGGAGATGACTAGGCGCGACCCCGAGGAACTCTATAGATACTATGAGAATGCCAGCCTTGAGGAGGCTGAGAAAATAGCCGATGAATGGATAAGAAATGCTGAGAGAGTAGATGCTTCACGCCAAGCAATAGTAAGTGCTGCGAGACTTTACCTAGCGTTAAAGAAGCTTGTTGAGGATACTGGATGTGATGCTGTGGGGATCGAGTGCTGTCCAGTTATGGTGTCGGGCAAGTTACCTATATTCCCATGTCTAGCATTCTCCAAGTTAAACGATGAGGGAATAACTGCTGTCTGTGAGGCGGATATGGATTCATGTGTAACCCTTCTTCTAGGGAGATATATCGCCGATAGACCTGGAATGATGGGTAACTACTGTCTCGACGTACCTCGTAATCGTGCAATATACCTCCACTGCACATCACCAACCAAGCTGTATGGGTATGATAAGCCGCCCCTAAAATACTATATAACGAGGCACGGTGAGGCGCACTTCCTGGGAGCGTCACCCGTTGTTAGATTTCCGTCAGGGGAGGACATCACAACTGTGAAGGTGAGCGTACTTCACGGGAAGATCTGTATTCGTCACGGTAAAAGCTTAGGTCTAGTTGAAGATGAGAAAGCGTGTAGGGATAAGCTACTCGTAGAGACGAACGCCGCCAAGATAATGGAGAAACATGATCAGAACATATTTGGTTGGCATAAAGTATCATTCTTCGGAGATCTGAGAGAAGAATTTAAAGCTGCAGCTAGGTTGCTTGGACTGGACGTGGTGGAAGAAGATAAGTGAGAGTATGTAGATAGTGACACTACGCCAACTATTACAACTAAGTTCAAGGCGATCTTGGGGGAATCGTATATGGTCGACTCCAGAAGTTCTGCTATAATAGGTAAATTTTTCTTTGAACTTTAAAGGCCGTGAGGTGAATTTCCATCATTTTTCTTTCTTTCAATACGGAAGCTACGCCATCCATAGTAAGATATTTAGTTCTAGACGGAGACCCTTAAACCTCAATGTCATCATTCTATACAAAGTGAACCTCTTGTAGTGAGCGAAAGGAAATTAAAATTTAAAAATAATCTGCGATTGTTTTCTACTCGATAGCGACCTTTGGGCATTTCTCACGAATCACTTCCATGGAGCGTTTAGCTTTATCGAACGGAAGCTCGAAGACTATAGGTCCTTTGAACGCATTTTCATTCAAGTATTCTATAAACTCCGAAACTGGAAGATCTCCTGAGCCGAGGGGTAGGTGAGCCTTCCTCACAACAACCCCATTCTGCTTTCGATAAAAGCCGTCATGAAGATGGATTTCAATTATTCTATCCCAATGTCTTCTCAGGAAATCCATAATTGAATACTTTCCTGAGTAGCCAGCTAATAGGTGACCGGTGTCAAAACAGATCGAAAGATCGAAATCATCCACTATCTCTCGCGTGAGCCTGAAAGGGAACTCCACATTCTCTAATGCAAGTTTGCGTGAAGGGATATCGGCTTTTGAGAGGATCTCTTCTATGCTATTGGCAGCATAGGAGAGCATATACCGGTTAATAAGTTCTTTGTAATTCTCGGGCAGACTTAGCCTTGTGAACTCGGCTGCTAGGGCTCCCGTTAAATGTAACACATAGCATTCAGGTTCTAGAATCTTCACGACCTCGATGGAATGAACCAGCGACTCCACTGAAGCCCTTCTGATGTACTCATTTGGAGAAGCAGGTTCAATCGACCAGAGGGGCAAATGGGCGGTGTAAGTTATCTTTTCCTCCTCCTTAATCTCCATAAACCTTTTTATCCTCTCCTCATTTAAGTAGCCAGGCATGATGTAGTCTATGTCTAAGAGTAGCTCTATAACGCGAAAACCACCCTTGATAACGGACTTGCAGAATTGGGGATAGTCAAATTTACTGAAGTCAACAAATCCCCCTTTAACGATGGAGTCCATAACCTCAATAAATTGTAAGGGTTGTATTCCAAATCTCAACATCGAATGCGATGTAATTGCTTTACCATATAAGTTTTAATTTCATCTGAGTTATTTCAATTATGCGACCTTCTTAACAGCCCCCTTATAATCTCTAAACGTGTTTAGAGGCGATTTAAGCATCAATGATTTAAGACAATATTTGCCCCGCGACCTCCAAACACCTCCACAAAGATTAAAAATCTCGTGATTAACGCATCTTTACTGTCAGGGGAAATGCTGTTTCAAGAGATTATCTATTTTCCGTAAGCAATCTATAATGCCTTAATGGCTCATGATGGACTTTAATGCTACCCTCTTAAGAACGTCAAAGACTGCAATATTTCCTCAAGATCCCCTTCAAAGATGATCGTTATCTCATCATCTCTCCCAGCGCTCACTAGCAGCCTATCATCGTAAAGCATCGCCCCACATGCGAACACCGTCGAAGGGCGGAGACCGCTATAAACTCCGATAGAGGGCGATATTATCGGCTCAGTAGACATTCCTAGAAGTTCGCCCATATCATCGAAGAGTGCTGCATAATGATAGTATATCCCATGTTTGTCAACCGCGTGAAATATGAGCATATACTCATTGCTGGAGATCTTCACCGCGCAGTTTCCTCCAGTCTTTCTCTCATCCACGTCCGGCAGCAGATCTGGAATGGGCTCAAGCTCCTTAAATTCCACAACGCTTCCCCTCCGAGGACCTATGAATATCCCCCGGATCTTGGCCTCGCTGATAAACGGCCTCACAACCATCATCCTCCTATTCAAGGGAAACGTGTCTCTGTAGTCGCGGAAGATAAACGCCGAGTCATCTTTCACGAAAGACACCACCTCAAGGTTCTTAGGCTTTTTATCACTACCCAGCCTCGCCGCGAATGTTAAAGTATAGGGTGCTTCTGGCGTGAATAGGAGCCTGACATAATAGATGCTCGATAAATCTTCTGGATCTATCCTAGGATCTTCAACAGACTCGTAAGGCAATATGGTGTTAAGTATGGGTTCCGCGTTTATCTTCACCTCATCCACGAGCTGACGAACATCCTCTTCGGCTAAGGCGATGAATGTGCGTGAGAATTGAGATCCTATGGATGCCACTCTGAGGAGAATTACTGCACGGCGGGAGTTAGCCTTAGCTATGGCGGAATTGGCCACTATGGAAAGTTGGATAGGTATTCCTGCTCGGCTAATCAAGCTCACGTTTTTCGGAATTATGTAAGCGCGCATCTTGAGGATGCTCCTTTCTTTTTTAGATCTTCTAAGCTTCCTCATCGCCTTAGCCTTGGACATCTTGTCTAAGAGATCCCTCTCCACATCACTCCTTATGAGAGAGGTAACTCTATCCATGTATTTCTCAAAATTCTCCAAAGTAAGTCTCTCTAGATCGAATTCAAGCTCCGCATGGATGCTCATCTACTCCACGCTACCTTTTTAGTCATAGGTCGATATATAAACGATGATTTCTATCGCGCAGAGAAGGATCTGAAGATTCGGGCGGAAGTCGCGGGAAAATTAGCCGTGAGAAAGAGGCCATAGTTTCCATATGGCCAAACCCAGATTACTTGGATGATGGATGTGAAAGACGTTAGAAGGTTCTCCAGCATCAGCTGCAGCTCAGTGTTATTATGCTTCCAAGAGTTTGTCGACTCTATCTCTAATGGGTAGATAGATCCTCCTATAGAACTCTCCTTGGCTCTCCAAGACCTCTCTGGGAAAGCTTTTAACGTATCTCACCGCGGCCTCCCAATATTTCTCAAATGCCTCTCCAAATCTGGCGGCAACTTGCCTGTCGAAGTCTATCGGCCTCTGCGTCTGTCCACCGATCATGAACCATCCATCCCTAGATTTGAAGGCGACCTCATCTCCAATATGCTCCTCGACGACTTCCCTCTCACGCCTCTC
>Ga0190309_1000364_pt1 | contig 12783 bp, 10 predicted proteins | sample 48700767_MG_FD_161656 | JGI IMG/M metagenome (GOLD analysis project Ga0190309, IMG submission 161656) | Hydrothermal vent sediment bacterial communities from Southern Trench, Guaymas Basin, Mexico - 4870-07-6-7_MG | ecosystem: Environmental > Aquatic > Marine > Hydrothermal vents > Sediment ... | reverse complement strand
TGTTAGAGGCAATCACGACAACTACTTAATACCAATTTTAAAGAAAAGGAATATAAAATTTGTGAACTGCTTGAGGTTGGGAAATTATTTTTTCGAGCACGGACATGTTGAATATGAGATTCCAAGAAATGCTAAAAGCGTGATTATTGCCCATGAGCATCCAGCTGTTGTAATAAAAGAGAGAATAGGAAAATACAAATTCAAATGTTTTTTGAAGGGCGAGTATTTGGATAAAACTTTAATTGTATTGCCTGCTTTCTCTCCAATAATGCCAGGAACAGAAATTAACCAAGTTTCACAGAGCGAGCTTCTTTCTCCAATTTTAAGAAAAGTTGAGCTTGAGAATTTTGAGGTTTTGATTTATGAAGGCAAGCTGTACAAATTTAGGATGAGGGATTTGGCATAGGGAAGAAATAATTTTTCAGAAGTTTTTAATTAGTTTTTAGTGCTAGGGAGCAAAGGTTAAAAAGTATACGAAACAAGAATTGGGCTTTGAAGCTCTTCTTTTGCTTAGGTTTTGTTAATCTCGAAAACAGGATTGAGTTATAAGCCTAAGAGATTGAGAAAGAAGGTTTTGGGGCGAAGAGGTTAGTAAGTCTGAGAGAGTGAATTTTTGTGCAGTCTTAATTAGAATTTTGATTATTCCTTTATTACAAAATGGGTAGGGTCAATAATCTCGCTGGAGCATTTTTCTCGCCTTAAAACCACTTAGAAATTTTTTCTAATTTCTTTATTTTAAAAATTTTTTGAAATAGTGATTTGCCTTTAGGATGTTCATTTAACATAGCTTTTCTTGAGACATATGGTTTAATTTTATAGTTTTCCAAAAATTCGTTGCATTGAGAAAATATTTCTTTCTGAAGAAGAACATTGTTAAACATTATGTTATATTTTGGATCATTTAATAAAATTGTCTTCTCACTAAGTTTTAAATTCTTGCTTGTGAGTTTTATATAATAATAGGAATCTCTATCAAAGATTCTGGCTTTGTGTAATTTTAGTTCTTTCTTTGAAAATACTTTCTCATCTGGAATTCTCATAGGTTCTCGATTAATGCCTATAATATTTCCTCCGACCAATGAAGATAGAATATCTGAAGCAGGAGTTATTTCATCTTTTACATGAGAAATTATTTCTCTTTTTATATTGGTAAAATATAACAATACATCATCCATTCTTCCAAAATCTTCTATTGTTCTATAAATGTTTCTTAGTATGCCAAAAGATTGCTCATTAACAGGATATCCTTCAAAATCTACCCAGATATAAAAATATTCTTTTTTAAGATAATATCTTACTATCTCTCTAACATTTCTAATACCAAATTTTAATGATATAGGCACAAATATAGGTTTTGAGTTCTTATAATTTAAAATTTCAAATACAGTTTTAACAAAATTAATATAATTTTGAACATCGATTATATTTGTTAATTTTCGTTTATTTTCATTTTCCGAAACGGGTAGATATTTTTTAGGTTTTATATTAGGCACAAATAACCAAAAATTTGAATAACCGTGATATAGATCAAAAAAAGTTTCGCAGTTTTCATTTCTCATGAACTTTAGGAGTTCCTTCAATGAATTGAAATTAAAAGTTATCATTATGTTACGGGGATACTCTGATAAACTTGAAATCACTTTAAAAAATCTCTCTTGTTGACTATAATCTTTTTGAAGAATAGCATCTATTTCTTTAGTAAATTTTATTTCTCTAGTATTTTCTAGAACAATAGGTTCTTCCCAATTTTTTACTATTTCGTTCCATTTACTAAGTTTTACATTTTTCAAATCTATTGTTTTAGGAATAAAGTCAAAAGTTAACCCTTGAAATGTAAATCTTTTGATGTTAAATAAAGAAGCTCCATCTTCTACCACATCTTTTATATTTATAGACTTCATTTTCTATCACCTTTTTTTAGATTTTTTAAAAGATGATCAATTAAATTTTTATTTATTCTAAATTTAGATGTTTTTATTAGTTCCAATATCTCTACAATTTCCTCTTTCTTAAATATACTGTGATTAAGATAGCATTCTACTATAAGCTGAACTGTATATTTAATCATAGGATATATATTTTGAAAATTCTTTTTAATGAACTTTCGGGCATTGCTATCGTCTATTATTAGAAAAACTTTTAGTAGTTCTATTCTGACAAGTATAATGTAAATTGCTATTGCTTCGTGTTCTCCTTTCTGTATCTCTTCCATAGAGAAAAATGGTCTTAAAATTTCTCCATAATTTTCATATTCGAAATAGAGTACTTTCCTTTTCACAATATTTTCTATCCGTGAGTAATTTGGAGATTTTTTAATTTCCTTGTGTATAATCTTTCCAAGGACAAATTCAAAATGGTCGAGTAGTCTTATTAAATATTCCGGCCTTTTTATATCATCTAAAAAACATATATAAAAACTGCTGTCGGCAACTACTTTATTCATGATTTTCACCAATCCAATATTTCTTTGTATCGCTCCTCAGTTATGAGGCCTTTTCTAAATAGAGATTTAGCTATCTCTTCTCTTTTTTTGTAAACTCTATCAAATACTTTAGATTTTTCTTTATATTCAGGAAAAGTAATATATATCAGGAGTAATAATTCTTCGCGAGTAAGTTTATCGTATAATTCTCTTATCATTCTAATTACTTCTAGAATTTTCTTGAATTTTGGATCATTCTTAAAAATCTCAACTAACTTCTTGAATAAATTTTTTCCTTTTTGAGTAATTTTGATTTTTCCATTTTCGATCTCCCATGCAGATATGAAATAAAGCGGGTATTCTACTAATTCTTTTATTTCTTGAGAATAAGGACCTTCATAATGTTTTTCGAAATGAATGAATTCTTTTACCTTAGGATTAAAATTTGAAAATATAAAAATCTCTTTTTCTAAATGTAGAATTGAAGGAATTGGTCTATTAACTATTCCTAAAAATAATAATATGTATCTTTCGATAACTTCGTTCTCATCCTGCGGTTCTTTAGATATTTCAATTTCCATTTTCTATCCCCTTGAAAACCATATACCTAGCCAAGTGAATAAACATCCAATAAAGAATAATATTATTCTATCACCAAAAGTAAGATTAGGAACAAATATAGATGCGATTATTGATCCGAAACCTAATAGCACTGCCATAGCGGTACCCGAAAGTATTTTGCTACTACTCATTTTCCTTCCCCTCAATAACCTTAACCCAAGGATGCGACTTTATTTTCCCTATCTGCTCCATAATTTTCCTATCATTTTTAATTTTTCCAATAACTTTCTTGATTGTCTGAAGCTTTTGTTCATCTGAGTTTAAGTTGGAAATATCTTTAAGGTGAGGTTCCACAAGTTCTAAGAGGTTTGTTTTTATTCCATCTTGTTTGAATTTTTCTTTGAAGTAGAGCTCATATACTAAAGAATCAATTATCTTTCTGTCTATAAATTCGATAAGTTCTTTCTCCTTAGTTCTTCTTTCTTCTGTTGCGTTGAGGAAGAGCATATAGTCGGCAAGGATTATGAAAGGTTTCTGAGTTGGTGGGAGTTTGATCGGCAATCTTTTTGTAACAAAAGATGAAATATTGTTAGTTAAGCCGCCGTAGTTTTGTAAGTATCTATTTAAAAAAAATTTCATAAACCTTGAATTAAGTAACAGAAGTAAAAAATTTTTATTTATGTTATTATTTAAAGGTTGAATTATTACCGAAGTCCCATCAGGTAAGAATCCTTTAGGTTTTATACAAACAAATAAATTTGAAGAGAAGTTTTGTGTCAATAATAGTTTATTCATTATTTGATATTTTAATTTTTTCTTCCTAATAAATTTTACGGAAACTTTTCTAGGTTTCTTATATTTAAGTTGAATAGAATATCTACGAATATTTTCTGCTCCAATACATAAAATCCCCTCTTTATTTGAATAGTCTGCCCTTCGCGGTACACCTTGTGTAGCACTTATTAAATTAAATAAAGATGAATCTTTACAGTATTGAAATATTTCGTCATAATAGATAAGAAACATATTAAACTCTAAAAAAATTTTGGAATATGTTCTACCAATAATAATTGGTTTATCTATACTGGTGAATCTTCGAGTTTTTGTTGTAACTTTATAATTTTTCATATTGGTTTCTTTAGAAAAAAATAATTCAATCATTTCCAACGTAACTCCTACAAATGGATTAGAAGAATCTATTATTTCATATAAGTAAGTTTGAGTTAGAAGCATCCTTCTTAGTTTTTCGAATTCTTCTGTTCGAGTAATTCTGTGAGGCACTATGTACCCAAATTTGCCTTTCCATTTTAAAATTAAATAACTTCTTTCTATAAATATTCCTGCTGAATTCTTAGAACCTTTCCCTATATTATCCGTTACCAACACTTTAAATGGATAGCAGGCTTTTATTATTCCCTTTTCCAAATCACTTAAAATATTCCCATAAGGAGGATTTCCAATTATCACATCAAATCCTCTTTCTTTTTTTGGTTTTTCTAGATCAAAAACTTCATAAAACTCAAAACCCCAATGGAAAGGCTTCAAATTAAGAAATTCTTCCTCAGAAATTTTGATTCCTTTTGCTTTTAACATGTTATAGAACTTTTTATTCAAAAATTCTCTTGCTTTTTCCAATTCTTTATTAAGTTTTTTCTTTAATTTAACGGCTTCATGTGCTGGTAAGGTTTTGAATTTTTGTTTTTGTTCTGCAAATCTTTTAAGCCAAGAGACTCTATCTATCTTACCTTCTTTTGAAAATTCAGTTAACGGATAACACCTTTCCCTTAATGAAATCCATCTGGCTCTTTTAGTTTTTCTTCCGATTTCAATGGGAATATCTACATCTTCAATATCAACAAACCCAATTAGAGAATTGCCAACCATCAAATTGAAATCCAAATTTGGCAATGTTTCAATTCTTTTGCCTTCAATCTTCTTAGGATCAACTTGGGAAATTAGCCAGAGCCAGAATCTAAGCTTAGCAATTTCAACAGCGCCTTCCATTATATCAACGCCGTAAAGATTGTTCACAATTATTTGTCTAACAATGTAGTAGTTTCTAGTTAGAGATTTTCCAATATTTTTTAAAACTTTTTTAACATCTCTATCATCATTAAGATTATCTTCCAGGATTTTTAATACCTTACTATATAATCTGAGCAATATGTCCCCAGCAGCTATTAAAAAACTCCCAGATCCACAGGCGTTATCACAGATTTTCATTTTCGTTAAAATTTCAAAGTAAAGATATTTTATGATTTTAAGTTCCTTTTCATTAAATTTATCCTTCTTGAAAAGATTATCAAGTAGAATTTTTCCTTCTCTACTGAACTTTTCTTTTAGCTTATCTCTGATGTACGGATAAATTGTATTCATGGAAATGTAATTAGTGATTTCTTCTGGGGTGTAATAGGCTCCAATTTTCTTTCTACCGTATCTTAATTCTTCTTTGACAGTTCGAACATCTTTTAGCTTTATCTTTCCCAATCCTATTTGCTCCAAAGAAACAACAAACTTTTCATAGATATGTCCTATAATTTCTGGTGTTAAATCACCTACAACATCCTCTTCTTCAGGAAGCTCCTCTCCGATTATCCAATTGTAGTTATTGAGAACTTTGAGGATTAATTCCTTTATTCCAGAAATCTTAATTTTTCTTTCTAAAATCCCTTCAATTTCTTGCTCTATAAACAAACCACCGTTTAAACATGGAGAAACAATTGAAAATCTTTCTCCTCCTACAGCAAATTCCTTTGAAACGAATCCAGTTTCTATAACCTGTCCTAAAACATCAAAAAATATCTTGTTAAGGAATTTCTGTAAATCACTTTCGCTTAGCTGAGAGCAAATCCACTTAAAAAATTCTTTTGTGTTTCTTCTATCCAAGATCCACTCTCTTTCTTCATTCTTTATCTTTACGAGCTTCAATTGAGCAAGAAAATAAAAGAAAATAAGCCTGTCTATGAGATGTTGAACAGCCAAAAGTTTGTTTTTATCTTCTTTTAACTCTTTTATACTTTTAGCCATCAGAATTCTATGCTCCCATAACTGCCAGTAAAATTTTTCTACTATATCTCTAATGTCAAAAAGAATGTTGATGTTGGTTGGAGAAAATTTGTTTAGTTTGTCTACTCTACTCTTAAGATAATCACTTCTCATTTTAGCAGAATAATAGAACCACTTTACCTCGCCAATTCTTCTAAAAACTTTTAGTTTTCCTGTAATAGGAAAGAAAAACCAAATATATCTAAGTTTTTGGGCCTCTTGAGATAACAATTTTCTTTTTATTTCTTCAATTTCTTCATTAGAAGAGACTTCAACATAGGCAAGCGAATTATTTTCATCAGCTAAAACTTTTTTCTCCTTAACTTTTAAAGGTATACTTTTCTCAAAAAATCCTTTCTCTTTTAGCCAATCTAAATTATATTCTGTCATGCTTCTTCCACCAACTTTCTTAGTTCAAAACAAAATCTCTTTGCTCTTTCTAAGGAACTCTTTGCCTTACCCATTTTAATCTCTTCGGTCATTTCATATTGGAATTTTGATCTTTTTCTTCTTTCCAGATCAAAACTTTCTATAATTTCGTTACTTTTAGTTCTTGCTATTTCGAGTGCTTCCTCCCGAGCTTCTTCAAATTCTTCTAATAAAACATTTTTTAGTTTATTTCTTACTAAAACTATTAAGGCATCTGCAGTTACTCTATGAGCAATTTTGCTTCCTACTTTATATCCATATTTATATAACACCGCATTTGCCATATAATACATAGCATAGTAAGAAATAACTATAACCCATAGCCATGAAGATTTCTCTAAAAAAATTTTATTCGCTAACTTCAAGCTCTCATCTGAATTTCTCAGAAAGATGTTAAGAATTTTCTTATCTGGTTTCTCAACCTTTCTGAGCAAACCTTCTTCCAGGTAGTCTTTTACATTTTTCTCGGCTTCTCTGATCCTTTTCTCATTCAACATTTTCAACCAACCTGCAAAAATCTTCTATTCCAACTAAAACAATATAATGTTTTAAAGCTTCGTTTACAATATTAAACTCTTTACTTTTTAACATAGAAATAAACTCAAAGTATGTGAAAAAATTTAGATGCAAGTTTAAAGGTAAGATAGAAAGAGATTCTTCTATTTCTCTTTCTCTATTTTCTTCACATATAATAAGCAAATCTATATCGTTGTAATTTTTTCTTTTGACAAAAGAGCCGAAGAGTATTGCAATGAACTGAAAATTAAGCTTTTTTAGGTTATTGAAAATTATTTTAATTGTTTTGTTTTTAAGAATATCTTCCCTTCTTTTATATTCACTCATAATTACAATCGGGTCAAACCTTTTTTTGAAAGAAACCGTACAGGAATTCCCATGTTTTTTTAAGTCAAGAATCCCCTCTTTTACAAGAGTTTTAACTATGTAATATGTATTTTTATAATCAATTTTGCTTAATTTAGCGATTTTTCTTATACTAAGTTCCTCATTTTCCAAAATTGTTTTTGCTATTCTTATCTTTTTCTCGATCATGGTATATTACCATAATATTATGGTTATTTACCATATTTTAATATTGCCAATATTTTAGGCTCTTCCAGAGTTCTTTGATAACCATGAACTTTTATCTTCTCATTTAACATGTTTTTTAATTTCGTTAATTCGTCTGCTCTTTTCCATGGAGGCGATTTTTCAAGATTCTTCAATACTTTTAAGATATCCTCTTTATCTCTTCTTGGTAAAATCGTTACATCAATTCTTCCAAATACTTCTTTTAGTTCTTCTATTTTTTCTATAATTTTTTCTATTTGAGTTATAACTTTATCTTTTCTTTTATAACTTATCTTTAAAAATTCTCTATCCATTTCTAAGCATTTTTCTGTTATTAAGTTCTTTATTCTTTCCAACTCGTTTTTGCTTAATTTTGTTTCTACCTTATTCACAGAAAAAGATAATTCATTTAAGGTATGAATAGCACCTCTATATCTAAAAACAACGAAATAATTTTTTGTAGTTTGTTTTTCTAAAGCAGTGAATATGGGCTTTCTATAAATTCTAGCATGAGATTCAACAGATTCTTCCGAAATATTCCAATACTTTATGAATTCTCTTAATGCTTTGTCTTCTTTTGAAAGTGTCGGTGGTAATTTCTTACCTAGCTCTTCTGGATGCTTTGTAGCCAATATATGCTTATATTCTCTGATTAATTCTATTGTTCTTTTTCTATTTCTTTCGGAAATCTCTTTTAGTTTGCCTTCCTCAACAGCCCAGATAAGGAAATCTAGACCTATACTGGAAATGATATTTTCTACCCTTTCAGCAAGCCTGTCACAAAGTTCTAATTCTTTATCTATTCTTTCATCAGGCTCAAAGTTATATATTGTGATTTTCTTCGGATTATTTATTCTTATAGCTCTTCCATCTCTTTGGATAAGTCGAACCGGATTATATGGAAGATCAAAATTTATAACGACATCCGCTCTTGGCAAATTGACACCCTCTCCCATTACATCAGTGGTAACAAGAATATCAAACTTGCTCTTATTAAATTCTTTCTCTATTTTTTCTTTGTTTATCTCTTCAAATATTTCTCCAATCTCTTCATCAATTGGAGCTTCACCACCGTAAGCAAGAGCGAATCTGAATTTTCCATATTTTTTGAGTCTTTTTCCTATGTAAATTACTGTATCTTTTGATTCTGAAAATATGAGAGTAGGTTTATTCTCTTTTTCAAGAATTTTGAACAATTTCTTAATTTTTTCATCTCTTTCTTCTAGATTTTTAATCTCTCGGATATTTTGTAGCATCCTTTCAATTAAAACCAAATCTTTTTCAATTCTCTCCAGAATTTTATTTCTCTTTACTGAAGGAAGAGAAAGAAAGGTATTTTTTATGTTTTCTAATCTTTCTTTTGAGAACAAATTTGTCTTTTTTCCATATTTTGGGTTAACGATAACTTTATTCAGAAATTCAAGAAGAAAGTTGTTTTTCTCAAGAATATTTTCCAAGCTAATTTTAAACGCAATTATGCTACTTTCAAGTCTTTTATAGAGCCTCCATTTGTACCACCATATTAGATTTTTGTCTTCTTTGTATTCTCTTTCCCATAGCTTAGTATATTCAAAATTAAGTTTACTCAAAAAAGGCACTACCCTGTCGAAAATTTTTCTTGCAATCCCTTCATCATACTTGTAATTAACAGGAAATACGTCTGGAGTTTCTATATCCTCAACATTAGCTATTTTCTTTAAATCTTCTTTAAAGTAAATTGGAAGGTCTGGCCATTCTATTCGTACAGAAAAAGTTTTAATTAGTTCGTTCAATTTTTCAATTATTTCCTGAGTTATAACTTTCTTTTTTACATTACGTTCTATCTCTTTCATTTTAAGTAATATACCTTCAGATTCAAATCTCTCTTTATAATTTCCTTTAATAAAAAGTTTCAACAATTCAGTAAAATCAAGGAGAGATGTATTTATTGGAGTTGCCGTAATAAGTAAAGTATGCGAATTAGGATTAAGTTTGATTATATTTTCTAAGTTTTCCCTTCGGTTGGATTTTGGATTTGAAATTCGAAAGTGATGAGCTTCGTCTACAATGATTAAATCAACACCTTGATATTTCTCATAATTAAAATCTCTTTTCTGAAGCATACCTCTTGAAAGCAATTCCACATCATCTTCTTTTAATTCAACTTTCTTTAAGGTTTCTTTCCAATGTCCTTCTAATATTGGTGGATAAATAATTAAAACTCGTTTACCTAACTCTTTATAATACTTAGCAATCAAACATCCAACATCGGTTTTACCTAAGCCAAATGAATTAGCCAGAATACATCCCCCATATCTGTTTAACTTGTCTATGCACAGATAATAGCTCATATTCTGAAATTCAGCAAGATAAGAAAAATCAGCATGTATATTTTTGATCAGATATTCTTTACCAAGAATTTTTATAAGATTTATTATGAAATTGCGAGGATGTAAATAAACAACTTCAGAAAGAGAGGCTTCTCTAATTACATCTATAACTTTTAGATTTTCTATCTCATTCGTTGATCTTTTCCATATTTCATCGAAAAATTTTCTGTACAAATCTTTATCTTCAAATGTCAATGCTACTGCTGGAACTATCAACTCAATATTTTCTTCCAATCCTGCTTCAGTTAAATTTGCAGAACCAGCCCAGATTTCTATTTCGTTATCAATTTCAAATAAATATAATTTTATGTGGAAGTTTCTTTCTAGAAAGATTCTAAAATCAAACTTTTTCTCATTATAAAGCTTTTTTATGAAATTAAATGTTTCATCATCAAGCACAACCGCATCATTTTTTAATGCTTCTAAAATTTCTTTAGTTGTTTTTCTTGTTTCTGGACCCATTACAAGTTTAAATTCTTTAAGAAGCCCCTTTTCATACAATTTTTTTAGTTCTGGATATAGTTTTTGGAATCCTTCAAAAAAGAAGAATCCAACTGCAATTCTAAAGGAAACTTGCTGACTATTTTGAATAGCTCTTTCAATTCTATCTCTAAAAACATCTAAAACACTCTTCTCATAAGGGAAAATTTTTGCTATATTATCAACAATGAATCTTTCTACCATTTTTCATCTTTTCCTATCATATATTTTCTTTTATCTCACCAAACCACTTAACTCTCTGCGGAACATCATCCATAATTTTATAATTGAATTTTACTAATTATTCTATTATTTTCTCCACCCACTCTAATTCAACTTTTCATTTATCTTTTTTTCAATCTTCCCAATTCATTATTTTCATCTTCCAAAACCTTCCAATAACCACCATTCTTTCCGCCAATTCTTTTTATTTTGCTTTCTTTTTTCAGTTTATCTATATTCCATTCAACTCCTCTTCTTGTCAATCCTGTTTGTTTTGTTAATTCCATAATGGCTATTTTCGGGTTTTCTTTCATAACTCTTAAGATTTTTTCCACAGTATTTTCCACAGTTCTTTCCACAGTTCCCTTAGCTAATTTTAGATATTCTCTACTCTACTTAAAACTAACATAAAAATAATGCTCATTGAATTCTATTTTTGGAATACAAAGTATTCTAATAATTTACCCAGCCATAAATTCCTCCCGCCTATACAAACGAAAAAAATATTATCGGCACATAAATAACATTGTTTTCCCTTTTAACATCATCCACATTTGAAATTACAATTCCGTATTTTGCTTTGTATTTGCTAATTGCTTTTTTTATTTGGCTTTTGCCTTTTTTTCCGATTGAGACTTCTATCGGAATTATTTCGTCTATTCCCTTTTGAATAAGAAAATCTACTCCTTCTTTCTCTGGATCGTAAAATATTCCGTATTCGTACATGGTTTCTTTTATTTTGAAAAATGTTGATGCAACAAGGTTCTCTGCTAACACTCCGAACATATTTCTATCCAAAATATCTAGCATACCAAGTTTATATCTTACTGCGGCATTAATTGAAGGAGATAAGAAATAATATTTCCACGGCTTTCTTGTTAATTTTCCAGCTCCACCGTAAGGTTTAACACTAAAAACGAGATGAGTTTTTTCAAGCACATCGAGAATTTCCCTTATCAATTTGGAAGATGCTCCAAATCTTTGCGAAAGTTTTGCATCCGAAACTCCCCCAGGTTTCTGAATTGCCAAAAAATAGATTATCCTTGTGATGAGATTTCTCGTCTCCGAACTGAAAGATTTCAAAGATAATATATCTTTTTCCACCACTCTATCCAGCATTCCGTTTATTCTTTCGTAAGTGCTTTTTTCTTCTGTTGTTAAAGCAAAAGGAAATCCTCCTCTCATCAAAAAGAATTCAAATTCCTTGCTCAAGTTGATGCGCTCTCTTACAGATTTTATTTTAATTTTGTGCCAAATTTTGGAGGCTTCCTTTAGGATATTCTCGGAACAATTAAATATAAGATTTCTTATCACAAATGTTGTTGTTTTTTCGGGGAAGAATTTATGCTTCAGAATTAAATATTCCGAGAAATTTAACGGAAATAAAGGCTCTCTTATGGATCTTCTTGCGACATCCGCGCTCATTTCCATGCTTAAAGCAGATGAGCCAGTTGCGAGAACAAAAACATTTTTGCTCCTGTCATAAATTATCTTTACCCCTAAGTCCCATTCCTTATCAAAATGGGCTTCATCAATGAAGATAAACAATTTCTTTTTTAGCAACGATAAATCGGTTTTTAGAATATCTTCTGTGAAAACTCTAACCGCATCAGAGATTCCAATACCGAAATATTTTTTTAGCTCGTCCGCAAATAAAATAAGCACTCTTTCTGGGGCAATTCTTTTTTCTTTCGTAAGATAGTTATATAATTGAAATAGCAAGGTAGTTTTTCCGACACCTCTCAATCCCGGCATTATTACAAGCCTTTCCTCGCTTCCCTTCAAAAAATTATTGATCATCTTTTTCAATCTGAAATAGAGGCTTCGATAATTGAAAGAAATCCCGTCTTTTTTTGTCATTTTTTCCGCTATCTCAACCATGTGGCTTAATTCGCTTTGCAAATATCTCGCTATTTGCTCTCTTTCCATTATTTACTTTTGTAAACAAAAGTATTTAAATATTTGTTTATTTTTGTAAACAAAAAGAAATTATTAATTTTTTCAAAAATAAATTAGCCAGATTGAAAATGAACAAAAGAATCAAAGAGTTTTTAAGAAAGGAAAATATTTTTGCAGTTGTTGGTGTTTCAAGAGATAAAAAGAAATATGGATACAAAGTGTATAAAAATCTGAAAGAAGCTGGCTACAAAGTTTATCCGATAAATCCGAATGCAAGCGAGATAGAGG